>TARA_R110002012_G_scaffold321944_1_pt1 | contig 101473 bp, 84 predicted proteins | sample TARA_R110002012 | Tara Oceans TARA_R110002012 (sample SAMEA4396515) | marine metagenome | biome: Westerlies Biome; feature: [DCM] deep chlorophyll maximum layer (ENVO:01000326); material: water (ENVO:00002006), including particulate matter (ENVO:01000060) such as... | depth 40 m
CACTTTAATCCGCTGTAGGTGGTATACTATGCCCGTTTTTTGCAGTTGTTGTTATAGATGATTTATCCAACGCTTCTATTAAAGTGTTAGATGGAATAAAGGCAATCACCGGTAAAAAGCCTCTTTTTGTTCAGTTAGATCTTCGAGATAAAAAAGGGGTTATCGATTTTTTTAAAACCCATAACGACCACAGCGGTGTTATTCATTTCGCGGCCTCTAAAGCGGTTGGTGAAAGTGTTCATAATCCCTTGCTTTATTATGAAAATAATTTGAATTCTTTAATTTACGTTTTGCAAGCATTACAAAAGCAAAAAGCATCTAATTTTATTTTTAGCTCTTCTTGTACCGTATACGGAGAGCCTGACCAATTGCCAATAACAGAAACTGCTCCCATAAAAAAGGCTCAATCTCCCTATGGAAATACAAAACAGATTGGAGAAGAAATAATCAGTGATACGTGCAAGGTGATAAAAACTCTAAATGCAGTTTCATTGCGGTACTTTAACCCTATCGGAGCACATGAATCTGTTGAAATTGGGGAATTGCCGATCGGAACACCACAAAATTTAGTGCCATTTATTACACAAACAGCCATAGGCAAAAGAGCAGAGCTATCGGTGTTTGGAGATGATTATCCCACCGAAGATGGAACCTGTATTCGAGATTATATTCACGTAGTAGATTTAGCCAAAGCCCATGTGGCTGCTTTGAAAAGACTCAATAATTCTTGGAACACCACCAACTATGAAGTTTTTAATATTGGAACCGGAAAAGGTGCTTCAGTGCTGGAGGTAATTAAAACTTTTGAACGTGTTTCTGGTGAGAAACTAAAGTTTAAAATTGTAGATAGGCGAGTAGGGGATAGTACTGAGAGCTATGCAGACACCACGAAGGCCACAAATATATTAGGTTGGAAAGCGAAATTAAGTTTAAATGACGCCCTTTCTTCAGCTTGGAAATGGGAACAACAATTAAACAAAAAAGAGAATACCTAGGCCTATACCTTCTGAAATCAAAATGTACTCTTAATGCTAAAATAAACTAGCTGGGGTAATTTCTTTATAGCTACATTTTTGTAGGAACTTGAAAAATGAGAGCTATATGATTGTTTGGGTTTCTGCAGTGCCTATAAAGTTTAATGGCGAATAGGTGTGTACACATTTGCTAACTGCAATAAATCGGCGATTGACCAAAGTATAAAATAAAAATAATAGCTTACCTTTTAGAAGCATTAGCCTTCTGAATATCAGCACAAATTGATTTTGGGGAATACAGGGTTGTAAAACCAAAACAAGTAAATTCATTTCCTGCTGTTATTTATAATTTGAAGGAGTTTTTCAATAAATGTAAAGTGGAAGGCAAATAGCTTTGAAACTTAGCCAAAAGTTCACAGCATGGTTCATATTTTTTGTAGCAATGGGAAAGTTGAAGGGTATTTTTAACCCGAAAAAAGGGTATTGGTTAGCTATGTTTTACCTAAACAAAAAAGACAGTCACAAATTAATGTAACTGTCTGATAATCAAGTAGCGAGAACGAGAGTTGAACTCGTGACCTCCGGGTTATGAATCCGACGCTCTAACCAACTGAGCTACCTCGCCTTTTTAACGGGTGCAAATATATAGCTATTTATCTTAGCTATCAAAATAAGAAGCATAAAAATATTATATCAATTTTAATTTTTTAATCCTTTATAAATATATATATTGCCCATTGAAAAAGGATACCTAATGAGTGAAAAAGTAAAATTTGAAATTGAGTTCGTGATACAGTCATCACCTCAGTTGTTATATAACTATTTATCTACACCTTCAGGACTTTCAGAGTGGTTTGCAGACAATGTAAACTCTCGTGGCGAAAAGTTTTATTTTATATGGGACGAATCAGAAGAGGAAGCTAAATTATTGAAACGCAAGAGCGAAGAATTTGTAAAATTTAGATGGGAGGAGCAAGAGGATGATAGTTATTTTGAAATGCGTATTATCGTAGACGAAATCACCTCTGATGTCTCGTTATTTATTACAGATTTTGCTGAAGAAGATGAAGTAGAAGAGGCTAAAATGCTTTGGTCGAATCAAGTAGGTACTTTAAAGCAAGTTTTAGGCTCAGCCTAAGGCTAATTTAGGATAAAATAATATCTTTGACCTTGAATTTATTCAAGGTTTTTTTATGCTTAATTTTAACGGAAACATACTTTCTAAAGACACAAATTTTCTAAGCTCGGAAAATAGAGGATTTAAATATGGGGATGCTCTTTTTGAGACTATCAGAGTCGTAGGCCAAAAAATTTATTTCTGGGAAGACCATTATTTAAGACTTATGGCTTCCATGCGAATTTTACGCATGCAAATACCTATGAATTTTACTATGGAATATCTAGAAGCTCAAATTCTAGAAACTATTGTAGCGAATGCGCTTGAAAATTCAGCAGTGAGAGTACGGTTTACTGTTTTTAGAAATGAAGGTGGATACTATAGTCCCGAAACGAATGAAATTTCATTTGTGATAGAGGTGAAACCTCTAGAGACGGATTTTTATACGCTGAATAACGAGCACTACGAGGTGGAGCTTTTTAAAGATTTTTATGTGAATGCAGATATGCTTTCAACCTTAAAAACCAATAATAAAATTATAAATGTCGTAGGAAGCATTTTTGCAAAAGAAAACAAATACCAAAATTGTTTGCTGTTAAATCAACATAAAATGGTAGTTGAAGCGCTCAATGGAAATATTTTTATGGTCCTTGGGCAAACGATTAAAACCCCGCCGAAAAGCGATGGTTGTTTAAATGGGATTATGCGTAAAAAATTAATTGAAATCATTAAAAAATTAGAAGGATATACCCTCGAAGAAACTTCTATTTCTCCTTTTGAACTACAAAAGGCAGACGAACTTTTTATAAGCAACGCCATAGTAGGTATTCAACCGATTTCTAAATACAGAAAAAAGAATTTTACATCAGCAGTCGCGAGCAATTTGATTGGAAAATTAAACACTATAGCCAGATTAGGATAGACTTTGTACTGCCACTATCGAGCGTTTAAAGGATTGTGCTCTAAAATTTTAAAAAAGAGTACTTCGGAACTAATTTAAACTTGGGTTTTCTGGTGTATTTGACCATAGCATGTAATTACCACCCAATTCCATCATTTTTTCTTTCCAAAAGGCATCAGGAGCTTTTTGAATGATATCACTTTCATATTTGTTTGGTACAATCACCCAAGATTTTGATAATACTTCTTTATCTAACTGTAAAGAATCCCAACCTGTGTAGCCTAAAAAGAAACGAATGTCATCTTGTGAAATGGTATTAGAGTTAATAAGCGCCACAATTTTATCAAAATCGCCACCCCAATAAATACCATTAGCTATTTCAATACTATTATCAATTAACTCAGGAACTTTATGAATAAAATATAAGTTATCCTGTTCTACAGGACCGCCATTGAAAACCTCAAAAGGCACTTCAATCTCTTTCACTAAATCATTGATAGTGTAGGCTAAGGGTTTGTTAAGGATAAAACCTACAGAACCTTCTTTATTGTGTTCAGCCAGCAAAACAACAGACCTACTAAATGACGTGTCGCCTGCAAGTGAGGGTTCAGCAATTAAAAGTTTTCCTTTTTGTGGTTGAATAGATATCATAAGACGAAAGCTTAGTGCTTCTAAAATACTCTATTTTTTTTAAACTTTACAAAAAGGATAAAAAAAAAGCACTTCGAATGAAGTGCTTTACTAATTTTACTAAAGTATTTTTAGTTTACTGCTTTAGCTAATTCAGCCCCAGCTTTAAACTTCACAACGTTTTTAGCAGCAATTTTGATAGTTTTTCCAGTCTGAGGATTTCTACCATCTCTTGCTTCTCTTCTAGATACAGACCAAGATCCGAAACCTACTAAAGAAACTCTATTACCTTTCTTTAGAGAACCTTCAACATTCCCTAAAAATGACTCTAATGCTTTCTTAGCAGCTGCTTTCGTGATGCCAGCGTGTTCTGCCATTGCATCAATTAATTCTGTTTTGTTCATAATTTGTAAAATTTATTAGTGTTAAAATTTTTATACTCAAACAAAATTATAAGGATTTGTCGTTAACGCAAGTAAAACAGGGGGAAATTGCTTTTTTTGTTGATAACTAAGGGGCTTTGTTGATAAAGTAGGGCTTTTTTTACAGTTCATCGAGACCAATCATAGCAAGGGATTAGCCAACTTTTGCATTTTCATCTAAACTAAAACCATTCAATACATCTTGGGTTCGCATTTTTCGTTTGCCTGGTAACTGAATTTCTAAGAGTTCTATAAATCCGTCTTGAACAGCTACTTTGATTGATTTCTTGTCAAATAGTACCGTTTTAACCTTGTGGTCATGCATTTCTTTGTGCATGGCTACGGTATATATTTTTAAAAATAAGGCTTGATCATTCGTGTATAAAGTAGTCCAAGAAGCGGGGTAGGGGCTTAAACCTCTTATGTGATTGTATATTTCATCTATGGATTTATCCCAGTTTATTTCGCAGGTTTCTTTATGAATTTTGTAGGCTACTTTTTCTATGGGCGTATTGGGCTGTTTTTTAGTAGATACTTTTCCAGCTTCAATTTGTTGAACAGTTTTTATCACTAAATCGGCTCCTAAATTCATGAGCTCGTCGTGCAGCGTACCAGCAGTGTCGTCTTCCTTAATGGAAATTTTCGCTTGTGCTATTATTTCACCTGTATCTATTTTGTCATCAATAAAAAAGGTAGTGGCTCCGGTGTATTTTTCACCATTCATAATCGCCCAATTGATAGGTGCTGCACCGCGATAGTCAGGCAGTAAAGAAGCGTGTAAATTAAATGTTCCATATGCTGGTATTTCCCAAACAACTTTGGGCAACATTCTAAAGGCAACAATAATTTGCAAATTGGCTTGTAAGCTTTTCAGTTCTTCTAAAAACGACTCGCTTTTTAAATTAGAAGGCTGTATTATTTTTAAATTTTTTGTTAAGGCATACTTCTTTACGGCCGATTCTTGTAACTTTTGTCCGCGACCAGCAGGTCTGTCGGGAGCCGTAACCACACCTACAATGGTATACTTATGTTGTATGAGCTTGTCTAAAATTCCGACAGCGAAATCTGGCGTTCCCATAAATACGATTCTTAAGCTATTCATTATGATGGTATTTTATATTGGTTTGTTGCATTTAATGTGATTAATTCTTCTTCTAACAAGCTTTGTAAGGCCTTAAAAATAACTTCTTCCTTATAAAGGACTACTTTTAGTAAGGCCCTAGAGGTCATCGGAGCTATGTTAAGTTGGGCTAGGATTACTTCTTTAGCGAGTTCAATGATACTCTGTGCTATTGGAACTGCTTTTAAGCAAATATCACAGGTGCCACAAGCCTGTTTTTTTTCTCCGAAATAGCTTAATAAATAAACACTTCTGCATACTGAATCGTTTTTGACATAACCGAGCATCGCGTCAATATTTCTAGTTTTTTGTGCGGTAAGTAAGGCCACTTTTTGGGCGAATAAATGAATGGTGCTGTCATCTTCTCGAGGTACTAGAAATATAAGTTCAATGTCGTTATGTTGCGCTTTGTACAGAATTATTTCGTCTTTTTCTAATTGTACTAAGGTGTTGACAATGACGCTTTCGGGTAGATTCACTTTTTTAGCAATAGACCAAGTATTGATCTTAGTGTCATATTCAAAAATTCCGCCATAGGTGCGTAAAATAGTTTGAATGATCAAGGCACTTTTGCTGTAGGTTTCTATATAATCAAAAACTTGATTCTTCGTGGCTATAAACTGAATACTAGTTTTTTTGGAAAATGATTCTGACAATGCTAAAACCGAATTCTGGTCTAACATTCGAAGTCCGTTATAGGTTAAAAACGGATTTAATTTATAGGTGTCACAAAAGGCATTAAAGTTTAAGGAATACACTTCAGGGCTAAGTTCCCCAAAAGATATCTGAAAGTAATTATTGAGTTTATTATAGAGTTTTTTTAAAAAAGGAATGGTTGGCAATCCACTTAAAAATTGACCCTTGACTTGATTTTCATCGGCATTATTTGTGATAAGAATGGCTTTTGCTGGAGTACCATCTCTACCTGCACGACCGGCTTCTTGGAAATAGTTTTCGATACTATCTGGAATTTGGTAGTGAATTACGGTACCCACATCGGGCTTATCAATGCCCATTCCAAACGCATTAGTAGCCACCATTACCTGTGTTTTATTCATTAACCAATCTTCTAAGCGTTTGTCTTTTTCTTTCTTGGTTAGTCCACCATGGTAAAAAGCGGAACTTATTTTTTGATTGATTAAAAAATTAGTCAGCTCGATGGTGTGCTTTCTTGTTCTCACATAGACAATACTGCTTTGTTTGGTTTTGGAAAGTAGTTCTTTTAATTGGTAGGGTTTATCTTCATTGAATTGAACTGAAAAGTCAATATTATCGCGAGAAAATGATGTTTTTTCTAACAAATAGTCTTTAAAGTTTAGATTCTCAAGAATGTCTTTGGCGACCTGTGGGGTTGCTGTTGCCGTGAGCGCAATCATAGGTGCATTGGGTACCAAATCCTTTAAAATGGCACAGTTGAGATATGCAGGTCTAAAATCATTTCCCCATTGTGATATGCAATGGGCTTCATCAATAGCGATCAGGTTCACATTCATTTGTTGAATGCGATCTTTAACGATATCTTGTTGCAGCCGTTCTGGGGAAACATACAGAAATTTATAGTTTCCGTAAAGACAATTATCTAATAAATCGACAAGTTCATCTTGTGATATACCGCCAGTTAAGGCTATTGCTTTAATACCTTTAGCTTTTAAAGTATCAACTTGATTTTTGATCAATGCAATTAATGGAGATACCACAATGCAAATGCCATTTTGCGCTAAGGCAGGAATTTGAAAACAAATTGATTTTCCACCACCTGTTGGCAACAATGCAAGCACATCTTTTTGTGCTAAAATAGCATGGATAATTTTTTCTTGAGATGCTTTAAAATCATCGAAGCCCCAATACTGTTTTAAGATGTTTCTCGGGTCTTTTTGCACAAGGAACTACATTAATGAATTCAAAATAAAATCTACTCTTTTAGCTATAGGTAATTTAGGGACTTCAATAACATCATACCCAAAATTGCTATATGTCTTTTGAAGACAATCATGAATTTTTATGGCTTCCTCAAAATTTTCATAACGCTCATTGTCAGAAGTATGTATTTCTTTCCAAGGTGGTAATAAAAATATTTTATCGTAGGTATATTCGCGGCATACCTTGGCGAACTCTTCTGGGTATTTGGTACTAAAACAATCTAAATAGGCAATTACATCATGAATTCCGCGATCTAAAAAAACGATGGGATCTAAATGCGCATTGGCCTCTTTAAATTGCGTGACCCGACCTTTTAAAATACGTCGGCTAAAAAGTAGCGGGTCTGTTAAAAAAAGTTGTTCAACACCTTCTTTTCTAGCTTGTAAGGTTATTTCTCTAGAAATTTCATGAAAACATGTAAATCCTTTTTTTTCAATAGCTTTAATAACAGATGTTTTTCCCGTGCTCGGTCCGCCGGCAATGACAATTTTTTCAGAACTCAAAAGTTGTTTTTTAAGCCACAAAAGTAAGGAATAATGAAGAATTAAACAGGAATAATTTAATGAATTAAGGCTAAAGTCTTCGCTATTAGGTTTGTCCTAAAACAATGAACATGCGAATCAGGACAGCCTTCTTGAGTGTTTTTTCATTGCAGTAGGTGCGGTGAACACTAACTTTTACACTTTCAAGTTTCGATTTTTGTTGGTTTTAAAACTATCTTTGCAAAAAAAAATCATATGAATGTAAGTAATCAGAATGAATTTTACGAGAAGCTAAAAGAGCGATTACTTAAAACAAGTACCTGGCCTTCTGTTTATTTGTATAAATTTATAGTGCCCACAGTGGGGACAGGGGTTAAAGAAATTGAATCAGTTTTTGATGATACGAATGCGGTAATTATAAGAAAACTGTCTAAAAACGGAAAGTACACGAGTGTTTCCATAAGTTTACTCATGGAAAATCCAGATGCTATTATTGAAAAATACAAAATAGCGACAAAGGTAACAGGCGTTATTTCTTTATAATCGATATAAACTTAGCATATATAACAGATTTTTGTTAATTTGCAGGCTTTAAGAGTTTACTTTCCTCTTTGTATATTAATTAAGAAATACACTTTAAATTTGAGTTTAGCTAACAACGAAGTATTCAACCTAGAATACAATACCGAGCGATCACATCTTATTATACCTGAATATGGTCGCCACTTTCAAAAAATGGTCGACTATGCCATGAGCATTGAAGATGACGAAAAGCGCAATGAAATAGCCCAGGCTATCATAAGCGTTATGGGTAATTTACAACCGCATTTTAGAGATGTGCCCGATTTTCAACACAAATTGTGGGATCAGTTATTTATCATGTCTGATTTTAAATTAAAAGTAGAGTCTCCATACCCAATAACAAGTAAGGAGATGTTACAAGAACGACCTGCTCCTCTAAGTTACCCTCAAAATTTTCCGAAATATCGTTTTTACGGGAATAACATTAAGTTAATGATTGATGTGGCTATTTCTTGGGAAAAGGGAGATAAGCGCGATGGCTTAGAATATGCCATTGCAAATCACATGAAAAAATGTTATTTGAACTGGAATAAAGATACAGTAGAAGATAAAATCATTTTTAAGCACTTGCATGAATTAAGTGATGGTCAAATAGACTTGGCCGCCGAGGGTGAAAACCTTACGGATAGTGGTCAGTTTTTAAAGAATAAACCTGCCAAACAAAATTCAAATCGCTCGAATAATAAAAAGAGCAGAACATCAAACTCGAATACTAATAATCGCAATAAAAAGCGATACTAAAAATATTCAAAATTAAATGGGAACATTTAAAATTGAAGGTGGTCACCAACTACATGGTGAAATCACCCCACAAGGAGCAAAAAATGAAGCTTTACAGATTTTATGTGCTGTTTTATTGACCGCAGAACCTGTTATCATTAGCAATATTCCTGATATTGTAGATGTCAATAAATTAATTTCTCTTCTAGAAGATTTAGGCGTTAAAATTCAGAAAAAAGGACATGGCACTTATAGTTTTGTTGCTGACGATGTAAATCTAGACTATTTACAATCTGAGCAATTTAAGCAAGATGGTAGAGGCCTTAGAGGGTCTATAATGCTTGTTGGTCCTCTATTAGCCCGATTTGGAAAAGGGTACATTCCTAAGCCAGGTGGGGATAAAATAGGGCGTAGAAGACTGGATACCCATTTTGAAGGTTTTATAAACCTAGGAGCAAAATTTAGGTATAACAAAGAAGAATCTTTTTACGGTGTTGAAGCTAAAAAACTTAAAGGCGCATACATGCTTTTAGATGAAGCTTCAGTAACTGGTACTGCAAATATTGTCATGGCGGCTGTATTAGCTGAAGGTACTACCACGATATATAATGCGGCCTGCGAACCTTATTTACAACAACTTTGTAAGATGTTGAATAGAATGGGTGCTAAAATCACAGGAATTGGTTCTAATTTATTAGTTATTGAAGGGGTAACTACACTTGTAGGAACGGAACACCGCATGTTGCCCGATATGATTGAGATTGGTAGTTGGATTGGATTAGCGGCAATGACCCGAAGTGAACTAACGATAAAAAACGTAAGTTGGGATGATTTAGGGCAAATACCTACTGTATTCCGTAAATTAGGAATAACTCTTGAACGAAAGGACGATGATATTTACATTCCTGCACACCTTAATGGTTACGAAATTCAGAACTATATTGATGGTTCTATTTTAACCATTGCAGATGCTCCTTGGCCCGGATTAACGCCCGATTTATTGAGTATTATTTTGGTTGTTGCAACACAAGCGAGAGGTGAAGTGCTAATTCATCAGAAAATGTTTGAAAGTCGATTGTTCTTTGTTGATAAATTACTCGATATGGGTGCTAAAGTAATTTTATGCGATCCACATAGGGCAACAGTCATAGGGCACGATTTTAAATCTACCTTAAAAGCAACAACCATGGTTTCTCCAGATATTAGGGCTGGGGTTTCTTTGTTAATTGCAGCGCTTTCTGCAAAGGGAACATCAACCATCCATAATATTGAGCAAATAGATCGTGGATACGAAAATATCGACGAACGTTTACGCGCTATTGGGGCTAAGATTACCAGACTGTAACTAAAATTAGTGAAACACACGAATATAGCCACAACATTTGATTTCCAAAAGTTGTGGTTTTTTTGTTGGAGTTAATTCAATACCCTAACACTTAAAATTCGGATGTCTTTAAGTGGTCTGTCTAAATCGTTGGTAGCCGTTGAAGCAATACTGTCTACAACTTCGAGACCTTTTATTGTTTCTCCAAAAACCGTATAATTTTGGTCTAAATGAGGAGTTCCACCTATGGTTTTGTAAACTTCCCGTTGTGCTTCAGGAATACTATACCCTGTGTAGGATGCACTTTTCTTATGAAAAGACCTAATGCTATCGGTATAATTTAAGATTTTTTCTTTGTGACCTTCAGTTCTGGCTATTTGTAAAGAATCTAATAAATAGGAAGCCTTAGCACTATTTGCAATTGTATTTTCTGCTAACCATTGGTTTATTCTGCCCTCTGCTATAGTTAATAAGCTATCATTAAATACTTTTCCTTGTACGATATAAAACTGCATGCCACTTGATGCTCTATCGGGCCTACTTTCACGTGCGGCGGCCAATACCCCTTTTTTATGAAAAAGCTGCGGATGAAATTCTGCCGGGATGGTATAATCAACATCACCCGAACCCAGAGTATCTTGTGGATTAAAATTTTTACTATTCGGGTCGCCAGCCTGAACCATAAAATTTTTAATTACCCGATGAAACAGTACGCTATCATAGGCTTTTTCGGCTATCAATTTTAGGAAATTATCGCGATGTAATGGGGTTTCATTGTATAATTTTAATTCAATAGCACCATAATTCGTAAGGATTTCCACAATAGGTGCTTGTTTTTCTACCGTACTTATTTTTTCTTTTTTAGGATTACAGCCGTACAGAAAACTAAAAAAAACAAGTACAAGCAACGTAAAAGGCCTTAATTTCATAGGTGTTGGTTTTGGTTTAGGCAACTTCTTTCTCAATGGCCAAATAATAAGTAGCGTCTTTACTACGTATAGGGATTATTTTTATTTGGCACTTATATGGGGTTTTGTCTTTACGATAATTAATGATGATGTCCGTAAAAGGAATGTCTTTAGCAATTTTTCTTCGAATGCGGTCTTTGACTTGTACGGAGGTTTTTTTCCCTTGTAAAAAGGAAGGAGTTTTGTCGATAGCAAATGTTTTGGGATAGCCAGTCATATGTGTAAAACCCTCATTAACCCACATAATTTTTTTCTGATGATCTGTGATTACTAAGGCATCAAAGCTTTCTTCTTTTAAAATTGAGTTTATATCAATTTTCCATTTGAATTTATCGGCTAGTTTTTCTAACTCTTGAATATCATTGTCTTTTTTTAATAGCACACTCATATTCGTATAAAACGTACTGTACAAATCCCAACTTAATAAAGGCATGAATTGACTAGCAGAGTTTTCAATGGTTAAATTAACTTTTTTATTTTTTTGTTCGGGATAAGAAGATAGGTAAATATCAAGACCCATCATCTTTGTTAAATTATTTTTCATGCGCTTTTTTATTTCAAAGATATGAATTTTATGGTAGCCCATGATTTTCATTTTGCTAGTAAAACTCAATTTTAACATGGCTTCACTAGGGTTACCCTCATTTTTAGATTCATTTATTCACTTTGAATAGCATCATTAATCTCAATCCAATAACCTTCTGGATCTGTAATGTATATTTGGCGCACACCATCGGCTCTTAAGCTTATGGCCTCTTTTTTTCCAGGCCAGTCTTCATAAGAAATATTTTTTTCTTTCAAGTGACGTATAACAGCATCTAATTGTTGAGTGGATAAGCAAATATGACTCGATTTGTGCTTTGTCATGACCACATCGGCCTTCAATATCAAATGCAATTGTGTGTTTCCATGTAAGGAAAACCATCTAAAATTTGGATCTTTTGTTGGGTGTGCTATTTCCTTTAAGCCCATACTGTTTTTATAGAAATCGCCTGTGGTTTTTAAATCGTTTACTATGAGCGTTGTATGGTCAATGGAGAAATTAAAATCTTGGGCTTTTATAAGTAATGTACAGAAAAGAGCAGTAATACAACATAATGTTTTCATGGTTCGAGAGGATTTTAATTTTATACTCCGAAATTAGTTATTTCCAATTATTTTTTGGCTTAATTCTTCAACAAATCCTCTTTAAACATTTGTATTTTGTGGTCCATAATAGCAATTACAACCTTTAGGCGAAATAAAAAAAAAGAAATCAAGGTCTTGAAGCTCACATACACTCCTTGGTAATACACTTAGGGGATTTTTTTAGGATATCTTTTATGAGGAGGTGTGCAAAACTTTCTCGAGAATTATAAAATGCACCCCATTTTTAGTGTAGGTTTTCGAGGTTTCTTGAAAGCCAAATTTTTTATAGTACTTGGTTTTATCTAACCTAGCATTACACCAGAGCAATTTTATATTTTCTCTAGTAGCAAAATCAATAGTGTGTTGCAATAATTCCGTACCATAACCTTTGCCTTGTTCTTCGGTATGGGTGGCAAACTTTCTAAATTGTGCACTTTCCCCATCGATAAATAGTGAAATTACGCTTATAAGTTTTTTGTTTTTAAAAAGTCCAAAGTGAATCCCATTTCCATCTTCTGCAAGTTGAATATATGAAATGGGTTGGTTTGGCCATAATACAGCATGACGCAAAGGGAAGGTTTCTACCGCGCTAATTTTTTTAATGAGGATCATTTACGCTTTATTAGATAGGTCTACTCTGCTGAATTTTGGTGCTAAATTAGCAATATCAAAATCAAAATTTAGATTTTTTTTTGAAGTAGCTATGACACGTCTAAATTTCTAAGATTGTAAATGGAATGTTAGATCATAGTTTTTTTATTGCTTAGACGTTTTTTATCATTGCCTTGGAACCCGAATACCGCCTGAAGGTGCCTATGCCTAGCCAGTGCGACTAAGGTTCAAGGCTATTTATTTCATTAAAAGACGCGGGTGTACCAAAAAAAAATCAGTTGGTATGCCTTCATCTCCTAAAAAGATTAGTGTTTTTAGTCTAAGGCTTCTTTATAGGTTTTTAGGCAGCGTTCCCGAGCCATTTTATGATCTACCATTTTATCTGGATAGCTTAATTCTTGTAAGTCGGGTACCCACTTTTTAATATATTCTTTTTGTTTGTCAAATTTATCAATTTGGGTCATAGGATTAAAAATTCGGAAGTAGGGCGCCGCGTCGACACCAGAGCCCGCAGCCCACTGCCAATTACCTACATTAGAGCTCATATCATAATCTAATAACTTTTCGGCAAAATAGGCCTCTCCCCAGCGCCAATCAATTAATAAATGCTTGCATAAAAAGCTCGCCGTTAGCATTCGAACACGGTTGTGCATAAATCCAGTTTCATTTAATTCGCGCATTCCTGCATCAACCAGAGCATAACCGGTTTGTCCGTTTTTCCATTTTTCAAATTCAGCTTCATTATTTCGCCATTCAATACGATCATATTTAGCGCGGAATGCTTTTTGTTGAGTATGGGGAAAATGCCATAAAATCTGCATAAAAAATTCGCGCCAAATTAATTCACTCCAAAAAATCTCGTTTTCTTCAGCTATGGCTTTCTTCATCATTTTACGAATAGAGGCAGTGCCAAATCGCAAATGGGGTCCTAATCTAGACGTACCATTTTCTATAGCTGGAAAATTTCTAGTTTTCTCATAATTATCTATTAAAGTAGGCGTAACAGTATAGTTAGGAACTTTGATCTTAGATTTTTCAAAACCCATATCTGATAAACTTAAGTTTGGCAGTTTTGTATGAGGAATGAGATTTTTTAAATAGCTATTGGTATAATGTATGTCTAAGTCCTTTTCAGGATTAAAAATCGATTTCCATTTGTTTTTAAAAGGCGTATACACTACATAAGGGTCTCCATCATCTTTTAAGACATCGTCTTTTTCAAAAATTACTTGATCTTTATATGTTTTGAAAGCTACGTTATGGTCCGAAAGTAGTTTTTCTATCTTCGAATCTCTTTCTTTCGCATAAGGTTCGTAATCTCTATTTGTATGAACTGCTTGTACCTCGTACTCTTCGATTAAATCTTGAAACACATTTTCGGGTGTATCGTGATAAAACGCAATAGAACTTTGGTTTTGCTCTTGAAGTTCATTTCGCATTTTTTGTAAGCTTTCAAATATAAAACTTACACGAGCATCGTCTTTTGGTAACTTATCTAAAATTTCACGATCAAAAATAAAGATAGGAAGTACAGGATAGTCACTTTTAAGTGCCGCTAAAAATCCTACATTATCATCTAATCTTAAATCACGACGAAACCAAAAGATACTAACTTTTTTTGACATCTTTAGTTGATATTTAAGCTAGACATTCCGCCATCAACACCAACCACCTGTCCTGTCATCCAAGTGCTATGATCGCTTAATAGAAACAGAGCGATAGCTGCGATATCAGAAGCTTCACCAACACGCTTTAAGGGGTGTCTTTCTGACATCATTTCAACTTTCTTATCGTTGTTTAATAATCTTTTTGCTAAGGGTGTATTCACTAATGAAGGTGCTACTACATTTACTCTAATTTTAGGTGCATACTCGGCAGCAAGTGATCTTGCAAAGCCTTCAACAGCAGCTTTAGCAGCGGCAACACTTGTATGAAACGGCATGCCTGTACCAACAGCCACAGTGCTAAAAAATACCATACTAGAGTTTTCTGCCATTCTAGAAATAATAGTTTTAACCACCTTAACAAGACTGAAAAAATTTAGTTCCATTTCTTCATAGAAGGTATCAACACTCATCATTTTAAGAGGTTTTAAGTTGATACTCCCTGGGCAGTAAGCAAAACCATGGATTTCCTCAGGTAATACTTCCGTATCTAGAGTATCTGTAAGTGCATCAAAAGGAATGTGTGTAATGTTTAAGTCGGCAATATCTTCTTTTGTTCTTGAGGCTACAAAAACATGATGTTCTTTTTGTAATTCTTTGGCCATAGCAAATCCTATTCCGTGTGATCCGCCAATCAATACTATATTTTTTTTCATCTTTTTAGATTTAAATTTTGAGCTTTAGTTTTATACATTTAAAAATTTGCATTTTATGCTTTCCATCGAAACGCAATTGAGAGCAATTCTAGATGGTGCTGAGCGCTAAGAAATTAGGCTTATTTTCCATTTCTCCAAATAGGGCTATTAGTTTGTCTTCGCGATACTTGAAAACTGTTTTTAATTGATTTTTTATTAAAATAGAATTTCCAATCTGGCCCAAAATACCGAAAGGAGCTTTGTAATCAATAATATCTTCCATTTCTACTCCGTTTTCTACTTTTTTAATGAAATGTTTATGGTGCCAAAGCGCATAAGGACCAAAGCGCTGTTCGTCTACAAAATATTCACCTTCTTTTACTTGGGTAATTTCAGTTACCCAACGTGTAGTAAAGCCAGGAAAAGGAGTAACCTTATACTGAATAATTTGTCCTGCAAACATTTTTCTATCCGCACCGGAAAGGACTTGAAAACCCATGGCTTCGGGGGTTATCACCTTAAGGTTGTTAGGGTTTGATAAAAATTCCCAAGCTTCTTGGGGGCTAATGGGTAAAAATTGTTTGGCGTGTAATTGATGAAGTTTCATTGGCTATTATTTCAATTTTTTAAAAAAGTATGCTGGATGCAAAGTATGACAAAGATACCCTTAATTGTGTTTAATTAAAAATTAATAAAGTTAAACAAAAAATAAATTTTTGCTGAGCGTATTGAACAGTTCGTATTTTTGTTCCACGGCTTATTTAAGGATTCGTTAACAATTGATAGCGCGCTTTATCACTAATTTTGTAAAAATTAAACAACTAAAATCTATGAAAAAAATAGTCTTATTATTAATGATAGGTGCATGTTTTACTACAAATGCACAATTTGAAACACCACAGCCTAGTCCGGCTGCCATGGTAAAACAAGTAGTGGGTCTAACAGACGTTACTCTAGAATACTCAAGACCAGCGATGCGTGGCCGTACTGTTTTTGGAGATTTAGTGCCTTTTGAAAAAGTATGGAGAACAGGAGCTAATAAAAACAGTGTTATTTCATTTAGTACAGCTGTTAAAATTGCTGGAAAGGATTTAAAAGCAGGTTCTTATGCAATTTTTTCTAAGCCAGGAGAAAGTGTTTGGGAAGTTTATTTTTACACGGATACTGAAAACTGGGGAGCACCTCAAAATTGGGATGCTAGTAAAGTAGCTGCTATTGTGAAAGCAAATCCGATCAAAACAGCTGATAAAGCAGAGTCTTTTACCATTGCGATAAATCATTTATCAGACAATGGAGCGCATTTAGAAATTTCTTGGGATGATACCAAAGTAGCTATTCCTTTTGAAGTGCCTACTGATATGGCTGTAATGGCTTCTATAGATAAAGTAATGAATGGGCCAGGTGCAGGTGATTATTATGCTGCAGCAGTGTATTATTTAAGTGCAGATAAAGACATTAAAAAAGCGAAAGAATGGATGGATAAGGCGATGTCTATGACTGAAAAGCCCGCATATTGGCAATTGAGACAACAATCCCTTATTTATGCGAAGGCAGGGGATAAAAAAGGAGCTATAGCTGCTGCAAAAAAATCATTAGCAGGTGCTGAAGCAGCTAAAAATATGGATTATGTAAAAATGAATACCGACTCTTTAAAAGAATGGGGAGCGATGTAATTTATTAGATCTATCGAATAAAAATAACGTCATAGGACCTGGTGCTTTTGGCGTTTTTTTATGCCTTAAAAGTTTTCAAAAATCTCTGTTTTATAAAGGCCATATTTTGAATGGTTCAAGCTCCGTGGTCACTTTTGTTTATTTAATGAATCGTACCATCCTAAGAACGTTTTCATATTTTCTTTACAACCTACTTTCTTGTTGTAAATTCTAGTTTCACAAAGGGAATAATAGATTGATTATTGATTCATATATGTATTGTATAAATACTAGCCTTTAGTACCCTTGGGGTAGCATTTCGATGGCCTTTTACAAGGTTTAATCCATGAAAGCTTTCACTTGGAAAATGTTTGTAGCGCTGTTGCATAGGTGCTCATGTTAAGATGCTGAACGCCTCTTTTTAATTTATAAAATAACGCAGTCATGTGAATTACTCTAAAGCCTAAATAGTGACTAATTGTATCTAATGCCTAGAAAAAATGCTACTCTGTTACCACCATAGTTGAAAACATTTTATGGTTAGAGCCTAATCTTAATCTCAGGGAACAAAGCTCAAAAATAGCTTCTCTAAACCATCGTAAAATTTTAAAAATTATAATGATTAGTCTAACTCACTATTTTTTAAAGGTTTATTCAGCATATTATCGAACAGCTGAAAAAAGCTAGCTATGCCCATGACCAGCACACAACCTATTAAGTTTAAGAGTAGGTAGCTAATTTTCTCTTCACCATCTTCAAAAACATAAATGAAAGAATAGTAAATAAGAAAAATAAGTAATTGCGTTACGATAGCCGCAATAAAAACGGCATTCCCCTTAACGAATTTTACAAAAAAGGCTAATAGAAAAATGCCCAAAACATTGCCATAGAATATGGAGCCAATGATATTGACCAACTGAATTAAATTGTCAAATAAATTGGTAACGCAAGCAATGACAATAGCAACAACACCCCATGCAAGGGTAAACCATTTGGATACAGATACGTAATATTCTTGAGATTTTTCGGAGTTTTTATCGGTATGTCTTTTGAAAATATCTAAGGAAGTAATTGTCCCTAAAGCATTTAGCTCTGATGCGGTTGAAGACATGGCTGCTGATAAAATTACGGCTAATAGTAGTCCTATTAGTCCCTTTGGGAGATAATTCAATATAAAGTGAATAAACACATAATCCTTATCATTGGTCTCTGTATCGTTATCGGCTTTATTAATTAAGGTTTTAGCAGCTTCCCTGTTTCTTTTATCTTTCGCATTTATAGCAATAATGTTTTGTTTGGCATCCACCGTTGCATCATACTCTTTAATATCTAAGGCTGCCGAAAACTTATCTTGTGCCATTTTTTTCTCCATGGCAAGTTCTTCATGCTCTAGTTGTAATAGCTTATAATCCTCAGCATAAGAGGATTCTAATACGGCAGAAGTTGCTGCTGGATTAAAATTTAAGGGTGATGGATTATATTGGTAAAAAACAAACACTAAAACACCCACCAAAAGAATAAAAAACTGCATAGGAATTTTAAAAATTCCGTTAAAGATTAAACCCAGTTGACTTTCCCTAACCGATTTACCTGATAAATAGCGCTGTACTTGGCTTTGATCTGTCCCGAAATAGGCTAGAAACAAGAAAAGTCCGCCAGTCATTCCATTCCAAAACGTATAACGCGTCGAGGTGTCGAACTCAAAATTTAAAATATCTAATTTACCACTAGCGCCTGCTATTTTTAAAGCTTTACTAAAAGTAATGTCTGAGGGTAAATAACCAAGTATAAAGAAAAATGCCACAAACATGCCCAACATAATGATAAACATTTGTTGTTTTTGGGTTACGTTTACTGCTTTAGTACCACCAGAAACGGTATAAATGGTAACTATAGTACCAATAATTATATTCAGTGTAAATAAATCCCATCCTAAAACTGCGGATAAAATGATAGAAGGTGCGTAAATGGTGATTCCTGCTGCTAAACCACGTTGAATTAAAAACAGAATTGCAGCAAGTGTTCTTGTTTTAACATCAAATCTAGCTTCTAGAAATTCATAAGCGGTATATACTTTAAGTTTATGGTATAAGGGCACAAAAACAATGCAAATAATTACCATGGCTAAAGGAAGTCCAAAATAAAACTGAACAAAGCCCATCCCGTCATGAAAAGCTTGTCCAGGCGTAGAAAGGAAGGTTATGGCACTGGCTTGAGTGGCCATAACCGAAAGGCCAACGGTGGTCCAGTTGGCTTCATTTCCCCCAAGTACATATTCATTTACGTTTTTACTTCCTTTGGTTTTCCAAACACCATAAGCTACAATAAATGCAAGTGTTCCTATTAAGATACTCCAATCTAATGCTTCCATAATTACCTATTGCCTGTCATGATAAAATAAAAAATTATAATATAGAATGCGTTGAGCAGCAATACGATGGTGTATTCTTTTTTCCAGACAAACTTATCATCCATGATGCTTTAATTTTTTAGGTTTGTAGTTGTACTTATATCTTTTCCAACGGATAACATATTAGCAAATAATTTGTAGGCACCTGTAACTCCTGCGGGTAATTCTCTAAAAAAACTAAGTCCAGTATATATATAATGACCCTTTCCGTAAGGGGCTATCAATAGGCTGCCTTTTGTAGGAGATTCATCAACATCATTCATACTTAAAATGGGTGTATAGTCATTAGACCATTCTCTTGGGAAGTATAAACCTCGTTCTTGAACCCAGCCATTAAAATCTTCTGGAATAATCTTATTTGGAAAATTAACTAAGCTGTGATTTTTTGCCAGAATCGTCACTTCAGCATCTTCTTCGGTAACTCGATCATTTGATAATTGTAACTCAAAAGGCGCAATATTCTCGAATTGTTTATCCCAACGTCCGGCAGTATTGTATTGCACAATTAAGGTACCCCCATTTTTTACAAAATCGAGTAGTAATTTCTGTTTAAATTTAAGTTCTGGAATTACATTATAGGCCCTAATCCCCATGACGATGGCATCATATTTTTCTAGGTCACTAAGGGAGGAAACCTGAGCAGGATCAATGATTTGTACCGTATACCCAATTTGTGTTAAGCTTTCAGGCACGGCGTCTCCGGCGCCCACAATATAGCCAATATACTGGCCTGCTTTTTTAATATTTAAACGTACCACTTTTGTTTCTGCGGGCATTAAAACAGATTGTTGAGGAATATGATCGTATGCTATGCTGATTAACTCCTTATTTATAGCCTCTCCTTCAATATGTACAATAGGATAAATAAAGCTTTCATCTTCAGTATTCGGTGGTGTTAAGGTGAAGTACAAGGTTTGTTCGTCCTCCTTTTTTTGGATACTAAAGGCGCTGCGTTCACGATCAATTGTCCACCCATTTGGATACTTCAATTGCAATTCACCCGAGGCATTTTCTTTGTGTGCTTTTACGGTGACAGCTACTTGTTTAGGTGTGCCGTCTGCAAAAATTAATATTTTATCTTTTATACTGGCCGTAGCTTTGGGAAGTACCTCAAAAGGTTGGTATAATTCCCCTTTATCAGATTTTGAATAACGGTAAACCACAGGTTTTTCTAGGACCAATGTGGTCCCTTCTATGACTAGAGTAAAATATACCTTATGCGCTTTTGGAGTTTCTGGCGCACCAATAAAGGCTTTGTCCGATACTGTATAGGTACCCAAGCTTCCTTTTTCGTTTAACCAATACGCATTGGTATAAGCAGCATTTTTTGGAATAGTTAAACTAAGATCGAAATTGAATTTTTTGTTATTTGTTAAATCAATGTTGGTAGCAGCATTTTTTGTTCGACTGAGAGAGGCGGAAATCAAATTTATAGTAGCCGTGCTGCGGTTTAAGGCTTCAATATTTACCTTTAAAGTACCACTAGGATACGAAGAGGCATTTTCAGAAGAAGCTTCTAAATACAAGCCTGATACGCCTTGAATAATATCAATTAATTCTTGTGATTTTGTGCTAACCCAGTGCGTATCCGTATTTTTTTGAAGTAAATTATAAGCCTTTAGCAATTCGGGTAAGTGTACGGAAGGGTCTTTAAAATTAAAATTATTTTCAATTTCATATAAAATTTCACCAATAGCTTGACCACCCTCAATTCTTGACCAAGTCGTGTTAATACCGTCAAATACATTAGTTTTATCTTTCGGCAAATCTCCTTTCAGAAGCTCTATATATTCTGTTTCCGAACCTCGAGAGCTAAGTCGCCCAAAACCTTGACAAAGGTGTTGGCTGCTAGCCATGGCGGCAATTTCGTTATTAGAAAGTCCTAAATTTGGGTAGAAAAGCCCCGTATCAAAACTTAATAAATTGGTTTTATCCGCTGCATCAAATTTTTCTTGATTCCCGTAAAACCACCAAGAAGTATTAAAAAATAATCGTTTTGGTTGCCAAACACTTGTTTTTGATAATTGGTCTGGATAAATAGCTGGATTGTTCGCTAAATCAAAGGCTTCGTAACTCAGTATTGCAGATGAAGTATGATGCCCATGTGTGGTGCCAGCACTTCGATGATCAAAGCGGTTGATAATGACATCAGGTTTAAAGGTTCTAATAATCCAAACCACATCACTTAAAACAAGATCTTTATCCCAAATTTTTAAGGTTTCTTTTGGGTGCTTCGAAAAGCCAAAATCTTTTGCTCTGGTAAAAAACTGTTCTCCACCATCCACGCGTCGTGCAGCTAAAAGTTCTTGAGTTCGCAATACCCCTAGTAATTCTGAAAGTTCAGGGCCAATTAAGTTTTGTCCGCCATCACCTCTTGTCAAGGATAAATAGGCGGTTTCTGCTTTTACTTCATTTTCTAAATAAGAAATAAGTCGCGTATTTTCATCATCAGGATGCGCGGCAATATAGAGTGCTTTTCCTAAAAAGTTTAACTTTTGAAGGGCTAAATAAAGGTCAGATGAATTTGGTTTTTTTGGTACTTGAGCGGAAATACTATTTGATGCTAAAAGCAGCATCACAATCAATCCTGTAATCTGACGCATAGTCATGTATAATTTAGTTGGTCTTCAAATATAAATATATTAATAAGGAGTTGCTAGTTTTTAAAGGTACTTTAACAAAAGGGATGGGTGCTAATCTATATTTTCGTTAATACCTTGATCTTGGTTGTATTCGTAAACTTGCACCAGTGCTACACCTTTCTGTAAAACCAAGTTATTAGGATAGGTCAAAATTTCTCCATTGCTTCGGCGCAAATGAAGATGAAAAGCTCTAATATCTTCTATAACGAAAGTTTCATGTCCGGTTTTATCGGTTTCATGAATCTCTTTGTCAAATATTCTGATGGTGTTTCCTATTTTAAAAGGATAGGAAAAAAAGATAATAACACCAGCAGTAATGTTGCTTAAAATAGACCATTGTGCAAATAAGGCCACCCCAATAACTGCAAACACAGAGGCTAAAATGGCCCCTATATCCTTGACATTAACACTCCAAACCGGAATTAAAACACCTATAGCCACTATGGTTAGTGTTATCGAAATGTATTTTACAATTAAGTTTGTTCTTACTTTATCAAAATCTCCTATTTTTCCTACCTTACGAACAGCTTTGGTAAAAATAAATTTTAAGATAAGTATTATTAAAATCGTAATTAACGATGTTATCAATTCATCTTGATGATTAATCAAAAATTGTTTCATGTATTATTTAGTTTGAATGTTGTCTACAGCTATGGGTCACTTTTAAATAATCGCCCTAGGCATTAATCGTTTTGATGATGTATTGCAAATTATATCCTCAGGAAGAGCTATAAGCTAAATACATTTTTTTCACAAAATTTCATCCTTACTCTAGGCTAGCGATTGCTTTTTTTTCGATCTTAAATTACAACCCTAAACTGTCTCGCAAAAATAAGTCACTATTCTTATTTTGTTCCCAATAAGGTGTTATAATTCTTTTCTTTTTTTGACCAGAAGAAATTAATGTTCCATTTTCACTAGTTTCAATCCAACGTTCAATGCTGTATGGAAATTGTGTTGTAAATTGAATGGTTAGCGTTCTTTTAAGTTCTGTATAATGAATGCTATAACTGCTAAGTTCGTCTTCTAAATTTTTTAATGTAGCGAAAGCCTTTTGTGCTTTCATTTCTTTATGGTACACACGAATATATTCAAAAGAGGGGATAATCTGAACTTCACCTAAGGGCAAATTTGATGGATTAACTCTTATTTTACTCCATATTTCATCTTCAAGGTAGGTTTTATCCAGTGAAAATTCTTGATCACCTTCGCTTTCAAAATAAGAAAAGGAAACTATATCAAATTTTTCTTTATTATTTAATTGTGCATATACTTGACCACACCATTCTTGCGCAGAAAACGAAGCTTTTAAGGCGTGCGAATGATCACCAACAGGATAAAAAATACTTGTCATAATTGAGTAAGGGTAAATTCCAGTAATGTAATTTTTAGTACTGTTAAGTTTTAAAACAGGAATATGATTAGGATTTGGACGATCGGCCTTGACTTGCTTCTCGGCAGAAAAAGGCTCCGTTACATAAATTAGCACGGCACTGCCATTTCTTACTTCTCCATAACGCGATTGTTGTAAGGTATAGGAGGTTATTTCGGCCTTACCAGCGTACCAATATTTTTTAAATTCTTCAGTATGTTGTTTTTTTGGTGCTTTGCTCACTGAAGCATCTTCAGTGGTAGATAAATTCACTTCTTTGCTGGTGATTGTTTCTTTGCAAGAAATGAAGAGGGATAAACCAAGGGCAAGGGAAAAAATCGTCAGCTTGTTTTTTAGATACTTCGTCATATTATTTTTTTATAAAATTACAAACTATTGTGTCTAATGTCAAATACTTAGAAAATATCCGATTAAAAGAAGTGACATCTTGTTCCTGGTGCCCTAGAGCCTCATCGAAAAAGACACCCTTCAAGAAGCCCCTACGAATTCTTGGCAATTTCTAAAAGTGTTTTATGTACTAGATGAGTTGGCAAACCTACGACATTAGCGTAAGAGCCTTTTATTTCTTCGATGCCAATCAGTCCAATCCATTCTTGAATACCGTACCCGCCCGCCTTGTCAAAAGGATTAAAAGTGTGTATATAGTATCGGATTTCTTCATCGCTAAGGAGTTTAAACTTTACATGGGTAGTACAATGAAGTGTTTTTTGATCCGCGACCGTGGTAAAACAAACTGAGGTAATCACTTCATGCCAATCGTTGGATAAGGTTTTTAGCATTTCAAATGCTTCTGATTGATTGGCTGGTTTAGCCAAAGAGACAGCATTATGCCAAACAACCGTATCGGACGTAATAACGACTTGATTTTTTGTGAGCGTCCCTTTAAATTTTGAAGCTTTAAGTTGCGCTAAATAATCAGATATTTCGCTGCCTTTTAAATGCTCGGGGTATACTTCATCAACAGGGCGTACATCGATGCTGACTTCGATGGCTAAATCTTCAAAGAATTGCTTTCTTCTTGGTGATCCTGAAGCTAAAATTATATCTAGGGTTTTTAATTTTTCTGTCCACATACTTGTTATGCGTTTTGCGCATCAAAATTTCCATACCAATCGCCTCGCACTTTTAATACTTGTTCAATAACATCACGTACGCAGCCTTCTCCACCATTTTTGTGAGAAATATATTTTGATATCGATTTCACTTCAGGCACCGCATCTTGAGGACAAGTAGCTAAGCCAACCAGTTGCATAACTGGAAGATCAGGCAAGTCATCGCCCATATACAATACTTCTTCGGCCTTAATGTTCTTGGCCTTTAAAAATTCTTGTAATTCATTTTCTTTATGATGTGCTCCCAAATAAATATCGGTAACCCCTAACATTTTTAGTCGCTCTCGAACGCCTTCATTTGTCCCTCCAGAGATAATACACACATGATAGCCTTTGGTTAAGGCTGTTTTTAGGGCATAACCATCTTTAACATTCATTTTTCGTAGCATTTCTCCCGTGCTGGTAATGAGCAAACTACCATCGGTAAAAACTCCGTCCACGTCAAAAACAAAGGTGGTAATCTGTTCTAAATATTCTTTGTAACTTTTTTCCATTGTATATTTTTTGAGCTCCTATCTAAAGGCTTATATTTTTTTTTGAATTGATTCGCTGAGTAGTTTATAGATTTTTTGATTATTTTTTGAAGTCAATTGCTCTAAGTGAGCTTGCATGGTTTGAACGTCATTGCGCATGGCTGGTCCAGTTTGTGCTTCTAAAGGATTAATGGTATTAATCTTCCACGCAGTTTCCTGAATCAATGGTTTTAAAATTTCGAACGAAACCTTGTTTTCTTCACAAATTTCTTGCCCAATCCGGTACATGTAGTTGGTGAAATTATTCACAAAAACAGCGGCTAAATGTAGACTTTTTCGTTGTTCAGTGCTAATATCATAGACGATATCAGATATGGTTTCGGCAATGAAATGAAGAACTTTGTGATTTTGGTTGCTACTTGTTTCTAAGCAAATGGGAATTGTTCTGAAGTCTATTTTTTTTCCTTTTGTAAAGGTCTGTAAAGGATAAAATACGCCGTAATTCTGTAGCTCCGAAAGCGCGGTTAAGGGAACGCTTCCTGAGGTATGCACCACTAAACCTTTCAGATGTACTAATTGCTTTGCAAGGGATTGGATCGCATCATCACTCACTGCAATGATGTACACATCAGCTTTTTTTATAGTTTCTAAGGCTTGAGTTGTTTCTGTTTTAGTAGCAAAATGGGCTAATGATTTATTACTTCTACCAACTACTTGCACCACATTAATTGTGTTGTAAGCTAAAAAGGCATCAAACAATTGCGTTGCGACATTACCCGTGCCAATAAGTACTACTGAAACCATGCTCAAAAGTACAAATTTTAAAAATTAAGTGATGCCATTTCATTTTAATTTTAATGGGAGCTTTGCGTGCCATCAGTTCACAATTATTTTAGATCTATTTTTTAAAAAAATAAGAAATAATTAACATCTTAAAGCTACTTTTTGATACATATTACTTTCTAAATAGTCTCAAAAGACCGTACTTTTGCATACTAAAATTTAAATGGTTTTTTTCTCAAGTATTTTGCCTTTGTAAAATGTTAAATATAACTATTTTATCCACCGATGAATTGCTTGTAAAGTCCGAGTTTAGCCTTAAAAACCATTAAAATAAATTTAAAAATTACCAGATGAAAGAACTGCTTAGGAAGTACCTCTTTTCGACCCGATTAATGTCTGTTTTGTTTATTGTTTTTGCCACGGCTATGGCCTTCGGTACGTTTATTGAAAGTTGGTATAGCACGGCGACAGCTCGGATTTATATTTATAACGCATGGTGGTTCGAGGCGATCATGGTTTTCTTTGTTATAAATTTCGCAGGCAATATGTTCCGGTATAAATTATTCAGTTGGAGTAAGTGGCCGGTTTTTTTACTTCATGCATCATGGATTTTAATAATCGTGGGTGCCTTTGTTACGCGCTACATAAGTTTTGAAGGCATGATGCCTATACGTGAAGGTGCATCAGAGAACGTTTTTTATTCTGATAAAACCTTTCTAAATGTGAATGTCGATGGATTGATCGATGGTGAAAAACTTAGAAAACCATTAGAGCACCCAATTATTGTTACTTCTGAAGGCATCAAATCTACATTGCCTTGGCGACAAGATTTTAATGGACAAGATTTTAAAATTTCTTTTGTTGAATTTATTGAAGGTGCTAAGGAAGATATAATTCCTGATGAAAAAGGCAGTCAATATTTAAAAATAGTAGAATCGAGTGGGGGAGAACGGCACGATCATTACCTTGAAAACGGTGAAATATCCAGTATTCATAATGTATTATTCTCACTAAATAAACCAACAGATGGTGCTATCAATATTGTTACCACAGATAGTACTTATCAAATAAAATCTCCTTTTGAAGGTGATTTTATGCGAATGGCAGATCAATTTAAAGGGGTCTTAACGAAAGATAGCCTACAAACCCTTCAATTGCGTTCGCTGTACAATGTTGCAGGAATGCAATTTGTAATGCCCGACCCTCTGATGCGAGGATCTTATGGAATCGTAAAAGTTCCAGAAGAAGAAATAACAGAAAAAACAAGAGATGCTATTGTACTCGAAATAAGCTCGAAGGGTGAAACGGTACAGCAAAAAATATTAGGTGGTCAAGGTAATGCAGATTACTCCAACCCGGTAACGGTAGGGGGGCTAGACTTTACGATTCGCTACGGTTCTAAAGTGTATGGATTACCTTTTAATGTGCGTTTAAATGATTTTATTGCCGAAAAATATCCAGGTACAGAACGAGGGTTTTCTTCCTTCATGAGTAAAGTCACTGTAGAGGATGAGCGGCCGTTTGACTATGATATTTATATGAATCATGTTTTAGATCACAAGGGCTATCGATTTTTTCAAGCCAATTTTGATCCAGACGAAAAAGGAACAGGACTATCTGTAAATCACGATTTTTATGGTACCTGGATTACCTATATTGGTTATTTTCTCTTGTATATTGGCCTAATGGGAATTATGTTTTTTGGAAAAACGAGATTTAGAGATTTGGCAAAATCCTTAGATAAATTAAACGAAAAGAAAAAAAGTATACTTTCTCTTCTACTTTTATTGAGTTTAAATTTTGGAGTTCAAGCACAAGAAACACACAGCGCTGATGATGGTCATAATCATACAGAAAAAACGTCTGAAGTTCATTCCGATGATGACGGACATGCTCATGCTGGACAGCCAACGGAGGCTCAATTAGATTCTATTTTGCAAACTACCATTGTTCCTAAAGAGCATGCTTTAGCCTTTGGTAAATTGGTTATTCAAGATGAAGGTGGCCGTATGAAGCCCATTAACACATATTCTTCAGAGCTTCTGAGAAAATTAAGTTTTAAAGATAAATTCAAAGACTTAAACTCAGATCAGGTTTTGGTTTCTATGATGCTTAATCCTGCTTTGTGGTATAACATGGAATTTATAGCCTTAGATAAGAAAGGCAAAAATGATAGTATTCGAAAGATCATAGGCGTGCCCAATGATCAGCGCTATGTAAAAGCAACCGATTTTTTTAATAAAGAAGGGCAGTCTAAATTTGAACCTTATTTAGAAGATGCGTTTTCTACCAATAATCCGAACAAATTTGAAACCGATATAAAAGATACCTATTTACGACTGGGACTTTTAAATAGAACTTTAGGGGGCGAAATACTTAAAATATTTCCACTATTAGAGGACGAAAATAACAAATGGATTTCCGCTGTTGAATACCGTTCAGGAACTATTCAGGTAAGCGATTCTCTATATGGTAATTTCATCAATAATGGGTTGCCATTGTATGTCATGACTTTACGAAATGCTATTAAGACAAATGATTTTTCTCAAGCAGATGAATTATTAAAAGCATTCAAGAAAAACCAAGTCAACCATGGTTCTGAAGTTTTACCCTCCGAGAATAAAATAAATGCAGAAGTCTTTTACAATAAGGCTGATATTTTTAATCGGCTTTATAAATTCTATGCCCTTGTAGGTTTAATGATGTTTTTCTTTTTAATTTTTCAAATTTTTAAGGATCGAAAAGCCTTGCGTGTGGGTATTGGAACGTTTAAAATACTAATTTGGGCTATGTTTATCCTCCATACTGCGGGCTTACTTTTACGCTGGTATATTTCGGGAAATGCTCCTTGGAGTGATGCGTACGAAAGTATTTTATACGTTTCTTGGGCCACTATGGGAATGGGATTAGCCTTTAGTAAAAAGAGTGATTTTACCATAGCAGCCACTTCATTTATTGTGTCTATGTTGTTGTGGATTGCCCATGGCAACTGGGTAGATCCCGCTATTGCTAACTTACAACCTGTTTTAGATAGTTATTGGTTAATGATTCACGTTTCTGTGATTGTAGGTAGTTATGGGCCTTTAACGGTAGGGATGATTTTAGGTGTTGTTTGCTTAATTTTAATGCTTTTAATGAACCAAAAAAATAAAGCAAAAATTGAACATACGATTAAAGAGCTTACCGTTATTAATGAATTAGCGCTAACCATTGGTTTGGTGATGCTAACAATCGGCAACTTTTTAGGCGGGCAATGGGCTAATGAAAGCTGGGGACGTTATTGGGGCTGGGATCCAAAAGAAACTTGGGCGCTGATCTCAATTATGGTATATGCCTTTGTATTACATATGCGCTTAGTGCCAGGTTTGCGTGGTAAATGGATTTTTAATTTTGCCAGTGTAGTGGCCTTTGCGAGCATCATGATGACGTATTTTGGCGTAAACTTTTACCTCGCCGGCTTGCACAGCTATGCCAGTGGAGCTCAGGTGATAACCCCTGCATTTATTTATTACTTGGTATTTGGAGTTGTACTCCTTGGTGTTGTTAGCTTTTGGCGCTATCGCATTTATAATCCCAAAAAATAATAATGTAATTTTAGAACTTCAGATGTATAAACATTAAAATCATGAGCATAAAAAACCCAGGCTTAAATACCATTTGCACCCATGTTGGTGAGTTAGAAGATAAGGAATATAAAGGAGCAGTATCTCCCTTGTATATGAGTACCTCTTATGCGTTTGAAGATGTTGAAGTAAAACGGTACCCCCGTTACTTTAACACACCAAATCAAGTTGCATTGTCAAAAAAAATTGCAGCCTTGGAGCATGCCGAATCTGCTATGATCTTTGGTAGCGGTATGGCAGCGGTAAGTACGGCGTTAATGGCTTTTTTGAATGCTGGTGATCATATAGTTTTACAAAAAACCTTGTATGGCGGAACCTACAATTTAGTCACCGAAGAGTTTCAAAAATTTGGAATTTCTTATTCTTTTACCGAAGGTTTAGAGCCAGCACATTTTGAGGCTAAAATCAAGGAAAACACCAAGGTAATTTATATTGAGACGCCATCGAACCCCTTGCTAACGATTACCGATCTAGCGGCAGTGGCAACAATTGCAAAAAAACATGGTTTGGTATCGATGATTGACAATACGTTTGCAAGTCCTGTAAATCAGAATCCCATCGATTTTGGGATTGATGTGGTTATTCACAGTGCTACAAAATATATGGGTGGCCATTCTGATATTTTGGCGGGAGCAGTAGCTTCAACTGCTGAACATATGGAACGTATTTTTCAATTAGCGAAAAATTTTGGAGGTAGTTTAAGTGATTATACTGTTTGGTTGTTAGAACGTAGTTTAAAAACTATGGGCATTCGTGTAAAAGCTCAAAACGAAAATGCTCAAAAAATGGCTGAATTTCTATACAAAAATAAGGATGTTGAAGCCGTGTATTATCCAGGATTGCCTAGTCATCCTGACCATGAATTGGCTAAAGCACAAATGAGGGGATTTGGGGGTATGCTTTCCTTTGAATTAAACGAAACAATAAACGCATATACCTTTCAAAAAGCATTACAATTGATAAAATCATCCATGAGCCTTGCGGGTGTGGAAAGTACTTTATTATCACCAACAAAAACCTCACACGCATTACTTAGTCCAGAAGAAAGAGAACACCAAGGTATTTCAGATCATTTAATTCGCTTTTCTATAGGGATTGAAGAAATTGAAGACCTAATAGAAGATATTTCTCAAGCCATAGAAAAAAGCAAAGCCTAAAAGCATGCTTTCAGATAATGAGCTGGTAAGGTATACCTTAAAAACAGATCAACTTTTTTACCAAAAAACAAACTAAATTATGAAATTAGATATATTGGCATTCGGTGCGCACCCAGATGATGTAGAATTAGGTTCAGGGGCAACTATAGCTAAAGAAGTGGCTCAAGGTAAAAAAGTAGGAATAGTAGATCTAACTCGTGGAGAATTAGGTACTAGAGGGAGTGCGGAATTACGTGACTTGGAAGCTGCCAAAGCGGCAAAGATTCTGGGCGTTGTGGTTAGAGAAAATTTAGAATTTGCAGATGGTTTTTTTAGCAATGATAAAGAGCATCAATTAGCAGTAATTAAAATGCTTCGCAAGTATAGGCCCGAAATTGTGTTGTGTAATGCGATCCATGACAGGCATATTGACCACGGTAAAGGAAGTGATTTAGTAAGTGATGCTTGTTTTTTAAGCGGTCTTGTTAAAATTGACACCAAGTTTGATGGTGACGATAAATGGCAAGCGCCATGGCGACCAAAACATGTATATCATTATATACAATGGAAAAATATTACACCAGACTTTGTGGTCGATGTTACAGGCTTTATGGACAAAAAAAAGGAGGCCATAGTAGCTTACTCTTCTCAATTTTTTGATCCTAAGAGTAAAGAGCCTGAAACACCAATAAGTAGTAAAAATTTTACGGAGAGTATCGATTATAGAGCCAAAGATTTAGGAAGACTTATTGGGGTAGCCTATGCAGAAGGTTTTACTGCCGAACGCTTTGTAGGTATAAATACCCTAGACGATTTAATTTAGGCTATTCTATTTTTTAGGTAGTTTTATATAAAATGTGCTTCCTTTTCCTAAAGTACTTTCTACCCAAATTTCACCTTCGTTTTTTAAAACCATTTCCTTACATAAGGCTAGGCCAAGACCAGTACCTTTTTCGTTGGCTGTACCGTAAGTCGATACCAAAGTATTAGAGTCTGTAAAAACCTTTTGTTTAAACTCTTCCGTCATCCCCACACCATTATCTTGTATGGCAAATTGTATAAAGTCTTCTTCATCAGTGGCTGAAAAAGTGATATGGCCATTTTTAGGAGTAAACTTTATGGCATTGCTCAATAAATTTCTCAATACTACATCTATCTGGTTTTTATCGGCATAAACTATATAGGCTTCAGAAACGGTATTTTGAATACTGATTTTTTTATGTTGTGCACTTTCATCTAGAAATTTAATAGTGTCATTTATCATAGAACTTAAACCTATTTTAATTCGTTCCGAAGTAGCTCCCGTCATTTGCGTTCGTCCCCAAGACAGCAAATTATTAAGTGTAAAAGATATGGCATCAACATCGCTACTTACTTTTGGAATAAATTCTGAAAATTCTTCTTCAGTTATTTCTTTTTCTTTGAGCATTTTTAAAATACTTCCAAGTGCATTTATGGGCCCACGTAAATCGTGTCCGATGATAGAAAAAAGTTTGTCTTTGGTATTGTTTATTTCGTTTAATTCAAACTCCCTTTTTTCAAGGGCTTTGTTTTTTAAGCGCAAAATGGCATTAAAATCTTTTCGAACCTTCGATTGTTTTCTTAATAGAAAAATGATAAATCCGAAAATCACGAGCATTAATAAAGCCAAATAGGTATACACATTTTGTTTGGCCAGTTCTTTTTCATTCGCTAGCGCATCATCTTTTTGCTTTTTATCAAATTCTAATTTCGTTTTTAAATTGCCTAAGCTGGTCAAATTTTCTCGTCTAGAAATAGAATCAGATAAGAGTTTGTATTTCTCGTGATATTCCAAAGCTGAAAAGGCTTGTGCGTCTTCTTTTTTAATTTGATATAATATTTCGAACGAATTGGTACTATTTTCAAGTAGCCCTAGCTTTTGTGATATTTCTAAAGAAGACAAGGCAAACGTTTCAGCTTCTGTATATTTTTTCTGAACTAAATGAGCTCTAGCAATTTCATTGAGTAGTGGAGCCTTATAAACGTCATCGTTAAGGTTTTCATGTAATTCTAGACTTTTTCCATACCAATATAAGGCAAGATTTGAATTGTTTTGATTTAAATAAATATCTCCTTTTGTCTTGTAACAAGAAGATAGCCATTCAAGGGATTTATTTTTTTCAAAAATAGCAATACTATAATCTATGTTTAAATTAGCATTTTCAAAATCTTTTAAGTCCACATATAAATCGGCAATATTAGCTTTAGTTTCCGCAATATATTGCTCGTTGCCTAATTCATTGTTAATTGCTACAACTTCTTTATAAATTTCGAGCGCTTGTTGAAAATCGTTTTGTGCAATGTATAAAATAGCAATGTTTTCTTTCACAATAGAAAGTAGTATTTTATCTGAGGTCTTTTCTGCTAATCTCGTAGCTGATAAATAGGCTTTTAAAGCTTCTGAATGATTTCCTAAATCAAAATGGTAATACCCTAGCCTATTTAATATAGCTCCTTCATTTTGGTTATTTTGATCCTTTGCTAAATGTAGACTTTCATTTAAGAGGCGAAGTGATTCAGCATTGTCGCCTATATTAAAATAATAATGACTCAGATGAAGTAAGGCGATGATTTCCTCATTACTAAAATTGTTCGATTTAGAAATAGCATAGGCTATTTGGGAATAGTGTTGTACACTGTCTAAATTTTTAAAAAAATATAGGCCAGCAATGGTGTTATGCATTTTTACATAATCTAAATCATTTTTATCAAATGATTTAGTATTTTCGAAATATTCCAATTCTTGCCTAAGGCTATCTAATTCACTGGTCTGAGCGTTAGCAAAGCTTAGCCATAAAAAAAACAAAATAAGGAGCATCTTATTTTCAAAAGTTTTTAAAATGGTTAAATTTAGTTTCATGAAGCTACAGCTGGTATTTTTTAAAGTCTTTAAATTGTGTTCTCGATACTTGAATTTCTCTTCAAATAGCTATTATTATGTACTTAAACGGTGAATATAAGTATTTTAACGGTTAAATATCATTTAAAGTACATGTGATGTAAAATAATTCTGTCAGAAATTCTTAATTTCTAGGATTTAGTTTTGGGCATTTCATCTATTTTTAAAATTTAATATAAATTTTAAAAATAGCAGGTAATTTATTTTGAAGATAAGAACTAAAAAATTAACTTTGCAGCCGCTTACAAATGGTGGTTGTAGCTCAGCTGGTTAGAGCATCGGTTTGTGGTACCGAGGGTCGCCGGTTCGAACCCGGTCTTCCACCCTATAAGTTTTTAAAAGTCCTGTCTTAAGTGATGGGACTTTTTTATTTTATACGAGTAGGTAGAGGGCTGAGAAGCCTGTACAAGTTAAAGTTCAAGTAAAGCCATTTTTCAAAGTATACATTTTTTATAAGTCCTGCTTTTCTATAGCTATAACTGTGCTATAAGGTTCAAAATTCACATATATACCCAATAAAAAAGCCTTATCTTTTGAAAGATAAGGCTTTTTTTAGACCACTATTTTTTTATTTATTGGCTTTATCCACCACTAAGCGGTCGGCTCTATTAGCAACCTCCCAACCTGTATAAAAAACCAATCGGGTTCTGTTTTCTAATAAATCATAATTTATTTTATCAGGGGTATCTCCTGGTCTATGGTAATCATCATGTGTACCATTAAAATAAAAAATAATTGGAATATTATTTTTTACAAAATTGTAATGGTCACTTCTGTAGTAAAATCTGTTAGGATCATTTTCGTCGTTATACGTATAGTCTAACTCAACATTCATGTATTTCTTATTTACTTCTTCTGAAATGTTATGTAAATCTGTACTTAGTTTATCAGAGCCAATTAAATAGATGTAATTTCGATCACCTTCTCTTTTCGGATCAATACGACCAATCATATCTATATTTAAATCGGCTACCGTTTCATTTAAAGGGAAAATAGGATCTATATCTGTGTAGTACTGAGAACCTAAAAGGCCTTTTTCTTCTCCAGTGACATGTAAAAACACCACTGATCTTTTTGGGCCATGACCAGCATCAGCAGCTTTTTTAAAGGCTTCTGCTATTTCTAATAATGCTACAGTACCTGAACCATCATCATCCGCTCCATTGTTTATTTGTCCATCAGCGCTAATCCCAATATGATCTAAATGTGATGAAAACACTAAATATTCATTAGGTTTTTCGGTGCCTTTAATAAAAGCAACAACGTTTTCAGAATCTACATCTTCATCGGTACTTTTAACCGATAGTTCAATTTTTTTAGAAATAGTTTTACTTGTATGGTCTTCAACTATCGATGGTAAAAGATTTTTTGCAAAATCAGCATTGATAAAAAAGTTAAAAAATGCATTTGGATCCTCTACTTTTAAACCCATTCTTCCACTATCATTTTTTTGCATATAATCAAAACGATTCTTATAACGACCAAAATTATTTTCATCGAAATACAATACACCTTTTGCACCGTTGTTTTGTGCAGCTTCAAAACGTTTTCCTACAGATTCAGACATATTACTCCAAACTGATTTCTCTTTACTTCCTGAAACCATATAGGTACCATCAGCATTCATAGGTTCTCCGGCCTTTATTAAAACTAATTTGCCTTTAACGTCTAAATTTTTATAATCTGAATAATTTTCGTCTTCAATCCCGAAACCGGCATAAACTAATTCATTATAGTTACCTTCTGCGGCAGAAAAAGTTAAAAGACCTTCACCATTTTTAAAAGATTTGCCATCCACTAAGATGCCACCTATTGGTAATTTACTTAATTTTAAAGGTACTTTTTGAATATAGTCGCCATCGGCTTTGGCTGCTGCAATGCCTAATTTTTTATATTCATTCGCTAGGTATTCTACTGCCTTTTTCTGACCAGGCTGTCCAGTTTCTCTTCCCTCAAAATCATCCGAAGCATAAATATAAAGGTGGTCTTTAAGTTCAGCTTCTGTAATGGTCTCAGCATATGTGGAAGGATCAACGACTTCCATTTTTGTGTCAGAAGTAGGCTCGCTGACTGTTTTTTGAGAAGAATTACAAGCCATGGCTAGTAAGGATGCAAATAGTACTATTTTTTTCATTTCTGTTTGAATTATAATTTGTATGTCCAAAAATAGTTAAAACAAAGTACTTTTAAACTAAAAATTATAAAATGTGTCTTCTAGAGATGCGCATAGGCGGAGGGCGATTTGCTTTTTAAGGTCTTAAAATGTCGATTAAAATTTGAAACTGAATTGAAGCCGGAAGCTATTGCTATATTTTCCATGGAACTATCGCTGCTGTTTTCTAGTAATTGACAGGCATGCTCAATTCTAAATTGAATTAAAAACTGAAAAAAAGTTTTATTGGTTCGCTGTTTAAAAAAGCGACAAAAGGCATTGGGTGTCATATGAATAAGGTCAGCAACATTATTTAAACTAATTTGATTTTGAAAATTTTTAATCACATAGTCAAAGACCACTTGCATGCGTTTTCCTTCAATATCAGTGATATTTTTTAAGGCCTTGAATTCACTTAATTGAATGCTTTTTGCATTTAAAATTAGTTGAATAATTTGGAAGAAGAGTATACATCGGGATAGTTTATCTGACCTAACAATAGTCTCTATTAATTCATGTAAATGCCCTGTGTCTGTATTGATCTTAAAATTTAGCTCGGTCTTAGTGAAAAAAGCCTTTAATTGCGCTAATTCAGGAATATGCGCATAGCAATCTTCGAATGACTTTCGTGTAAAAAAGAGTGAAATCATATGGACCCCTTCACTATTCTCTGAACTTTTAAATACATGGGGGTGATTACTTCCGATACAAAAAAGCGCTCCTTTTTTAAAAGAATGTGCGCTATCTGCAATGATTAACTTTCCTTCTCCTTTTTTTATAAAGCTGACTTGTATTTCTTCATGCTGATGTAATTTGCTGTAAAATTCAGATGTTTTATCTACCTGTACAGTGATACTTTCATGAATTTTTTTGGCTATTTTGAACGGTTGAGCTTTTACCATAAATTTAAGGATATGACGCAGATTAACTACTAAAGTTGTAAATATCCTAAAAATAAGGTAATATATGCATATATCTGGTTAAAATAGAAGCAATATAAATTTTCATTACAGCTTATATTTGGCAGTATAAAAATAAAAACTAATGAAAGTAAACTGGGAAGGCGTTCTGCCAGCTGTAACAACGAAGTTCACAAAAGACGATACATTAGACATGACCATGTTTAGTGTCAATATAGAAGCACAATTACAGGCGGGTGTAAACGGGATTATTTTAGGAGGAACGCTTGGAGAAGCAAGTACCTTAACTGATGAAGAAAAAAAGACCTTAGTTACAGAAACCGTTCGGATGGTTGAGGGTAAAGTTCCGGTCATCATAAATATTGCAGAACAATCCACTACGAATGCTATTGATGCGGCACATAAAGCCGAGAAGTATGGTGCTCAGGGCATAATGATGTTGCCACCAATGCGATATAAAGCTACTGATTATGAAACGCTAAGGTATTTCAAGAAAATAGCTTCAAGTACCGATTTACCCATAATGATTTATAATAATCCTGTCGATTATAAAATTGAGGTGACTTTAGATATGTTCGAGGAACTTCTAAAACATGACAATATTCAAGCGGTAAAAGAATCTACAAGAGACGTAACGAACATCATCCGTATTAAAAATAGATTTGGTGAGCGCCTGCGAATTCTCTGTGGTGTAGATACCTTAGCTATGGAAACCATGCTTACAGGAGCCGATGGATGGGTGGCTGGTTTGGTGTGTGCTTTTCCCAAAGAAACTGTTGCTATTTACAAATTGGTTAAAGCGGGCAGAATTGCAGAAGCCTTAGAAATTTACCGATGGTTTATGCCTATTTTAGAATTAGATATCAATCCACAATTGGTGCAAAATATTAAATTAGCCGAAGTGGCTACGGGAATAGGTACTGAGTTTGTTCGTGAACCACGACTACCCTTACAGGGTCAAGAGCGTATTCGTATTCAAAAAATAATTGATGAAGGTCTTAAAACAAGACCTAAATTACCTTTTTTGTAAAAGCTCTATTTTGAGAATAGGGTCTATTTTTTTTATCCAATTTTCTAGCTTTTTACATAATTTTTCATGAAGTTAGCTAGCACTTAAATACATAGATGAGGGACTTTTAGGTGGATTCGTTAAGCATTCAGGAAACTTATTTTGTCATCCATCAGCGTTGCTAATTTTTACAAAAACTATAAAGAATGATTTCAGGAAAAAATTATATTGGAAATAGCTTATCTGGCTTAAATTCAAAAACCTATACCACCTTCAATCCACAGCTAAACGAAGCAAATAAGGAGCAATTTCACGAGGCTACTTCTAAAGAAATAAACGAAGCTGTTTTGTTAGCAAGCGTTGCTTTTGAGAGCTATAAAAAAATTCTGGGATCTAAAAAAGCAGCATTTTTAAATGGTATAGCCGATGAAATTTTAGCTTTAGGTGATATGTTGATTGAAACCTATTGCAAAGAATCAGGTTTACCCAAAGCTAGGGCAAATGGTGAAAGAGCTAGGACTATTGGACAATTGCGAACATTCGCAAACCTAGTTGAAGAAGGGTCATGGGTAGCCGCTACAATCGATACTGCTCAAGCCCTTAGAGAGCCTGCACCAAAGCCAGATTTACGTAAAATGATGCTGCCTTTGGGACCCGTAGTTGTATTTGGTGCCAGTAATTTCCCTTTAGCCTATTCAACCGCTGGAGGTGATACGGCTGCCGCTTTGGCGGCTGGTTGTCCTGTAATCGTGAAAAGTCATCCCATGCATGCTGGCACCGGTGAGTTAGTGGCTTCTGCCATTATAAAAGCCGCCGAAAAAACAGGAATGCCAAACGGTGTTTTCTCAAATTTGAATAGTAGCGGAATTGAAGTTGGTGTGCAATTAGTACAACACCCTCAAGTAAAAGCTGTAGGATTTACCGGCAGTATTACAGGTGGTAGGGCTTTGTTTGATCTAGCCGCGAAGCGTGATGAACCCATCCCTGTTTTTGCGGAAATGGGAAGTATAAATCCTGTGGTTATTCTACCAAGGGCTCTGGAAGTAGCTAGTGAAAAATGGGCAAAGACCTATGCCGGTTCTATTACCCTTGGAGCTGGGCAATTTTGCACCAACCCAGGCTTGATATTAGGAATAAAAAGTACCATGCTCGATAGTTTTATTCAGCGTTTATCTCAAGAAATTGTGAAAATAGATCCTACTTGTATGTTACATCCCAATATTTATGAAGCCTACACAAAAAATAAAGAAACTTCAATTTCACAACCAGGGATTAAAGTGGTTGCCGATTATAGTCCCACTGTAAATGACAACTATGCAAAACAAGCCCTTTTAACGGTTGATGGCGATACGTTCCTGAAAAACATAAAACTCCATCAAGAAGTTTTTGGTCCTTATTCTTTGGTAGTTCAATGTGCAAATAAAAAAGAATTAGAAACAATTATTTCAAAATTAGAAGGGCAATTAACGGGTACTATTTTAACCGATTCTATTGAAGCTAAAGACTATACAGAGGTAATTAATGCACTGAGTAATAGGGTAGGGCGTATCATTTTTAATGGCGTACCGACAGGTGTTGAAGTTTGCCCTTCTATGCAACACGGTGGGCCTTACCCTGCATCGACCGATAGTAGATTTACGGCCGTAGGGATTCATAGTATCAAAAGATGGATTAGACCATTTTCCTACCAAGATTGGCCTAATGAATTGTTACCAGAAGAGTTACAGAACGAAAATCCACTTCAAATTAGTAGGTTAGTAAATGGAAATCATACAAGGAATAAAATATGAATTTAAAATATACCACCTTAATTTGCTTTTTTCTGTTGGGTCTTTTTACTTCGTGTACCTACTCAGGAAGTGAAACTCCTAAAAGTTCCACAGCAACACTTGAAACTTTAATAAAGTCGTACGAAGAGCGTGAAAGCTATGACAAAACAGCTTATCCTTTAGGCTTATTTACTAAAGAATATTATAAATCCGAAGCATCTTATGCCGAAGATCAGATGCAGTATTTTGATCGTATTCAAATGGATGAGCTTAACGAAACCGAACAGATATCTGCACAGCTTTTAAAGTTTGTTCTGCACGATAAAATTAACTTCTATAGGTTTGAACAGTATTTGAATCCTTTACTTTCTGATGCAGGCTTTCATTCTAATTTAAATTACATGGTGCGCCCATTCACCAATTATGAACAGGTTAAAGTGTATTTAAATAAACTCAATGCGCTTCCAGACTTTGTCGATCAGCATTTTGTCAACCTAAGAGAAGGTTTAGAAAAGGGAGTTTCACAACCCAAGATTATTTTTAACGGTAATGAGTCTACCTATGATACCCATATTGTTGAAAATTCGGAAGACAGCTTTTTCTTTTCACCCTTTACTTCGTTACCCAACGAACTCACTGAAGGACAGAAAGACTCAGTCTTAGCTGCTGCGCATGAAGCAATAGCTCAACATGTAATTCCTCAATTTAAGAGAATCAAAGTGTTTTTTGAAACAGAATATGTACCAAAAACAAGGACCACTCTTGGAGTTTCAGAAACCCCTAATGGCGCTGCCTATTACCAAAATCGAATTAATTTTTATACCACAAGTGATAGCTATTCTGCTGAGGATATTCACCAAATTGGACGTAAAGAAGTAGCTCGAATAAAAGCCGAAATGGAAAAAATTATTGATGACCTAGGTTTTGAAGGGAGCTTTGCCGATTTTTTACAATTCTTAAGAACAGATGAACAGTTTTATGCGAAAACCCCTAATGAATTGTTGATGATTGCTCGTGATATCTCCAAAAGAGCGGATGCGCAGCTGCCTAAATTTTTTAAAACATTACCCCGTAAGCCCTATGGTGTTGCTCCAGTACCAGAAGCTATTGCACCTAAATATACAACAGGTCGCTATGTGGGTACGTCTGTAAACAGTACTGATCCTGGCTATTATTGGGTAAACACTTATAATTTACCGAGTAGAACACTGTATACCATGCCTGCGCTAACCGTACATGAAGCCGTGCCAGGCCATCATTTACAAGGTTCTTTAAACAATGAATTAGGGGATAGTATTCCTAAGTTTAGACGCAACTTGTACCTTTCGGCTTATGGCGAAGGTTGGGGGCTATACTCAGAATTCCTAGCAGAAGAAATGGGCTTGTACACTACGCCCTATGAACATTTTGGGAAACTCACTTATGAAATGTGGCGGGCTTGCCGCTTGGTAGTGGATACAGGGATTCATGCCAAAGGATGGTCTCGTCCACAGGTAGTGCAATATATGACTGAAAACACAGCCCTTTCATTGCATGAAATCCATACGGAAACCGATCGCTATATTTCATGGCCCGGACAAGCGCTCTCCTATAAAATAGGTGAGCTTAAAATTCGAGAATTAAGAGTATTAGCAGAAAAAGAACTCTCAGAAAAATTTAATATTCGGGAGTTTCATGAAATTATTTTAGGACAAGGTACAGTGACCCTTGCTATTTTAGAGCAACGTGTAATGGATTATATTAAAAAGATACAAAATGGCTAGCAAAACCTTTTTTTGTATCGACGCTCATACCTGCGGAAATCCTGTTCGGGTGGTTGCCGGTGGTGGCCCTAATTTGGTGGGTGCTAGTATGAGTGAAAAACGGCAACACTTTTTAAAAGACTACGATTGGATTCGGAAGGGACTCATGTTCGAACCTCGTGGCCATGATATGATGAGTGGCAGCATTTTTTATCCTCCGGCAAACCCGGAGAACGATTTTGGAATTTTATTTATAGAAACAAGTGGTTGTTTGCCCATGTGCGGACATGGCACTATTGGTGCCATCACTATTGGTATTGAAGAAGGTTTAATTTCGCCCAAAACTCCAGGTAAAGTTCGGATGGAAACACCAGCTGGCTTGGTTCATATTGATTACGAACAGACCCACCATAAGGTAGATTGGGTACGGCTAACCAATGTAAAATCGTACTTAGCAGCAACAGAGTTAACTATAGCATGCACTGGTTTGGGAGAATTAGTTTTTGACGTTTCCTACGGAGGAAATTATTACGCTATCATAGACTCACAAAAGAATTTTAGAGGTATTCAAGAATTTTCAGCAGGGCAACTCATTCAGTTTAGCCAAGAAATTCGGTCAAAAATTAATCAAAAATATCCCCATATGTTTATTCATCCGGAGGATGAAACTATAAAAGATGTAAGCCATATTCTATGGACTGGCAATACCATTTCGCCCACAGCAACAGCACGTAATGCTGTATTTTATGGAGATAAAGCGATAGATCGTTCGCCCTGTGGTACGGGCACTTCAGCACGGATGGCGCAATGGTATGCTAAAGGAAAATTAGCTTTGGGGGATGATTTTATACATGAAAGTTTTATTGGTTCACAATTTATTGGGCGCGTGGAAAAAGAAACTATATTAGCTGGACAATTAGCCATTATACCAAGTATTCAAGGCTGGGCAAAAATATATGGGTACAACACTATTTGTATTGATGATGATGATCCTTATGCACACGGATTTCAAGTGATTTAAAAATGGCAAAAAACATAGTTATTATTGGTGGTGGTATTGTTGGGCTAAGTGCTGCGTATTTTTTACAGAAAGAAGGTCATCAAGTAACGGTACTGGATAAGTCAGATATTACCACAGGAGCATCTTTTGTGAATGCGGGGTACATTACACCGAGTCATATTATTCCCATGGCTTCACCCGGAAAAATTAAACAAGGTATTCAATGGATGTTTAATTCTTCGAGTCCGTTTTATATGAAACCGCGTTGGGATATCGACTTTTTTAAATGGTCGTGGTATTTTCATAAATCTTCTACCCATGCTAAAGTTGAAAAAGCCATACCGCTCATCAAAGACATCAACCTTTTAAGCTTTGAATTGTTTAGGGGGATGAAATCTTCTGGTGACTTAGGTGATTTTCAATTGACAAAGAAGGGCCTATTGATGTTGTATCAAACTCAGAAATCTTACGATCATGAAATACAAGTAGCGAAACGTGCTGAATTTTTAGGTTTAGAAGTGAAAGAGTTAACTAAAGCAGAGATCGCAAAACTGGAACCTAATATTAAAATCAACGCTGAAGGGGCTATTCACTATGAATGTGACGGACATACCACCCCCACAGAACTGATGCCCAAATTACTCCAGTATTTACGATCTGTAGGTACCCAACTAAAAACAAATGAAGAGGTACTCGATATTAAAATTTCAAATCGTAAAATCGTGGGATTAACAACTTCAAAAGCCTTTTATGAGGCTGATGAAGTGGTTTTAGCTGCGGGTTCTTGGAGTGGAGAACTTGCAAAAAAATTAAAACTCAATATAGCCTTACAAGCCGGAAAGGGCTATAGTATAAATGTAGAACGGCCAACAGGAATAACAATCCCTGCCATTTTGATGGAAAGTAGTATGGCGGTTACCCCTATGCAGGGTTTTACGCGCTTTGCTGGAACAATGGAGTTTTCAGGAATTAATAACATCGTAAGGAAAGAGCGCGTAAATTCTATCGCCAATGGAGCAAAAAAGTTTTATCCTGAATTTGAAATTACTCAAGAAGAACGCAATGCTGCTAAAACGGGATTACGACCCGTTTCTCCTGATGGTTTGCCCTATATAGGAAAATCGAGTGCCTATGACAACGTAACTTTCGCTACAGGTCACGCTATGATGGGTTGGAGCTTGGGTCCGGCTACTGGCAAGCTAGTGGCCGAAATTATCGATGGTAAAAAAACATCTATGGAGGTTAGCGCTTTTCACCCTGATCGAAAGTTTAGCTAATGCAGTTTTATTTTTTAAAAAGGAGTGGGCCTTACAAAAGTAAAGGTGGAAGTCTATACCCTATGAGCGTACTAAGGTTAGCCACCATTCTAGTTTAAACCGAAGTGCTATTAAACTTCAATTAAAAAAAAATCTTTTTTCTTTAATTATATTTGAATAGCGAAGGCCTAATGCGCGTATGATTTAAGGTTTATATGTAATGAATAATCAGCAACATCTTTTTAAAATTTTAAAGGAAAGCAAAATGTTTTTCCGAAATGATGAACTTCAATTCGACCTTTTATATCAGGCAGCCCAGCGTTTAGAGGCTAAACTACTCGCTATTTTAAGTGATGATATACGACTAAAAAAAATATTTTTTAAAGAGGTAAATTCAGTATTGATATTTGATAAAATTCAATTTCAAGAATTTATTTTATCGATGAATCAGATTTATCCGAAAAAAAACTATGCTTTTAAAAATTGGAAAAAATACTCAAAAGATAGTATAGGTATTCCTTCAGAACTCAAAGACGAAAATTACATTATTAAAGGCGATAATTTCCAAGTATTAAGTGCCATAAAACCCATATTCAAAGGAAAAATTAAATGTATTTATATTGATCCGCCCTACAATACAGGTAACGGGTCTTTTAGTTATTCGGATAAATGCAACTCTAATTTTTGGCTCTCTCAAATAGAAAAATGTCTTCGTCTAGCGCACGAATTATTGACACCTGATGGGGTATTATTTGTAAGTTGTGATGATCATGAATTTGCGTATTTAAAAGTACTACTGGATACAATTTTTAAGCGCGAAAATTTTATCGAACATTTTTCTTGGAAAAAAACAGATACACCTTCTAACTTACCCCAAAAGAGTAAAAAAGTGTTAGAGTACATTTTATGTTATGAAAAGAATAGAGATGCTGTGAAGTATAAAGGCTACCCAAAGGCTTCTGGCACAAGTAACGGATTAATGAATCAATCAAATGCAGTTAAAACACTCTGGTTTCCTAAAAATAAGGTAGACACAGCTTTAGCTGATGGAGTGTATGAAAAAGGAACCTACGGTACAAAAAAGTATCGTATTGAACTCTTGGAAGATACCAAAGTTAAAAACGGATTTTTCACCCAACCGGTTCAATTAGAAGCTAAGTTTAAATGGAGTCAAAAAAAATTAGATAATGAACTTAGTCAAGGTACAAAAGTATCCATTCGATCGAGCGCTTTTTCGCCGTCCTATGAAAAAAAGATATACCAAGTAGAAGCTCCTCTGAACTATATCGATAGTAAAATGGGTATCGATACAACTGAAAATGCAGGTAAAGATTTAACAGCCTTATTTGGAAAAGAAGTATTTAGCTATCCTAAGTCAGAAAGTTTAATGGCCTACCTTTTTAATATGATTAGCAATAAATTGAGCAAAGACGATTATATTTTAGATTTTTACTTGGGGAGCGGTACTACAGCGGCGGCGGCTCATAAATTAGGCTATCGCTATATTGGCATTGAACATGCCGACTATATCAGAGAAATTCCAGTAGAACGGCTGAAAAAAGTTATAGACGGAGAACAAACCGGAATTTCAAAAACATGTAACTGGACGGGTGGTGGTAGTTTTGTAGCTATGGAGCTTACCTTATCTCCAGAAAAAAACAACTTTAAGGATGCTATTTTAAGCGATTCCTTTTTTATCTTGAAGACTTAAAATTTAAAGGAATGCTAATAAAATATAATGAAGCTGATAAATCAATTGAAATTCAAGACGATATAAAAACGCATTATTTTGCATTAAAAATTGTTTTGGGTTTAAATGCATTAGCCGGAATTTTAAGTCTGGTTGGTACTTACAAATCAGGGCTTGGTTTTATCGAAGTATTTTGGATAGGTATGCTAGTGATAGCACTCGTTTATTGGTACTATTTAACCTTTAGAAAATCAGTTGCAGAACACATTCCACTGCATCAAATCAACTATCTAAAACAGCGATCTATTCTAGGCCGAAAGCAATTTTCATTGGTACTTCATAATGGTAAAAGTCGCGATGTAGCAAGTTCTAAAAAACAAGCTGATGTACAACAACTAAAAGATTTATTCAAGGATTTAGGTATTAAAATTATGTAATAAAATAAGTACAATAGAAAGCTTTAAAGCTTTTTTTTAGCAGCAAAAGTAAGTTGCATTCGGGTTACAACTTAGTGGTGAAAATAGGCAGATTTTAAACGCGATTCGTAATGAATGAACAAATAATGCGACTACAAAAAAAACATCATTTTGAACCTTGAGGAAGGAATATAAAAACGGGTTTTTTGGTATCCTAGTATCTATGCAATAGCTGCTGATATTGATAATTTTTGGGACTTAGCCTTTTGCTTTATCTCTTTTCTAAAAAAGAGGTGAAGTTGCAGTAAAAATTGAGCTTAATTGATTGAATAATTTTGAAATTAATGAACGAATACATACAAATTAGTATTGATGCTATTGTTGGTACTTTCAATTGGACTTGGAAATCTATTATTTTCGAAGTGCCTTGGTATACCAACTATTTTTGGGGATTAATTTTAATTTCATTGCTGGTTTGGGGATTAGAAATGCTATTTCCTTGGAGAAAAAATCAAGCTGTTTTTCGCAAAGATTTTTGGCTAGATGCCTTTTATATGTTTTTTAATTTTTTTCTATTCGCTATCTTTATCAGTGGATTCTATAAACTTTTAGCGAAAGCATTTTCAGAACTGGGAGTGGCTGCCAGCAGTTTGGCACTCATCGATTTTTCAACGTGGCCGATGTGGGGACAATTACTTGTTTTTTTTGTGTTGTTAGATTTTGTACAATGGTTTACCCATATTTTATTACATAAATATCCATTTTTATGGGAATTTCACAAAGTACATCACAGTGTTAAAGAAATGGGTTTTGCAGCACATTTACGGTATCATTGGATGGAAAACATCTTGTATAAACCCTTAAAGACTCTTGCGGTGATGCTACTAGGTGGTTTTGAACCGGAACAAGCCTATATTGTTCATTTTATAGCCATTACTATTGGTCATTTTAATCATTCAAATATTAAAATTACCTATGGTCCCTTGAAATACCTTTTAAACAATCCAGTGATGCATTTATACCATCATGCACACGAGTTACCAAAAGGGAGCTACGGTGTTAATTTTGGTATTAGCCTGAGCCTTTGGGATTATTTATTTAAAACCAATTATATTCCTGAAGAAAGTGGCACTATTGAATTGGGGTTTGAAGGAGATGATGCTTTTCCTAAAGATTTTCTGCACCAGAACATTCATGGATTTGTAAAGTCTAGAAAAAATAATAATTCAAGTGCTCCACACTGATGGCCATACGAGCGTAAATAATTTTTATGAGTTCTCACCTTATTATAGAGATTTTTGTGCTTTATTTTTTACCGTACAGCTTAAAACCGCCAAATTTGGCGGTTTTTTTAGCTACGTTCATTTTATGGCTTATACCTTAACAGCAGTTGCTCGAAGGGTCACAAGCATTTGAAGTTTGAACTTCTGACAGGATAAGTTTAGGCTTTTCTTGGGGTATTCCTTCTTTTTCTGCATAGACGGTAATACTGAAAATACCTGTTTTACTCTCCTTAAACGCTTGTATTTCATTATTTGAAAGGTATTTTTCTAGAATATCATCCGGAATAACAATCGTCTTTTCTTTTTGAATTTTCACAGCCTTAAATCCATTGTTTTCAATTAAATTAAGGTAATCGCTCTTTTGTATGGCACCAGCAACGCAGCCTGCATACATTTCGGCATCTTTTAATAAAGATTCTGGTAATTCGCCTACAAGAACGATATCAGAAATACTAAAATGACCTCCTGGCTTTAAAACTCTATGAATATCTTTGAAAACTTTTTCTTTGTTTGGAACTAAATTTAATACACAATTACTCACGATTACGTCAGCTATGGCATCACTTAAAGGCATAGCATCAATATCGCCTTCTCGAAATTCAACATTATTAAAGCCTAATTTTTCAGCGTTTATACGTGCTTTCTGAATCATGATAGGCGTAAAGTCTATGCCGATAACTTTTCCTTCATTCCCAGTTTCGTTTCGAGCTACAAAACAGTCGTTTCCAGCACCAGAACCTAGGTCCACAACAGTATCACCTTTTTTAATTTGAGCGAATTGTGTGGGTAGTCCACACCCCAATCCTAAATCAGCATCTGCTACGTAACCACTAGTTTCCGAATAATCATCCATCATAATATTATAGACTTTATTCGATGGGGTAGTGGCACCGCAACATGAAGAAGCATTTTCAACTTTTCCTTGCTCTGCAATTTTACTATACCGCTCTTTCACGATATTCTTTAATTCTTGTTCTTTGTTCATTTTCAATATATTTTTACCTAGTTCATGGTTATTTTAACAACAATCAGTTTTAGAGATGTCTTGGTTTAAAAAATGAAGCATTACGTCTTTCATTTTTAGCCAATTTTCTTGGTCAATACAATAACAAACGCTTGTACCTTCAACATTGCCTCTAATGAGTCCTAAATGTTTTAGCTCTTTTAAATGTTGTGAAATCGTAGGTTGTGCCAGTCCAATTTCAATAACTAAATCGCCACAAATACAGGTGTTAATTTTAAATAAATATTCTAGGATAGCTACTCTAGCTGGATGCCCAAAGACTTTAGCAAATAAGGCAATTTTGTTTTGTTCATCTGTAAATATTTCAGTTTTAGCTAAGCCCATTTTGTATATGTATTTGTTTATTGCAATATTACGATAAATAAATTTAAGTTTTCAGAATTTTAGTTAAAAATTAGGATTACTTTATTCAGGTGTGGTACAATTAAAAGCTGTTTTCTTTTTTTGGTATTTTGCGCTTCTATTGAGCTGCTAATTGGTCTAATTCGAGTTCTAAATTTTCCCTTGCTTGTTTTTCGTATTTTTGTATAAAGAAGTCGGTTTTATAGATAGAGGTTAATGCTAATAAGCTTTCTAACACTTTTTTTCTTCCCTTTCGGTACAGAAAATCTGGATAAATTTGATACTCCTTGCGAATATTCTCAGCGTATCGCATGTATTCGATAGTGCATTTTCCTAAAATCGAGAGATCACAATCTAAAAGTATATTGGTATCATGATCCTCAGATCGTTTATGGTATTTTGTGGCTTCAATGGTGCGCATACACTCTTGAATATTTGGAAAGGAAGTTTTCGATATTCTTTTTTGAAAGCGTAATGAACTTTGAAATTCGTTGTCACTTTTAGTGGCGGAATAAATAATGTCATGGTAATATAGCGCAAAGTTGAAGCAGTCTAAATTCACAATTTGTGTATTTACCTCTTCTACCTCCTTCAGCATATTTTCTAAATGTTCTAAATTATGATAGTAGCGCGATTTGGAGGAATATTTTTTCTCTATTTCTTTCCAGCAGTCTAAATTGTACATTTCATCTTCTGAATAGCTGCCGATAAGCTGTATGAATTTTTCTTTTAGCATTTTTGAGGTCTTAAATTGACTTAAATTTCAATAGCTACGTAAAAATAACAAGGATTTCGGTAGGATATTCTGTTTTTAATGTAAACTAGGCTTTATTTTGTGTTGCGTTGTGGGTTCTCCCGTTGATTTTTTCAAACATAGCTCATGAAATACAAGCTCTTAAGGATAGGCTTCATTTTTCTGGTCTGTTTATTCTTTGAATGTACAGCTGGGCGAAAACTTGCTGTATGACCTACACTAAACCTTCGATACCGTTATGTAATAGCATTAATTTTCAACCTGAAACTGAATACTCCAAATACCTCTCACTTCATTCTCCGCATAGCCAAGTGCTCTATCTTTGGGATAAAGATTTTTTATGGCTTTGTACGTTTCGGGAGAAACTTCTTTTTCAGTGCCATGACATTGTAAACACATCGTATTTGTCGTTATGGGATAGTAAAAATTAACGGTAGAACCCTGTTTTTTGGTCATGGCTTCCACGCTTGTTTTGTTGATCAGTGCAGTTTTAAAATTCTCAATATACCCTAGTTCTTCTGTATTTGCTTGGTTTTTTGAGTTCCTTGGTTTATCACTAACGCGTTTTATTTTTGCATTATAAACGGTCGACATACTATCCGTTAATGGATAAGCTTGAATAGCACAGAATTCTAAGGCTCCTAGAGTTCCTTTTTTCTGAATGGCACTCATGAGGTTTTTGCCTAAGATTTGTTTGGTGGCAAGCGCATAGCTTAAGCCCATGTCTTCTTGGGAAAGTTGTGGCGTATTTACTTTTTTATGCCCTTGTTTCTGATGATCTTCAAACCATTCTGGAGCATCAATATCGTAGGTAAACATATAATCGGCAATACGTTCTATATCTTCTTCAGGATAGGGTAGGTAAGGCATAAGTCCAAAACGCCTAACCGCACCGGGCATTTTAGATTTTTCTATAGCTGGTTTTTTAGTCCATGCTATAATATCTTTAATGAATGTATCTTTAGTAGTGGTCTCCTTTTTATAATGCTCCTTTACAGCAATCATGGGAGGTGCAATTCGGTTTTTTGCGGTAGTACTGGGATTATGGCAACTATAACAATTTGTTTCCATTAGTTCTTTTCCTCGATGCTGTTCAGTGCTTTCAACATTAGATTGTTGTACAATAAGCTCTGATTTTTTGCCTGTATCTTTACAAGCCACTAAGGACATAAAAAGTACAAAAAGAATTTCTTTTTTCATGGGTATAATTTTAGTTGCTTCGTACGACTTCCTGCTTTGAATCTGTAGTGGGTTGTATTGTAATGCAAAGTGACTTCAATGTCTTTTTATGTTTAGGACATTTTGCCAGTAGCACAGCTTACAAACGATTTAGCTTTTGATGTCAATGAATTTTCTTCGTCGATAGCCGGATAACCTATACTTTTAAGTTTTTCTTTGACCTTTAAAGTACTTTCTACACCATCAGAAATAAATGATATCGTAGCTGTTTCAATGTTCACAGTAATGTCTGCAATATTGGGAATAGCTGTTATTTTTGAGTTTATTGTTTTTGCACAGCCACCACATTTTAAATTCTGAACGATAATTGAATTTTGCATGTATTTAGACATTTATAAATAAAAACGCTTTCATTTGATAATTCGTTTTTTACACTATTCCAAGACCCAAACTTAGGTCCAAGCCGAATAGCCACCTTTTAGATTTACCACCTCAGTAAAGCCCATTTTAACTAATTTTTTAGCAGCGCTCATACTACGCGCTCCAGAACGGCAATACACATAAACCGGAGTTTCTTTTTGATACTTTTCAAATTTTTTTTCAAAGGCAGCACTATTAAAAACATCTATATTTGCTGCATTTTTTATATGTCCGGCACTAAATTCGGAAGACGTTCTGACATCCACCAATTGTACTTTTTTACCGTTTATAGCCATTTTAAATTCGGCTACATTTAAGTTTTTTATAGCTTTTAATGTTTCACTTTTTGTTCCAAATAATTGACTTAAAAACGACATATTTTTTTCTATTTAATTTGAGTAAATTTAAAAAATGGAAGTAGTAAAAACCACCCCACTACTTCCATTAAAACAACCAACCAATAAACTTTCTCTAAGTTTATTGTTACAAATTTAGAACGATTATACCTGTTTTACAGTAACCTAAGTTACACAGGAAGTTTTTTTATAAATCAATAATTTTTATAAAATTACGGTGCAGTTTTATTTTACCCATTTCTTCTAATTTTTTTAAAAGCCTTGATATAACTACCCGTGAACTGTGCAGGTCGTAGGCAATTTCTTGATGGGTATTATGAATCGTATCTTCTTTGTTAATACGTGATTTTTCTTTTAAAAAATTCAGCAAACGTTCATCCATATTCTGAAAGGCAATCGAATCAACGGTCAGTAAAAGTTCATTTACTCTTTTGTGGTAACTTTCAAACACAAAATTACGCCACGATTTATACTTCGCTGTCCATTCTTCCATTTTTTGCACTGGAATCATGATTAAAACCGTATCGAGCTCAGCAATGGCTCTAATTTCGCTTTTAGAATTAGCCATACAACAGGTTAGGGTCATAGAACAGGTTTCACCCTTTTCTAAATAATACAGAAGTAGTTCATCTCCATCAGCATCTTCCCGTAGTATTTTAATAGCTCCTGAAACTAACAAAGGCATGCTTTTTATATATTCTCCTATTTCTATTAATTTATAGCCTTCTGGAACTTCTTTAAAAGTACCAATCGCCACAATTTCGTCCAATAATTCTTTTTCAAAAATTGACCCGTAATTATCATACAGTTGTTGTAACATAAGCCTCAAATATTGAGTATCAAAAATACAGCTATTCATAGATTGGTGCAAGTAAATAAAACCATGAGGCTCTTTCACTCTATTTATATCGCGCAATGCTTCCCTTATTGCTTTGGAAAGATTTAAAGGTATTTACAAAATTAGCGGCTGAATTTATTTTTTATCTGGGGGAGCAGTTCGTCTTTTTAAATGGCGTTTGCTAGGTCAGAATAAATTTAATATTATACCCGCAAATACACCTACAAGCCGTAATTTTGATTTTCGAAAAAAAACAAGACGATGAGTGATACTTTTGGGCGTTTATTATACGATTATTTAGTAAAAATTGGAATCAACCAAGATGTAGTTGCCCTATTAAATGCGGCCATTATATTGACCTTCGCGCTGCTTTTAGCCTGGATTCTTGATTGGATTCTTTGGAAAATACTGCGTTCGTTTAGTGTGCGTTTGGCTAGAACTACCAAATCTAATTTTGATAATTTTTTAGTTTCAAATAGAGTTCCACGGGCGCTGGCTCACATTATACCCTTATTTGTTTTATTTGAATTTTCTCCTGTAATATTTTTTGATTTTAACTATGTTGGAGGTATTGCGTTAAAATTGCTTTACGTTTTAACAGTTTTCTTAGTTTTATCGATTTCAAAACGAATTTTATCTGCCATAAAAGACTATTTGAAAACACTTCCGCACCTAAAAGATAAGCCCTTAGATAGCTATATTCAAGTACTTATGATTTTTAACTGGCTGGGGGGTATTTTAACCATTTTTGCTATACTGTCAGGTAGTTCTGTTTGGCAGTTTTTTACCGCGCTTGGGGCAGCTTCGGCCGTTATTTTATTGATTTTTAAGGATTCAATTTTAGGTTTCGTAGCCAGTATACAGGTGAGCATTAATGACATGGTTCGTATTGGTGATTGGATTACTTTTGAAAAATATGGTGCAGACGGGGATGTTATCGAAATTAACTTAGCTACGGTAAAAGTTCAAAATTTTGATAAAACAATTACCACCATACCTACCTATGCCATGATTTCTGATTCATTTAAAAATTGGCGAGGTATGCAAAATTCGGGAGGAAGACGTATCAAACGCTCCCTTATTATCCGTCAAAAAAGTATTCGTTTTTTAACCGAAGAAGATATAGTAGAATTAAAAAAAATTCAATTGATCGCGGCGTATTTAAATACCCGCAGTGAGCAAATAAATAAGTACAATGAACAGCATGAAATTAATAAACAAGTGACTATAAACGGTCGAAACCTTACCAATATTGGGGTTTTTAGAAAGTATATAGAAACCTACTTAGAAAATCATTCTGCCATCAATAAAAAAATGACCTTAATGACACGGCAATTGAGTCCTACGGCACAGGGGATTCCATTAGAAATTTACGCATTTAGTGCTGATAAACGGTGGGAAAATTATGAATATGTGATGGCAGATATTTTCGATCATCTCTTAGCTTCTCTTGACTTTTTTGATTTAGAAGTGTTTGAATTTCCGGTTTCTTTTGAAGCATTAAATTCGTAATAAAAACGCTAATCTTGGCAAGAGCACAAACAAAATGGAACTAAAAAAGGCATTTACTTTTATGTTGATCAGTACAATGTCATTTTCTTTAATGAATGCCATTGTAAAATATTTAGTGCATTTGCCGGCTTATGAATTGGTTTTTTTTAGATCCTTAGGAACCCTACTTTTTTCAACATCTTTTTTAGTATACCATAAAATTCCCATTTTAGGAAATAAAAGAAAGTTATTGCTTTCTAGAGCGATCTTTGGTGTTATTTCAATGACTCTATTCTTTATGTCATTAAAATATTTAACGATGGGAACGGCGGTATCATTACGCTATATAGCTCCTATTTTTGCTGCAATTTTTGCTATTTTTATGCTTAGAGAAAAGGTTAAACTCGTTCAGTGGTTATTTTTTGCGATAGCTTTTGGAGGCGTTTTGGTATTGAAAGGGTTAGACAAGGAAATTAATACGTTCGGCCTAGGTTTAATCATCGGAGCGGCATTTTTCAGTGGCTTAGTTTTTGTGACCATTACTAAAATTGGAAAACAAGACCATCCTGTTGTCGTGGTCAATTATTTTATGTGTATTGCTACTTTGGTGGGTGGTTTTTTAATGCTTTTTAATTTTGTGACTCCTAAGGGAATAGAATGGCTTTTATTGATGTTATTAGGAGTATTTGGCTATTTTGGACAATTGTACATGACTAAGGCTTTTCAATCAGCAAGTACCAATCAAGTAGCTCCTTTTAAATATATTGAAGTGGTCTTTACGGTGACTATTGGCTTTTTTTGGTTTCAAGAAAGCTATAGTCTTTGGAGTTTGTTAGGTATTTTGATGATTATTGGTGGTCTGGTATTGAATGCTTTGTACAAAAGAGGTTCGCTATAAATTTTTCTAAACATAGAATCGATTTTAAAAGGCTCGAAATTCCTTGGTAGGCTTATTTGAGTTTGAATGATCTTGAGGTCGTCTGTATTCTTAGGTAAACTTTAATACAACCCGATGTTCGCCAAAATTAGTGCTCTATTTCAATAGGATCAAAAGTACTATGCTCGTTAAATTGCTCGTAAATAATCTGTTTTTCTTTAAACGTAAATTTTTTGCGTTCAAACCAATCATGAATAGCAATTTTCTTGTTTTCGATTTGAGCGTTTCTTATGGCTTGTAAGGTTACTAAATGCCAATGTACCCCTTTTTGTCTCGAAACAGAATATCCTATGCTTTCTGTGATATACGATATTCTAGGTTGGTTTACCAAACGAACGCCATTTTTTAAAATAACTAATGTTTTTGTCACTTCAACAACTTCTGAAAACGAGTATCGTATAAAATCATCAAAGCCATCTTGTTTTGTATTGTATACCTTATCACCAATCTTTAGCACGTCCATATCTTAAGAAAGGTGGCAAAAATAAGCTTCCGAATTTGTTTTGAAGGCATTAAAAGGATGTAAATTATGAACAAATAATTTTTAATAAATTGTGCTCTTTGAGAACAAGATGATTTTAGAAGTGCTCTAAATGACTCCTAATATATAAGCTTGATAATACAGGAATAAGTAACAGAATAAAGCTCAAAATAGGTGTTGCTGACCGATGAAATGCTTTTCTGTTTGAATAAGGATGAGCCTAAAAATAAAGACATCCTGAAGTACAATCCTAGCAGCATTTATATAGGTTACTATAGAAAAATGCAAGACCTTATCAACAACCTTTGGTGCCGAACAGCAACGAGAACTTTAAAAAAAGCCTCAAAGGTTTCATGTTATTTTCATATCGCCTTACTATTTGTAAAAAAAAATTGCCTTTACTTTAAAAAGTAAAGGCAACTTGTGCGGATGGTATACACTATAGTAAAATTATTTAGCGATGGTAGCTCTGAGCATCCAAGCCATTTCCTCATGTTCCTGCATTAATCCAATCAAGAAATCTCCTGAACCGGCATCTTTATACTCATCATCGACCTTAGTTATGTTTTCTCTAATGAATTGAATGATGGTGTCGTGATCTTGTAGTAATGCTTTAATATAATCATGACTGGTATTATCGCCTTCGTATTTTTCTTTTAGATGTGTTAAATCTAAAAATTCTTTAAGTGTCCCAGGGGCATAATGTCCTAACTTACGAATACGTTCTGCTACACTATCCGTGAATAATTTTATGGCATTATAATGTTCTTCAAAAAATACGTGCTTTGTATGAAAATCATGACCCTCCAAATTCCAATGAGCTTTTAATGTTTTTGTATATAAAACAAATTCATCAGCCAATAATTTTTCAAGTATAGCTGTAACTTTTTTTCTGTTGTCTTCTGATATTCCAATATTCGTCTTCATAAATCTTTATTTCTGTTTGAATCAAAATTAATAGATTTCCTTCCGGATGCTTATCGCAATCGATAAAATTATTACTGCGATTCTGTCTAATTATAAAACAAATAGTTGTGGTAGAACACAGGTCGATAAATGATATAAAACTGCTTCGTTTTTGAGATCAAAGAATCAAGAACCACGTGCCAATACTTTCATCAAAGTTGCTACCGATTAAAACTAAATCTTGTCGAACCCTTTTCCATAAAAAAAATTAGAAAAGAAAGGCCTTATTTTAAAATTCTATTTTCAAAAAAAATTAGGAAACTAGGATAAAAAGAAGTGCAAATTATAGGATGTTGTTGTCATTTTTTTTGAACTTTTGCTAGTTTTTCAAATTCACTTTCTTCATTCCCTTTTTTTAGAACATGGCGTTTCATTATATTTTTTACACTAGACGTAGTACTTTTTTTAAATTGAATTTCGTGACTAGGATATTACATAAATGGGGACAATAGCCGTACTACTTTTTCCCAAAGGTGAACGCGTTTTGGTCGGTTCAACCAATCGGTTGCATTTATTTTCGTAGATGCTATTAAATCATTTTCAAAAACATCAGCCAGTTGCCCGGCTACTTTTTGACTGTAGACCATGGCATTGACCTCAAAATTGAGATCAAAACTGCGATAATCCATATTTGCAGACCCGATAATAGCCAAATCATCATCGATGACCATAGTTTTAGCATGTACAAACCCCTTATTGTATTGGTATATTTTTGCACCATATCTAAGTAACTCAGTATAATAGGCATTGGCCGCAGCATTCACCATTTTCGAATCTGAAATGCCAGGGATTAATATGCGAACGTCTAATCCGCTTTGAATAGCAATGATTAAAGCATCCATTAAACTTTCTCCAGGGATAAAATATGGACTGGTAATAAAAATTCTTTTTTTAGCCCTGTTAATAGCCTTTAATAAGGAATAAAATATGACAGGTTGTGCACTATCTGGTCCTGAGGCAGCAATTTGCATGGCTTCTTTGCCAATAGTTTTATTTTGCGTGTAGTCTTTAAAATAAACAGAACTATAGGCTAATTTATTTGGACTACAAAAATTCCAATCACATATAAAAAGATATTGTAGTTGCGCTGTTGCTTGACCTGTAACTTTTAAATGGGTGTCACGCCAAAATAAATGATCTTTTAAAGGTGTATCATTTCGGTATTTATCACTTATATTAATCCCACCAATAAATCCAACAGAGGTATCAATAATAATTATTTTTCTATGATTTCTATAATTCAGTCTATTACCTAAGGCATACCATTTTATTTTATAAAACGGCACTGTTTGCACCCCAGCCTCATTCAATTTCTTAATAAAGGATTTGTCCAAACTATGGCTTCCAAAATCGTCATACATAAACCTTACTTCAACACCTTCTTTTGCTTTTTTTATGAGTAGCTCTGCCACCTGATTTCCGGTCACATCATTTTCATAAATATAATATTCCATATGAATATGTGATGTAGCTTTTTCAAGAGCACCTAATAGTTCAGGAAACTTCTCTTCGCCATTCATCAACAACTTAATCTCATTGTTGGCGGTAAGTGGGCTGATGCCAGAATTTTGAATATATGCAATGAGTTGCTCATAATGATCTGATATAATTCCCGATTGTATAATAGCCTGCGCGTATGCCTCCTTTTTTTGGGTTATTTGCTTCCAAAGAGGTTCATCAAGTAAAATTTTTTTGCTGTAAATTTTTCTTTTTCTATAATTAATTCCGAACGAAAAGTAAAAAAACACCCCCACAAAAGGGACGAAAATGATAAAGAGAATGTAGGCTAAGGCTTTAGTGCTACTGCGAGTATCTAATAATACTCGAAATATGATGACGAGAATTACAAGAATGTATGTTATTTGTGCGGCTAAAATCCAACTCATACTAAAGACTATTTTTTACCTTTTTCATAAATTAATTTCTAGTGCAGCCAAAAGATATCGCCATTAAAATAAAATCAACCAGGTAAATTTTTGCGTATTTTTAAACGTAAATTAAGCTTAATTTTTTATTCTATTTTGTACTGAGCTCACTTTTAAAGTCATGACTATTCGCTTTTCATGGTCTAGAAAATAGTTATCTAAAATTAAGTCTCCTAAGAATCCTAATTCTTTATAGATTTTTATCGCAGCATGATTATTTGGATATACGGTTAGGGCAATTTCATTTACATGATTGAACTTTAATATCGTTATCAAATTCGAGGTTAACTGTTTACCTAAACTTTTACCCCTTGCATTAGGATGCACACCTAATGACAATACCCAAGCTTTCTTTTCATTGGTGTTTATACCTCCTAAGGCGTAGCCTAAGATTTTGTCATCTTCTTTCGTTACTACAAAATAATCGCCAGAGATATCAAAAAGTTGTCGAACTACAAAAGCAGGATAAGCATCGGTATTAAAAATTTGTTGTTCAATGGCAATAATGCTTTCGAGGTCTTCTAATTGAGCTTTTACTATAGTCATTATTCTTTTTTACTGATTTTAATAAAGATAGTATTTATTCTTACTCTCAAATGCTTTTCTAAGTGATAGCTAGCGTTAAATAGATCATTAGAGGCATTTATAGCTATAATTTTGTACCTGATGTACCTTGTTTATATTGTTACATAGAATGATCCTAATCTCGAAATGTTCCGTACTTTTTAATAATTTTTTTTGACTAATACTTCTTTTTATGCCTAAATAGGTTGCGTATATCTTTGCAAGAGAATATTCGTTTATCAAATTTAAAGGTTAGAATTTATGATAAAATCGACGTATTTTTTAAAGCCTTATTTTTTCTACTTCATTTAGTTTTGGAATATGCGCGTTCCACGAAAAAGTTTCCTTAATTTTTACTCTAAAGGCATCTAAAGCGGCAGGCTCTCCGTGTATTAAAAAAACTTTTTCTGGAATATTTTTAATAGTACTCATCCAATGCAGTAAGTCTTCTTGATCTGCATGTGCAGATAGGCTTTCTATAAATTCAATTTTAGCTTTTACAGGGTAGTATTTTCCAAAAAATTTAATTTCGTGCGCTCCATCTTTTAATTGTCGGCCTCGGGTACCTTCCGCTTGGTAACCCACCAATAAAACCGTGGTAGAGGGCTCGTCGATAAGTTGCTGTAAATAGGTAAGTACTCTACCACCAGTAACCATACCACTGCCCGCGATGATAATTTTTGAGCGTTTATCATCAATAGTTTCCCAAGTTTCTCGGTAAGAACTTACTATATTAAAATGTTGCAACATAGCCTTATACTCTTCAAGACTTAGTTTATGCCAATGGGCGAATTTATTAAAAACACCTAACACATTAGTACCCATGGGGCTATCAATAAAAATGGGAATATTGGGAATTTTATTTTTCTTGTACAAATCCCAAAGAATAAACATTAAAGTTTGCAAGCGCTCTACGGCAAAACTGGGAATAATAAGATTTCCTTGCTGATGAATTGTTTCTTTAATTAATGTGGCTAATTTAGCTTCTACGTCTTCTTTTGGATGCAATTTGTCGCCATATGTGCTTTCAATACATAAATAATCTGCCCATTCAGGTCTCATGGGTTCTCGTAATAAATAGTCATTTCTTCTTCCTATATCACCTGAGAATACAAACTTTTTGCCAAGGATATCTAACTCAATAAAAACGGCACCAATAATATGCCCGTTGTACTGCATCCGATAAGAAATATGATCTGCTATTGAAATCCATTTATTTTCTTTGGCAACTTGAAATAATCTCAGTGTTTTTTCTACATCTTCTAGCGTATAAAAAGGAAGAGCCGGATGGTGTTTTGTATACTGTTCTTTATTTGCTTTTTGGGCTTCTTCTTCGTGTATTTTTGCACTATCTCTTAGAATAATTTCAGCAATTGCTAGGGTAGGAGCCGTGCCTATTATTTTGCCCTTAAAACCTTGCATCACTAAGCGTGGCAAATAGCCTACATGATCTAAATGTCCATGGGTTAATAGTACCATGTCGATGGTCGAAACGTCAACAGCTAAAGCTTGCCAATTAATTTTTCTAAGTTCTTTTAGGCCCTGAAACATTCCACAATCTATTAGGATATTGAGTTCTGAAGTTTCCACTAAAAACTTAGAACCAGTAACAACACCTGAGGCGCCAAGAAAAGTGATAGTAGCAGATTTTTCCATAATTATACGTTATCAAGGGTGCATAAATGTTCAATTTCGTTTAGAATTTTATTCTTTCTTAGCTCTGAAATACCCAAGTGGTCTAAATAAAATTTATCGTCAAGAAGGTCGCGACAGAGTACGATATTTCGACCTAATAAAAATTGTTTTTCTCTGTTGCTGAGTATGGTAGAAACCGTAATTGGGTAAAGTCCTAAAGTATCAATCAAATCTTTCAAGCCTTCATTTTTTGGATAATCCCAACTCATTAAGTATAAACCACAGCATTGGCCATACTTTAAAGCATCTTCGGTAAATCTCGTATTGGTTACCAGCCATCCTTTTCTCAGTTTATTGTTTTTTGAATTTTTAGTCCAATGCGTTTTTATATCTTGAAAGCGAGAATGAATGTAAAGTGGAATTTTCACATTACACTTAAATTCTTTTTCACTGTGGAACTTACATTCAACAACCGTAGTTTCATTATCTTTTTCAGCTATGACATCTATTTCATGACTTACGCAATGCCCTTGTAAAATTTTATTAACCTCAGTTCGGTATCCAGAGTTTTCTAATAGAGCACTAACAAAGCGCTCAAAAGGAAAGCCTGTTGGTCCTAATTCATAGATTGCTTTTTTTAGTTTATAACGCGAGGCATAATGACTTTGTTTTTTTTTAAGCAAAGCGAAGGCTCTGTGATACACTTCTTTGGTAGAAATTCCTTGATATAGTTCATCTCGAACTACATTAATAATGTTATCGATAGTCGCTTTATCTGCTTTAGTTTTATGCAATGAAGCACGCAATTTCTCAAAAGAAAACTTTGCTTTTTCCCCTGATGATTTTATAATTTCGATTGGATTATTTTCCATAAGTTACTTTTAAGAAATGTACACTTTTAAATACACTGTTTCTAAGGGTTTGCGATTTGTTTCACAGAGTAAGCAGCTCTAACCTTATTTGGGGCAAGTGTATCTAAAAACTTAGAAATAAAGCTTTTTATCTGGTACAAAAAAGGTATCCAGGCTTGCTGAGCATGTTCAGAAAGTATAAATCAACAATTAAACTAAATGTTATTTTTCTGTAACACAAGGCACAATTAAAAAAGGTATTGTTGTTTTAAAACCTAGTTTTTTTATGATGGGCTCGTTAATTAAATTTTCTAAAAAACTATGCTTGTAATTTACCATTGCTAAAATATGTATCGCATGAATATCGATAAAATCTTTGATCCCTTGTTCTACATTGTCATAATCTCGCATCCAATGAAAACTATGTAATTGACTTTCCAGAACTTTTTTCAGTTGTTTTAGATTTGTTTCTTGGATGGGCGTTAAATTTTCTTTTTCATTGATATGAACCACCCTAATCCTAGCTTTAAAATGGCTACTAAAATTGGTTATTGGTTCTAATTCTTCTCCGTAAAACCTATTAAAATCTGTTGGGAAGGCAATTTGTTCTGGGCTTTTGTATACACTTTCCTCTGGAACGAGGAGTATAGGACAATCTTTTATTTTAAGAATACTGGCCACGGTATTGCTACCAAAGAAAATACCCTTTGCTTTTGAGGCCCCTTTGGTACCCATAACCACTAAATTAATTTTAAAGGTTTGAACGGCTTGAAGGATAGCGTCCTGTAAGTCTTCAGGACTTAAAATAACTTTAAATTCATGTTTACTATTAGGAAATGTTTTTTTTGCCTTTTCAACAAGTTCATTAAGCTCTAGCTTATTATTTTCGGCCATTACGGTCGATAGTTTGCTAGAACGTACAGCAGCACTGGAAACTTTGAGTTTCGCGGCATGCATAAAGTAAAAAGTACCTGCTTCCTTAGCATACAATTGCAGAATATAGGAAGCTGCACGCCAAGCGTTATCAGAAAAATCAGTGGGTAATAATATATTTTTGTACATCGGAAATGTTTTATTGATTATTATTTTGATGTTGTTTTTTATTGATTTGATGGAATTACTAAAAAAGGAATTTGTAATCGAAAACCAATTTGATTGATGGTTGATTTAAAAAATAAGTTTTCAAAAAATGAATGTTTGTTATTGATCATGACCAATAAGTTCACTTTGGTCTTCACTTGAAATTGAGTGATGGCCTCAGCGACTTCCATGTGCTTATATGCATGAAAAACAAAGGCTAATGCCTTACATGCTTCAGTTAATTTTTTTTTGTTAGCTTCCTGTTTTTGTGTTAAAGCATTGCCTTCGCTCACATACATAGCATTTATTCTAGCCGTATGAGTATGAGCAAGGTCTTTTAGTAAGGCTAATTGATTGTTCTGGTAATCAAGCTCTAAATCTGTCGGGAATAAGATATCATGCGGATTTTCATAGTCAAAATTTGATGGGATAGCTAGTATAGGACATTTTATTTCCTTAAAAACATGAACGGTATTAGACCCAAATAATACTTCTTTCGCGCCGGTTGCACCTTTGGTTCCCATGACAATGATAAGTTTAGGGTACTTTACCACATATTCTTTTATGGCTCCAATTAAAGTGTCGAACCGAGACCTGGTCTTAAAGCTATGAGAAGGGTTTACAGGGAACCTGTTCATAATACGATTTTTAAGTTCCTTTAAACTATTTTGTGAATTGCTGCGTAGCGCATCGCCTAAACCAAATTGAGCAGGTGCTCCGATCACATATTCAAGATTGTAGATGATGGGTGTATAGGTATTTAAAAGGTAAAACGTGCACTCGTCATCCTTAAAAAGTTGAATTGCGTAGGTAATTGCATTCCAAGAATTTTCAGAAAAATCGGTAGGGAGTAGAATATGTTTCATATTATTTTTATTTAATGTTTTAGGCTTTTAAAAAAAGCTTAAAATGATAAGGCGCATATGGTATTTGTTAAGGTAGGTGTGAACCTTGAACTATTAGGTTTAAACATAGCATCTACCTAAAAAATAGTTTTAACCCACAATGCATCTCGATCATCTATTTGTATTTTGTAAGGCTAAAATTGGAATCTCGAGTTCTAAACTTACTTCATCTAAGGTGGTCGGAAAAAGCATATCTTCTAAAAACGAATGTTGGGTATTCACCATCGTTAAAAGATCTATGTTTTTTTCTTTAATATATTTTTTAATACCCTCTTCTACTTTTTTAGCATCCTCTGTATAATAATTTGTATTGTTTTCTCGTAATTCTTCTTTTATAAATGTTTGATTATCTTCTTGACGAAGTGATAATTTATAGGGTTTTGATATATGAACTACATGAATATGACTGCGATAGGGTTTTGCCAATTCTGATAGTAATTTTAACTCCCGACGCTTATAAGGAATTAGGTAGTTGGTCGGAAATAAGATTTGTTTGGGTTGCGTATTCTTATAATTCGTGGGTACCGCTAAAACGGGACATTTAACATATTTTAAAACTTGAAAGGTTTGACTACCAAAAAGAATAGACCTTTTGTTCGATTTTCCTTTAGTGCCCATGACAATTAAATCTATATTTTTTTCTTCTGCTATGGCATTTGCTTCATCGACAAGGGTGTTATTGGCAGATATAGGATGATAGCTATATCTTGGGTTTGGTGCTAATTCTTGAACTGTAGCGATAAGTGTATTTAATTTCGTTTCGGATTCATTTCTAACCTGTTCTAGCACCTTTGTAAATACTTGGCGAGACGTTAAATCGTCATGATCATAAAATTCGTTCTTATAAGCATGCATAAAATAAAAGTCTACTTTTTGGTATTTAAAGAATTGTAAAGCATACTTTATAGCATTCATGGAATTGTCTGAAAAATCTGTAGGTAACAGTATGGTCATCATAGTACTTCATTTAAATCTTGAAGCTAAAAATAATTGATTTATAGACCACATCCTATGATAATTATCATGTAAAATGTAATAACAAGATCTAATAATAGGGCTATGGGAAAGTATTTTTATAAAATTGTAAAAGGCAAACTAGAACTTTAGCTCGGATTGTTTAAATTTGGTCAGTTTAATATACCAAAGCCAGCTACTTTGAATACCCATAAGTATGTATTATTTTCTTCTGATCACCAATATGTGGTAGAATACTTATTTAATCAATTGGTTTTAAGTAATAGTATTTCTGAAGCTTTAATTTTTGAAAATTACGAGCTCGCTATTCGGTTTCAAAAGACAATTGTGGAAGAGTGTAAGTGCCAATGTTCTATAAATACGTACATTGAATTTAATGCATCGAACACCTAAACGCTATTGGTAATTTTGAGTAATTATGACTCTTTAGCTTTTTTAAGAATAGCTTGTAGTCGGTCTTTTCTTAGCTCCTTTTCAGCTTTCTTTTTATTTACCTTTCTAGCCATAAGCTTGGCATGTTTGGCTTTGTTTTTCGTGTTTTTTTGACCTTTAGGTTTTGGCATTGTATATATTTAGGGGTTCATTTTTTCACTAGGACTCAGATGGACTGCAATTCTAGTGCAAAGTTACTATAGCGTCTCGTAGGAACGGTTTAGTAAATTAAAGGTACTAAAATACGTAGATAAAAGGAATTAACATTGTACTTCGCTGGCGTTAAACAAGGGATACCAAATTAAAGTGGTATTGAAAATTTTAGTTGGCCCTCATCCAATCAAAAGAATCGAATTACAGGATCCATTTGAATTTAAATCTAGAAATACAGGTATACCTAAGACCTCGAAGAATTGAGCATATGTCATGAATACCCTATGTTTACCCTTACCTTAAATTGCTCGATATAAATTTATAAAAAATAGTAGGGTAGTTATTCATCCCTGAAAGCATGTGCTCCAAAATAAGAGGTTTTTAGGGTTAAAAATAAAATTTTCTATTCAATGAATTGATCTGCTGGGATATATCGTATCAAATACTACTAGAACAAAAAAAATTTTTATATATTTGGTAAACCAAATTGGTTAACCAGTTTATTAAAAATGCAACTTATTTACAATGAAAAGAAGGGACTTTGTAAAGCAAACAGCACTGAGCGCAAGCCTAATTCCTTTTTTGAGATATGCGGATAAAAATCTAATGTCCACAAAAACAGATGAATTATCTGTACATATTTTTTCTAAACACCTTCAATTTCTAGATTGCGAAGCACTAGGAGAAATAACGGCTAAAATGGGCTTTGCCGGAGTAGATTTAACGGTGCGGCCTGGCGGACATGTGCTACCAGAAAACGTAAAAACAAATTTAACAAAGGCTATAGGAGCCATCAAAAAAGCAGGCTCGAACTGCGAAATGATTACTACAAGTATTGAGAGTATACATCATCCTTTGGATATTGCTGTTTTAGAAAGCGCAGCTGCTGCCAATATTTCATATTACAGGACCAATTGGTTTAAATATACAGAAGACAGGTCTATGCTAGATACGTTAAAAATTTACCGAGATGAAATTAAAAAACTTGGCGAATTAAATAAGACCTTAGGACTTGTAGGATGTTATCAAAATCATGCTGGTACTTCTATTGGCGCGTCGTATTGGGAAATTGAAAAACTGTTAGATACGGTAAATCCGGATTTTTTTGGAGTACAATATGATATTCGCCATGCGATGGTCGAAGGTTTTAATTCGTGGGTAAACGGACTAAAACTATTGCAACATCGTATTAAAGTAATTGTACTCAAAGACTATACATGGAAAAAAATAAATGGCAAATGGCTCTTGGTTAATACGCCCATAGGTGAAGGTATGGTTGATTTTGACGCTTATTTTAAACTCTTAAAGAAATACAAATTAAATCCACCCGTATCACTGCATTTGGAATATGATTTAGGGGGTGCAGAAAAAGGAAATCGAGTCCTGACCATCGATAAAAATGAGGTTTTCGATGCCATGATAAAAGATCTCAACGAAGTACAGCGTTTGTGGCGCGAAGCCTAACAAACAACTAGGAATTAAAATTAGATAAACAGTATAGATTAGAATTATGAATAAAAAACTTACAATACTATTAATTATTAGTACTCTTTTTATCGGTCACTATAATTTAATCGCTCAAACCTTTGAAGTGAATACCCCATCAGAATTGCATGAAGCCATTGCCAATGCAAAGGCTGGGAATGAAATTATCATGAAAAATGGAATTTGGAAAGATATTCAGATCAAATTTTACGGGCAAGGAACAAGACAGCAACCAATTACATTGCGCGCAGAAACAGCAGGAAAAGTTAGTATCGAGGGGGTTTCAGATTTAAAAATAGGAGGAGCGTATCTTATTGTTAAAGATTTACATTTTAAAAATGGATATACCCCAAGTAGTAGCGTTATTCAATTTAAGATTAACAATGACTCTATTGCTAATTACAGTAGGGTTACCAATTGCGTCATTGAAGAATACACCCAACCCAATAGAGAAGTTTCTGATCATTGGGTAGAGTTTTGGGGAAGACACAATCAATTAGATAACAGCACTATTGTTGGTAAATCTAATTTTGGTCCTACCGTTCGGGTTTTTTTAAAAGGGAACGAGCATATTTATAATTACCATCAAATTATAAATAATCATTTTGGACCAAGACCTCGAAAAGGAGGTCCACATGGGGAAACCATGCAGATAGGCGCTAGTGATACTTCTATGTCACCATCATATACTAATGTTTCTCATAATTATTTTGACAGATGTAACGGCGAAGTTGAAATCATATCCAACAAATCAAACTTTAATGTGTATCGAAACAATATCTTTTTTGAGAGTGAGGGTTCTTTGGTATTACGCCACGGAAATTATTGTACCATAGATGGTAATGTTTTTATTGGTAATGATAATTCAGAGTTTATAGGTGGTATTCGGGTTATTAATACAGGTCATTGGATTACCAATAACTATTTCTATAAAATAAGGGGAAATGAATTTAGAAGTGCTTTAGCGGTGATGAACGGAATTCCAAAATCACCTTTAAATCGTTATAATCAAGTAACCGATGTTGTGGTGGCTTACAACTCATTTATTGATTGCATCTCGCCTTTTCAGTTCGGGGTAGGTGCTAACGTAGATAAAAAAGACGTATTGCCAGCTTCTGAAATTCGCTCTGCCCGGCCAGAACGTATGCTGATGGCTAATAATTTGGTGTATAACAGTGTAGCAGATAATTTCCCAGTGGTTAATTATGATGATATGAATGGAGTTACTTTTAAAAATAATTTAAGCAATAGTGAAAATAAAAGTAATGCAGCCATTAAGGGAATCATCACTAAAGATTTTGGCGTAAATAAAGTTTCCGATCATCTATTTGTCCCTAATACAAATCAAGAAGATGTGTATCAAGGTTTCGATTTTGATACCATTAAAACTGATCTTTTTGGAACAAACAGACAAGATCAAAATAGTATAGGAGCTATTCGTTTACCGATACCTCAAAATACTAATTTTTTAACTACAGAAATTTACGGAGCCAAATGGTTTTCTCAAAATAAGGAAAAGTATAAGGTAAAAACAATTCAAATCAGCTCAGAAAAAGCATTGCAAACAGCACTAAAAAGCGCCAAATCTGGTGATATTTTAAGCTTGAAATCAGGTGTTTATAAATTTAACACTTCGTTGGTCATCAATAAAACCATAACCATTACATCTTCAGACAAAGGTAAAAAGGCCGAATTGAGATTTACTTCAGAAAACCCTGGTTTTCAAATGCATCCTAAAGGCGAATTACATTTAGAAAATGTAAAACTAAAAGGAGATAGGAGGCAAGATGCGATTGTCACTTTAACCGAGAATATGTCTAAAGCCTATAATTTATATATAAAAAACACAGAAATATCGAATTTTAAAAGCGTTTTAATGAGTTATAAGGCATCGTTTGCAGATACTATTTCTATTGATAACTCCAGTATTAAAAATTGTGTAACAGGGATTCATTTAAACACAGAGATTGATGCTAAAGGCGATTACAATGCGGAGTTTGTGTATATCACCAACTCTACCTTTGATACTATTGGAGCAACAGTTTTAAATTATTATCGTGGTGGGTATGATGAATCGACTATTGGTGGAAATTTGGTATTGAAAAACAATACGTTTACCAATAGTGGCGGGGCTGATGAAAGTGGAATCTTGATTCAGAATTTTGGAATTGTAAATGTTGATTTTTCGGATAATACCTTTAAAGATAATCCTGTAAAGGAAATTGCGATCTTATGGGGAGAAAAGGGTCAAAAACCAGTGAATAATACCATTTCAAATTCCGGACAAATTAGAATAGAACAAAATTTAGTTCAAAAATTAATGTATTAAATACCAAAATGTATGAAGTTTTTTATCCTAGCCCTATTGTTTTCAATTTTTACTTTTTCTCAAACTATACCTACACATCAAGTGCTTTCAACTTCAGATCTTGTAGATTACTTAACTCCTGAAGTTAAAGCAGAATTAAGTAAAAAGGGTGTCATTACCGAAGCGGTTTTAGCGCAATATTTCCGAGAGAAATTTTCAGAACGCTATTTTTATAATTGGGCCGATGTAGATGCTCGTTTTAAGCAATATAATATTAGTTATTCGGGTGCAGAAAAGACCCATGCTGAAAATGCAAAGGATCATATGGGTAAATATTCAGGAGCTACTACTTGGAAGTTACCTTTTGATTATTTAAATGGTGATGCTGTAAACGCTTATGCGTTGCGTCATTTAGCGCGTCAACATAAAATGGTCGATATTGCCTTTCAATATTATTATACCAATAAGGATCCAAAATACATTAGCTATTTTAAAGATCAATTAAAATCTTTAAATGAAGCTTTAATAGAAAATACCTATGAAACCATTGAAGATGGAAACGGCGTTTATGAAGTTTTTAGATCTGGATACCGAATTTTAAATTGGTTGCAGATTCACAATATGTTTTTAGGTCAGGAAATGTATTCCGATAAAGATCAATTAACTACCATTGCGACTTTACTACAACACGGTGCGCACCTTTACAAACACAATCCTTCTTTCGATTCAGGGAATCACCAAACAAGAGGAATGTCGGCTCTTGCCATGATTTCTATTTTGTTTAGAGATTTCAAAGAAACTGATGTTTGGAATCAGCAGGCGATGTCTTTATTAGAGCAACATATGGATCATGAAATCAATGAAGATGGCTTTCAATTTGAGCGAACTGTTCATTATCACATGAGCGATATAGATAATTATTTTTATGTATATCAATTAGCTAAAATTAGTAAAATAGCTGTAAAACCATTCTGGTCAGAACGATTAAAATCGCTTTTTGTAACCTTAACAAAAATAGCTTATCCGGATAAAACTTCTCCAGTACTATCCGATGACACAGACAATCCTTGGGCAGAAAAAATTGATATTTCAGGGGCTTTAACCTTAGGGTATTTATTATTTGAATCGCCGAAAATCGGTTATTTTGCGAATACTCAGGTAGAGCGAAAAATGTTTTGGTATGTGACTAATTCACAATTAGAAATGTTAAAGGCTATTGAAGCGCAATCTCCAACAATAAAGTCTGTAGAGTTTCCGGAAACTGGATATTATGTAATGCGTGAAGGGTGGAATCCGGAAGATAAAATGATGATTATTTCGGCAGGCTTAGATGATAAAAAGCCAGACCATCAACATGGCGATATGTTAGGGGTTCAGGCCATGGCAAATGGTAAGGCAATTTTACCTAATTATCAAGTACGTTATTCGCTTAGCGATTATGAATTTTTTAAAAATTCAATGGTAAAGAATGTAGCTTTGGTTGATGATGAATTGCAAGGAAAACAATACACGTCAAACCAAGGAGGTAGTGGTTTTGGAAAATTTTTAGAATTGCCAAATCCAAAAACTATCACTTGGAAAACTAATTATGCTATTGATGTATTTGTGGGAAGTCATGACGGATTCAAAAATAAAGGAGTTGACTACACCAGACAAGTAGTTTTTCTAAAAGATGATTTCTGGATTGTAAAAGATAATTTTTCATCCGATACAACGCACGATTACAAACAAGTGTGGCAAGGTCATTATTCCTTAGAACAAGCTCCAAACTTAATTCGTGCTACTTTTGATAATGCTTCAGGACTAGATGTCTATCAAATTAAAAAAACCGATGCTGTCAACAGTTCGGGTACACGCGGCAAACAATGGTCTGTAATTACCAAAAAGAATACCAAAGCGTTCAGTTTTATCACTGTTTTGTTTCCTTACCAGGGTTTTTCCAATAGAATAGATGAAGAAAAAGAGTTTCCTATGTTAAAGGATTGGGCTTTAAATGACCCCAGTTGGACTATTTCAGGGAATGAACCAACTTCGCTATCCAAAGGAACAAAAGCCCTATTTTTTTCCGTACTTAAACTAGAACTTGATGGCATCCAGTTAAGCCTTTCAGAAATTTCCGATGTGTTTATACAGCTACAAGACAACCTTTTAACGGTACAATCGGTTGGAGAAAATGAAATATCTTTATCCTTCAGGTATAAAAATAGTAAAAAAAGCACTGTGCTAAAACCGGGAGATAGCATTGAATTTGCGATACCCTAAAAGTATTTTTGTAACAAGTATTTTATACCTATGGTTATGACTTTATCAGTTTTTAGGGAATGCTATACATACCTCGAATATTAAAGTGAGATCAGGGTCTTTGGACATAAAATTTTAGGGAGTAAAGGCGCTTGGTCTCCAGAGTTAACTCGTTTAAGGCATAGCCGATGTAGTACAGTGCCAGAATGATATTTGCTAAAACCTAAAAACAATTTGATCATCACTATTCATGGAATAACTAAAGAAATTGTGGAACACCTAATAACTGAACTAAACTAAAACTAAAAATATGTCTGAAAATAAGACAAGACTTTGGAAAAAAATTATTGCTTTAGTTTTAGGTTTTGGACCTGGAATTTTTGCCATTGGCTATACTATTGGGACTGGCAGTGTTACTTCTATGATTGTTGCAGGTAGTAGGTTTAATATGCAATTATTATGGGTGCTTTTATTGAGTTGTTTTTTCTCTGGACTATTAATGTTTGTTTATGGTAATTATGCCTTAATAACAGGCGAAACAGCGCTTTATGGCTTTAAAAAACATTTAAAATACGGTAAGGCTTTAGCGATTGTTATTATCGTTGGAGTTACTTTTGGCCAGTGGAATTCACTTATGGGTATTTTAGGAATTTCATCTAATATTATTTATGAAATATTAGCCGTAAATTTTGATGGCTTAAGTAGCTATAAGTATCAAACTGTTTTAATAACTGCCATTACAATAATAGTTGTTTTTTACTTTTTAATGTTAGTGGGTAAGTATACTTTTTTTGAAAAAATATTAGTCATTTTTGTAACATTAATGGGAATGTCTTTCGTAGTATCATTACTCTTTGTGCAACCACTGTCTATGGATGTAGTTAAAGGCTTACTACCCACTATTCCTGATATTCCGGGGGGTAAAATGTTAGTTGCTGCATTTGTAGGTACTACCATGGCTTCGGCAACTTTTTTGTCTAGACCCTTATTTGTAAAAGGAAAAGGGTGGACCATTAAAAACCTAGATCAGCAAAAGAAAGATTCAATTACAGCAGCAATTTTGATATTTATTATAAGTGGTGTCATTATGGCCGTAGCTGCTGGTGCTTTGTATTATGAGGGAAAAGTAGTCACTCAAGTTTTAGATATGGCAAATACCTTAGAACCAGTTGCAGGTACATGGGCGGTTACTATTTTCTTTTTTGGAGCATTAAGTGCAGGTTTGTCTTCTATTTTTCCTTGTTTATTAATTGCACCCCTATTAGTGGCAGATTATCAATCTGGTCAATTAGATACCAATTCTCGTCAGTTTAGAATCATAACAGGTATTGCCTGTTTGGTAGCTTTAATTGGGCCAGCATTTGATGCAAACCCAATTGAAATTCAAATTTTATCCCAAGTTTTTAATGTTTTTATTTTACCATTAGTAGTGTTAGGAATCATTATCATGGTGAATAACAAAAATGTTATGAAGGATTATAAAACTAGTCTTGGAGTTCAAATTGGATTGTATGCAGCATTATTTTTCTCATGTGTCGTTTCTTATGCTGGAGTTATGGCTATCCTAGAAAAGTATTTTTAAAGCCTTGGGTGTACCTATCTAAAATTCCAGTTCGAGTTTTTTTATTAGCATGAAATCAAACAATATAGTATCTCTAATCTTGTTATCTTATCAGGTACTTGTTTTGGATACAATTTTGTATCGAAAATCATTCAAACTTACACCGCATTTATAAAAAGTAAATTACACCTGACACATAATTTTTATAATTCAATAGAAGTTACTTACTATTTTCTTTTTTCCACAACGTAAACTCGGCATTATACTTTTCATCTGTGAGTGGGTAAAGTCCAATAATTGGCGTGCCACCGGCAACCTTATGTATGACGAATTCTTCGAATAAGGTCATTTGCAAACATTCATCGGCTACCTCGTGAACAATGTTGGCAGGGATGACCATTACGCCATCGTCATCGCCTACTATCATATCTCCTGGAAAAACAGCTACATCACCACAGGCAATAGGATCATTTATCGCAATGGCTTGGTGTAGCGTTAAATTAGTGGGAGCAGAAGGTCTTTGGTGATACGATGCAAAATCTAAAGCTGCGATTTCAGCAGAATCACGAAAACCACCGTCAGTAATAATACCTGAAACTCCTCTGACTTTTAAACGCGTAACCAAGATTGATCCTGCTGAGGCAGCTCTGGCATCCTTTCTACTGTCAATGACTAAAACAGCACCTTCAGGACATTCTTCAACGGCAACACGTTGTAAATGTTTCGGATTTCTAAAAACCTCAATAGGGTTTAAATCCTCCCGAGCAGGAATATATCGTAAGGTATAAGCTTCGCCAACCATTATTGGTTTTCCTAATTTCAGTGGTTTTACATCTTGAATAAACTGATTTTTTAACCCTCTTTTAAAAAGGCAAGTAGCAATAGTAGCGGTACTTACTTTTCTTAATTTAGCCTTTGTTAGCTCTGAATTATTTATCATGCTTTTTTCTTTGAAGTTGGTCAAATTTAGACCACTTTTTTTAAATCTAATCATAAATGCTATTTTCTTTTGTTTCGTGACAAAAGAATTTCCTTCAAAAGATGTGTGCTACATTTTTGGCAAAAGTAGTATCGATTGTGATTTTACCTATTTCAGCGTCATTTATTTACTATAAATGGAAAAAATAGCCGCAAAAAATGTTAAATATTTGGAGGTTGTTTAAATAATTGTATTTTTGGTAAACCAAACTGGTCAACCAATTTTATATTCTATGTTTAAATCTATCTTTATTCTTCTATTTTCAATAGTGTTAGTATGCAGTTGTAAAACTGAAATTAAGAACACCCGTATCGTGAACACTGTGGAAGAGTTTAACCATCTCGTGGCAAATGCCCAAGCAGGTGATAGTATTGTTTTAGCTAATGGTGTTTGGAAAAATGCGGAATTAGTTTTCGAAGGAAAAGGTACCGCAGATAAACCTATTAAATTAACCGTTGAAGAAAAAGGAAAAGTAACACTAGAAGGTGCATCTAACCTTCAAATTGCAGGAGAACATTTAATAGTTGAAGGTCTAGTTTTTAAAAATGGATATACCCCAACAAATGCTGTAATCTCTTTTAGAAAAAACAAAGATGAACTTGCAAATAATACCAGACTAACAGCATGTGTTATCGATAATTATAATAATCCCGAACGTCAGGTTCAAGATTATTGGATAACTATTTACGGCAAAAACAATCGAATAGATCACAATCACATCGTGGGTAAAAAAAATCTAGGTGTAACGATGATAGTTGGTTTAGATAGCGATGGGAGCAGGGAGAATAATCATAAAATAGATCATAATTACTTTGGACCACGACCTACTTTTGGCAATAACGGAGGCGAAACCTTAAGAATAGGCACAAGTCATAATGCCTTAGAAAATTCAAACACTTTAGTCGCATCTAATTATTTTGATAGAACTAACGGAGAGCATGAAATTATTTCTAATAAATCAGGTCAAAATACCTTTAAATACAATACCTTTTTTGAATGTACGGGAACTTTAACCATGCGCCATGGAAATGAAACCCTAGTAGATGGTAACGTGTTTATTGGGAATGGAAAGCCGAGTACTGGTGGTGTTCGTGTAATTAACGAATCACAAACGGTGATTAACAATTACCACATTGGTCTTACAGGTTACCGCTTTAGAGGTGCTTTTGTCATGATGAATGGCGTACCTAATTCCCCACCAAATCGGTATGTGCCGGTTATAAATTCTAAAGTCAATAATAATACATTTGTCAACTGCGATCATATACTATTCGGTGCCGGAAATGATTCGGAAAGAAGTCAAGCTCCACGAACTTCTGAATTCTTAGAGAATATTGTTTATAATGATCAAAAGAAGCATATTTTTACTTTTGATGCTGAAAGTAATGGTATTACCTTTAAAGATAATATTCTTGGAAATAACATGGTAGCCCCTTTTTCCAGTGGTTTTGAAAATGCGGAAATTACCTTAGTGAAAAATGAACAAGGATTTTTAATTCCGAAATCAGCCTTCATCAAAAATGAGATTAACATAAGTGAATATATCGCCACAAAAGAAAACACAGGGGTTTTTTGGTATTCTAAAAAAGATGCTACGGTGGCACTTAATTCTGGAAAAATTACAAAAGTAGCACCAGGAATTAACACTTTATTTGATGCGGCAAAAAACTCAGAACCAGGTGATGTACTTGAATTGACTTCAGGAGCTAACTATTCACTAACTAAAACTGTAGCCGTATATCATCCCTTAACATTTAAGTCGTCTGGCGATGAAAAACCAATTATTTTATTTGAAAGAATGATGGCTTTTGAAATACAAAATGGAGGGAGTTTATCTTTAGACAATTTAAAATTTGATGGTGCAAGTTCCCCAGATTACGCCGGAAATTCTGTTGTTAGTACTAGTAAAAATTCCATGACCGAGAACTATAAGTTGTTTATTGAACATTGCAATTTCGAAAACTTTGTGGTGAATCATTCTTTCGATGTGTTGCGGGTTTCTAAAGGAACATTTGCGGATACGATTAGTATTCAAAATTCAAAATTTAAAAATATTACAGGTCATATCGCTGCTCTAGACACCGAAACCGATGATATTGGTGCTTATAATGTAGAGTATCTTATCATGAAAAATAACATTTTTGCTGATGTACAAGGTGCAGCATTACGCCTATATCGGGGCGGTAAGGATGAAAGTACGTTCGGTCCTTTTTTAGAAATTGCTCATAATGTTTTTGATAATGTAGGTCATGGCAGTAAAAATAAGTATGCCAATGCCGTATCATTATATGGGGTTCAAGTAAATACTATAGAAAATAATATTTTTAATAATTCTAAAGGAATATTCATGCACTTGGTGGTAGGGGAGCCTATTGTGAATGTGCTAAACAATAATTTTTATAAATCAGGCAGTATTGAAGTTACTGGCGATGAAAAATATAATGTGCAGAATAATTGGAACTATGAGCCAAGTTTTAAGGAAAATAGCTATTTGTTAAGTGAAAGCTCAAAATTAAATGGTAAAGCCACTGATGGTCTTAATTTAGGAATAGTGACAAAAAATAATCCGATATTAAAAAAATAAGTTTATGATTTTAAATAAGTTAGGCCTAATTGTTTTGTTGTTGATAGGCATGTTAGCATTTGGACAAAATCATCCAAATTTAATTCTCACGTCACAAGGGGTTAAGGATATAAAAGCGCAACTGGGAACTATTCCAATTTTTGACCATTCTTTAAAAGCTGTTCAAGATGAGGTAGATGAGGCAATTGTTTCAGGGATACACATGCCAATTCCAAAAGATTATTCTGGAGGATATTCACACGATCAACATAAACGTAATATGGTGCTCATGCAAAAAGCTGGAGTTTTATACCAGATTTTGGATGACGAAAAGTATGCGATATATGTAAAGGAACTATTGATGCAATATGAGGCGATGTATAAAACATTACCAATACATCCAAAAACAAGATCGTATGCCCGTGGCAAATTATTCTGGCAGTGTTTAAATGATGCCAATTGGTTGGTTTATGTGAGTCAAGCCTATGATTGTGTCTATAATTATTTATCTGAAGAAGAACGTAATACATTAGAATCTAATTTATTTAGACCCTTTGCCGATTTTATTTCGATTGAGAACCCGCTATTTTATCAAAGAGTTCACAATCATAGTACTTGGGGTAATGCAGCCGTTGGTATGATAGGCTTAGTGATGAATGATGAGGAATTAATTCAACGTGCTTTATACGGTATTTCAGGCTTAGAAATGGATAAAACAGCTAAAGATGATGATGGTGGTTATATAAATAAAGATGGGAAAGCAGGTTTTTTGGCTAACATAGAAGAGCCTTTTTCGCCAGATGGTTATTATAATGAAGGACCTTATTATCAGCGTTATGCTATGTATCCATTCTTAATTTTTGCTGAAGGATTACAAAACGTGCGTCCAGATTTGAAGATTTTTGAATACAAGAATGGCGTGCTTTTAAAGTCTATTCACGCCCTATTAAATTTATCGGATGCCGATGGAGAGTTTTTTCCATTGAATGATGGTCAAAAAGGAATGTCTTATTTTAATAGTGCCTTGGTTACAGCTGTCAATATATCGTATCATTATGGCAATAAAGATCAAGGTCTCTTGAGTATTGCTGAAAAACAAAATGAAGTAGTATTAGACGATTCTGGTTTAGCCGTAGCCTTGGGAATTAAAAATGGAGAAGTAAAACCATTTGTAAAAAAATCTATCAACTTATCTGATGGACCCGATGGAACACAAGGTGGTGTTGGAATTTTAAGACAGGAAGATTTAGAGTTAGTATTTAAATACGCCGCACAAGGGTCTAGTCACGGGCACTATGATAAATTATCATTTTCTTATTATGAACAAGGAGAAGAAATTATTCAAGATTATGGTTTAGCCCGTTTTGTAAATATTGAACAAAAGGGAGGTGGTAATTATTTAAAAGAAAATAAAACCTGGGCAAAACAAACCATTGCTCATAACACAATAACACAAAATGAAACATCCCATTTTAATGCGGAATTCGATTTGGGTAGTATGTACCATCCTGATCTACATTATTTTTCATCTGAGAATGAAAATTGCAAGGTGGTAAGTGCCATTGATAAACATGCTTATCCAGGAACAGTAATGCATCGTACCATGGCCTTGCTAAAAGATGAAGATTTTGAAAAGCCTTTTCTCTTAGATATTATGAAAGTGAATTCCTCTAAGGCTAATCAATACGATTTTCCTTATTACTTTATAGGTCAACTTTTAAAAACCAACTTTAAATATAACACAGCAGAAACTTTAGTTCCATTAGGCGTTAAAAACGGGTATCAACATTTATATCTTGAAGGCAGCACCATAGCTTCAAGCGAAAACAGTAAACTATCATGGCTAAATGAAGGCAAATTTTATACGTTGACAACGGTAACTGGTGCTAAAGATGAATTGCTATTTACAAGAATTGGAGCTAATGATCCTGAATTTAATTTAAGACGAGAAGCTGCCTTGCTATTAAGGCGAAAAAATGTTGAAAATACAATTTTTGTCACTACCATAGAAACACATGGTAGTTATAGTCCTGTAACAGAATCTGCTATAAATTCGAACAGTAACATTACAGCATTAAAAATAGTTTTAGAAAATGAGGATTATACGGCCATTTCAATTACACATACGAATGGGAACACCAAACTATTTATTACTTCAAATACCAATGTTTCAAAAGAGGCACAACACAAGCTTAAAATTAACAATAAGAACTACGAGTGGATTGGCTCTTATTATTTTAACTAAAAAAATAAATTAAAAATTATGAATCGATTTAGCAAAAAGTACATCATTACAAAAGAAATGGATTGGGAAGTACTTGGAGGTGGCGTATCAAGAAAGTTCTTAGGGTATGATAACCAAATTATGATGGTAAAAGTGAAATTTGACAAAGGGGCATTGGGGGCACCACATCAGCATTTTCATACACAAGCAACCTATTGTGTTTCAGGCAAATTTGAATTTGAAATTGATGGAGAAAAGAAAATTGTAGAAGCAGGAGATGGGGTTTATATTGAACCTAATTTAATGCATAGTGCAGTTTGCTTAGAAGAAGGAATTTTAATTGACACCTTCAGTCCCGTAAGGGAAGATTTCTTAAGCGGAGGTAAAGTATCCTATTTTGGCGATAAGTCGTAAAAAAGCATAGCTTAAGACTAAATTGGTTTAAGTGTTGAATGAGTTAAGGATACCTAAAGAAAATATATTTGTAAAAATCTTTTTCATAGTATACTAAATTTAGGTTTCCATAACAAGATAGGCCAATTCTTTAAGATTTGTTGTTCTAAGGTTTTAGGAAGATTGTCAACTTAAACAATCATTAAGGTAATTAATCATAATTATTCATTTTTACTTGTTAAAATTTACATTTAAATTTTTTTTTAACACTTTAATAACATATATTTGGTTATCCAAACTGGTAAACCAATTTGGATAACCAAAAAAAAGAAACTCAACGACAATTAATTTATAAATCAAAACACTATCTATGAACAAAAACAACTAGCATAAAAAAAAGGATTAGCGCGAACCAATCCTCTTTTTTAAAAAATCACTTCTTGTCAAACGGAAGCAAAATTTACACCATTAATGCTTTACCATTAATTGTTACTACAAAAGTAGCAATTTTAATCAACTTTATAATTCTAAATAATGTGATGGTGGTACAAAGTAAGAACTTAGGATTAACTCACTAGTATTAATAAAACTAAATCACAAATGAAATTTAAAATAAAATTTTTACTAACAATGCTGATACTGCTAAATGTAGCGGTATACGCTCAGGATAAATACACGATCACGGGTACCGTTACGGACGCATCTCAAATGCCAATTCCAGGAGTTAATGTTCTTCTTATGAATTCGACTACTGGTACTTCAACTGATTTTGATGGAAATTATTCTATCGTTGTTCAAAGTGGAGACGTACTTCAGTTTTCCTATATAGGATACACGAAACAAACCATTGTTATTACCAATCAAAAAGAACTGAACATTAGTCTTGTAGAAGATTCTAGTCAGTTAGACGAGGTTGTTGTTGTTGGTTATGGTACACAAAAAAAATCTTCTATAACTGGGTCTGTTTCAAAGGTGGTCAACGAAACCTTAGATCAAATTGCAGTATCAAGGGTTGATGATGCATTAATTGGGCAAGTGTCAGGGGTTAACATCCAGGCCACAAGTGCAGAAGCGGGTGCTGCACCTACCATTACCATTAGAGGTGTTGGGTCGGTAACTGCTGATTCAGGACCAGCTCTGGTCATAGATGGGGTGATCGTTAGCTCTGATTTTCTTGGAAATCTTGATATGAATGATGTGGAGTCTTTTGAAGTATTAAAAGATGCTGCATCTGCTGCTATTTACGGTAGTGAAGGTTCCAATGGGGTAATTTTGATTACCACTAAGAGTGGTAAGTCTGGTAAAACAAAATTTAGTTACCAAACTTACACGGGTTATAAGCAGGCACATGAAAGCGATGATTATAGAAAAAGTGTTAGGGATTGGGCAGCCGAAGAGTTGGCTCAGACTGGAGAGCTGTCTAACGATACGCAATATGCGCAGTTATTAGTAGCAACAACTGGAGTGGATAGAGATTGGCAAGATGTTTTCTTTGACGGTGGCACACTAACAAGTCATTCTCTTTCCGCGAGGGGAGGTACGCAAGATACAAAGTTTAGTACTTCTTTACGTTTTTTGAATGATGAGGGTGTTGTTATTACGGATAATTTTAAACTTTATACAGGTAATTTAAAATTAGATACAAAACTAAGCGATAAAGTTAGGTTTGGAATTAGTGCTACTCCTTCCTATACTGCACAAAGAAGTTTACCAACTTCTATACATAATCCTATGCGTCAGTCTCCGTGGTTGCCAATTTATCATACAGAGGAATCCTTACAGTTTATCGATAGAGCGGTATATCCAGAGGTAGGTGTTGGTGATTACTTTTATGAAAATCATCTAGAAAATAGAGATATAAATGGAGATGGTAGTAGAAGTAGACCCCGAACTTCAGGTGACTCTAACCCCTATGCTCAATATGTAGAAAGAGAACATTATGAATACAATACAAAACTGTTCGGATCTACCTATTTAAGTTATGAAATATTAGATGGTCTTACGGCTAAAACATCCCTAGGGATTACCTTGGAACAACGTAAAAGAACTAGATGGGATGGTACAAAACACCACGCTGCTGGTAATAGTAGATCACAATACAACTTACAGAATAGATTTCGTTCAAGATTAATTTTAGATAATACCTTATCCTATAGCAAAAGTTTTGGCGAACATGATTTAGACTTATTAGCAGGTGCAACCGTTCAGCAAAGAAAAAGTGAAAACAGTGAAGTCACTGGTACTGGTTATACCAATGATTTACTTAAAAACTTACAAGGTGCTACCACCATAGGTGAGTTTGTGGAAACAAATACTGAGTTAAGAAAGGTAGGTTATTTTGGAAGAATAAATTACGCCTATGCTGATAAATATTTGTTCAATGCTTCTTTTAGACGTGATGGTAGTTCGGTTTTTGGCGTAAACGCTAAGTATGGTAATTTCCCAGCAGTTTCTATCGGATGGAACGTTGCAAAAGAAGATTTCTTAAAAAACAGTTCTATTGTTAATAATTTAAAATTTAGAGCTAGTTACGGTTTTACAGGAGCTGAAAATTTTAATGTTGGAGATGATAACATTAATTTATACGCCTATTTGGCCTTGTTGAATAATTCAAATGCGGTTATTGATGGAAATGTAGTGACTGGGGTATCGCCACTTAACATATCCAATGCTCTTTTGCAATGGGAAGCTTCTGAAGAATTTAACCCAGCAGTAGATTTTGGCTTTTTCAATAATAAAGTATCAGGATCATTAGATTTTTACCAAAGAACAAGTGATAGGTTACTATTAGAGAATCCGGTTTCTTATGTAACTGGTTTTAGCAGCGGTATTGTGAACTTAGGTGAAGTTCAAAATACAGGATGGGAATTAGAGTTAAGAACAAAGAATATCACTTCAGAGAATTTTAGATGGAACACTACGTTTATTGCTTCTACGAATCAAAACGAACTCTTGAGTTTTGGTAACTCTAACAACGCCTTAATAGAAGATGAATACGGAAGAAACTCACAATGGATCAACCGCGTGGGAGAGCCCATATCTTCGTTCTGGGGCTATGTGGTAGATACTGATAAGTTTAATGAAGTAGATTTTAGAACCACTTACGTAAATAATCCTTGGAATAGAATCAATGGCGAATCCGAAGATACCATTGTAAGAGACTTAAATGGAGATGGCATCATCACAGCAGAAGACAAGACTATTTTAGGAGACCCTTACCCAGATTTAATTTACAGTTTTACCAACGAATTTCAAATAGGAAATTTTGATTTTTCCTTTATGTTGCAAGGAAGTCTTGGGGCTCAAGTGAATAATATAGGAGATCAATATTTTTACAATTGGTTTGGTAATCAAACCAAAAGTGGCGGGGCTTTACAAGCCGTGGCAGATGGTCTTGTGCCGGATGTTTCATTTATTCAGGAAAAAGTATTGACCAGTGAGGTTATTGCTAGTGCTGATTACTTTTCACTTAGAAACATCAATATAGGTTATGATTTTCCAAACGTTACGCTAGATAAAATTGGTCTAGACGGTTTACGTGTGTATGCTTCTGCTCAGAACTTGATATATATTACTGCAAACGACTACCATGGTTTTAATCCAGAGTTTGTAGACGGGTCAAACCCTAGGGCTTATGGTTCTCAAAGGGCTGGTACGCCAATATTTAAAACAGTAACCTTAGGTCTGAACATTGATTTTTAATTTTAATATAAACGATACATTATGAAACATATAAAATATTTAGTCTTCGCATTCATAGGTGCTGCTATTTTTTCCTGTGATGATGATTATTTAAATCCATTACCAGAAACAGCTATTGCGGTTGACTCTTATTTCCAAACCGATGCAGACGTCTTATCGGGGATTTATGGTATTTATGACGCCTTACAAGGGGTCAATGATAATACTGAAGGGAACGAAAGAAATGCAAATAGGGGTGTTCAATTTGAGCACCTATTAACAGAGCATCGTTCTGATAACACTCAAACTCAGACCCTAGAAGGATCTAAGGCCGATTTTCATCGATATGTCGTAGATGCGACCAATGTAGAGTCAGAAGATTATTACCAATCTATGTATGAAGTGGTATTCAGGGCGAATAATATTTTGAATTATATCGATATTGCCGATGAATCTAATCAGGCTACCTATGCCGCAGAAGCTAAATTTTTACGTGCCTATGCCTACTTTAATTTGGTTCGGCTTTATGGGGATATTCCCTTGGTCACTGAAGTAGTAGGGCCCACTGATAATGAAGCCCTATTTACCAGAATCGCTTCAGAACTGGTCTATGCACAAATTGTTCAGGATCTGCAAGAGGGCGTTAATGTCTTGAGTAATGGTTCTAAATCTAGAGCTTCTAGAGCTGGTGCTCAGGCGCTCTTAGCGAAAGTATACTTAACGCAACCTACCCGTAATTATTCTGGCGCAAAGCAATTGTGCGAGTCAATTATTACTAGTGGAGAGTTTGATTTGGAATCGAATTATAGAAATGTTTTTTATTCAGAATTAAACGATGAAATTATCTTTGCCATTCAATATATTGCGGGCAATGCTCTTGAAAGTCAAGGTTTTTCTGCTGAGTTTACTTCGACCTTCCGTCAAGGTACTGATGATGGTCAAAATATTGTCAATGCCAACCTAATTGCTGATTTTGGCGCTTTTGGTGGCATTAGAACCAGAGAGTCTTACTACACTTTCCCAACAAGAACAGAGGTAATCAAGTTTTTACCAGAAGGTTCAGATCTATCAGTTTTTCCACCAACCTATGGGGGTAATGCTCGAAATGCGGGTAATGATTACATTGCTATACGTTATGCGGATGTTCTTTTAATGCATGTGGAAGCAGCTATAGGCGAGAATACAAATACGAATGATGTAGGTGCTTTAGCTTCGTTTCAAAAGATAAGAGACAGAGCTTTTCCAGAAACTGCGCCCAATAGTGTTTCGAGTGTTTCAAAAACAGAACTTTTAGTTGAAAGACGTGTTGAACTAGCCTTTGAAAATCAACGGTTTTATGACCTTCTTAGATTTGGGGTAGCGGATGCCGTTTTAAGTGCTCATGCTGCTGAAATGGGATATATATTCAGTGCAAGGTCTTTACTATTGCCTATTCCAGCCAGTGAAATCAATTTAAGTGGTGGACTTTTAACACAAAACCCAGGGTATTAATATTAATTTTAAAAACTATGAGTTACAAAGTAAATTTATTTAATAAGACAAAACTTTTGCTGCTATGTTTAGTAATAGCAAGTTTTGTTGCCAGTTGTGTGGGTGATGAGCTTTTTAGAGATGAATTGCCAGGAGCAAATTCTAAAGTAGATACTATTTTTCCTTCAGCAAACTTTTCTTATGCTTCTTCTTTGGTAGATTTTAAAACCATTAATTTTAGTAATCTATCTTCTGAGGCGACAAATTTCGTTTGGGATTTTGGTGGTGGAAATACATCGACAGAAAAAGATGCTACGTTTACCTTTGAAGCCGGAGAGGGCACCTATCCAGTAAGCTTAACCGCTTCTGATGCAAACGGTATGACGGGAACCATTACCATCGAAGTTTTGGTAGTGGAAGGTCCTTTTCAGCCCATTATATTAGAACCAGGTTTTGAAGACAATACCCTACCGGATGGTTCAGGTGATGGTCGTGATTCATGGCGAGCAGATTGGAGTGATGAAAGATCCATTTTTGGTATATCTGGCAGCCCAGTAACCTTTGGTGATCAGGCAGCAAAACTAGAAATTAGTAGTGCTCGTCAAGGATATCAGGAAATTGTTGTTGAGGCAGATACTAATTATGACCTAACCTTTTGGTACACCATGACTAGCGGTTCTACAGATCCTTACGCAATAGTTGCAATTGTAGGGGTTACCCAGTTCGGTCCAATCGGCAGTATTGCTGATGCTGAAGCGGGTATTATAGCTTCTATTACCGTTAATGATACTTCTGACCCTTCGACCTACGTACAACAAAAATTGTCCTTTAATTCCGGAAGTAATAATAAGGTGGGTATTTATTTTTATAATGATGCCAATGTGGAAACCAGATTGGATGATTTCTCAATTGAAGTTGGACTTCCAGGCGCAGTTCCACCTTCTGCAGGATTTGCTTCCGCTCAAAGTGCAACGAATTATTTGGAGTATACTTTTACCAATTCATCGACGAGTGCTACAAGTTACCTTTGGGATTTTGGGGATGGAACTACTTCAACGGAAGTTTCCCCAACGCATGTGTATACCACGGCCAACATATATACCGTAACACTTACAGCAACGAACGATTCTAATTTATCTGCAGCTTTAAGTAAAACTATTGATATTCAAGCACCAGTTACGGCAGCCTTTACCTTTGAGGTTGATGCCTCAGATTACAAAACGTACTCATTTACAGATGCTTCGGTAGATGCAGTATCGCTGTTATGGGAATTTGGAGACGGATTTCAATTCACAGGAATGAATCCTTCTCATACCTATGACCAAGACGGTATTTACGATGTAAGCTTAACAGCAACTAGTATAACAGGTGCTACATCTGTTGCCACTGAGAGACTTGTGGTGTCCGCAGGGTTTATCGTACAAGTGCTAAACGGTACTTTTGATGAATTTACCGTGAATACGGGAGACAATGCAGATGCTTGGGATATGACGCCGAATAGTACGGTACAAAATAATTCCGGAGATATCGTGGATAGTCCTTATAGAGCACTTTGGAATAATACAGCTTTGAATGACTACATCGATGCAACCTATGGCACTAATGAACAACCTTCAAGTACTTCTGATGGGGCTAACGGAACAAGGGGAGGAAAATTCAATAACAGTTCTCGTCGCCTATATCAACTAGTTGCGGTACAACAAGGTGCTAGTTATACGTTTTCTATCGATACGCGATCGGAAGCTGCCGGAGTTAATACTGAAGTATTTATTTTGAATACAGAAATTGCTACAGAGACCGGTATTGATGCTTCTACTACTGACGCTGCAATTGATGCTTACTTTAACATCACAAATGATTTCAACACAGATAATGCAGCATTTACAACAAGTACTTTTACATTTACCGCATCTTCAAATAAGGTGGTAATTTACGTTAGGGCTTTAAATGCCATAGACGGTACTACTGAAGTATTTTTAGATAATGTTGTCATGACAGCCAACTAGTTAGGGTACTAAATAGCTGTTTACAATTAAAAACCACCCAAGCTTTGATAGAGCGATGGGTGGTTAATTTAAAGAAGATTGTAAGAAAATGGAGTTAAAATTTATACTGGTATACATAACATTTAAGCAATAAAATGAGAAATTTTAGAACAGAACTAGGGATATTTTTAGTAACTACTTTACTATCTGTTCATGCTGTTAGTCAAGATTTGGCAAGTTTGAATACAGATTCAGATTTTAAGGTCGAAAACAAAATAAAAAATAAAAAGAAATATAAATTACCCAAGATCGATTTAAGTCAATGGAGTGTTACTACGCCTGAACTAAATGCAAAGGGAAGTGCCACTTCTATTGAACCTCCTGAAATTTTGGATTATGCCACTGATAAACGGCTTATTCCTTACATGTATAATGATTCTACGAATGGGGCCTTGGTGTTTTATGCTTATCCCAGTAATGCAACAACAGCCAATACAAAATATTCTAGATCAGAATTACGAGAACAAATGGTACCCGGTGACAATAATGTAAATTGGACTTTTGCTCAAGGTGGCACTATGAAAGGAAAGCTCGCCATGGAAGATGTTAGCAAAGATGAAAATGGGAAATACCATAAAGTAATTATTATGCAAATTCACGGAAGACTTTCGAATGAGCAGCGCGATATCATCGGACAAAAAGACAATAATGCACCACCTGTGTTAAAAATTTATTGGCAAGATGGTAAAATTAGAGTTAAAACTAAAGTTTTAAAGAACACCAGCCTCGTCGGCAATTTGTTGCTTCACGAAGAAGCTTGGGGCGATGACGACGGATTTAACTTTGATCAAGAAGTAGGTTTTAGAAAATTTACTTTGGAGGTAAAAGTTTCTGACGGAAAAATGGTTGTTATTTTAAATAATAGTGAATATAAAGTGTATGAAGATATTCATATGAAAAAATGGGGTGTTTTTGAAAATTATTTTAAGGCAGGAAATTATTTTCAAAGCAGGGATGAAGGCTCTTTTGCAAAAGTTAACTATTACGAATTAGAAGTTAGCCATTAAGTAGTGTATGAAACCTTATTCACCAAAAATTTTTGTTGGCATATGTTTTCATTAAAAATTGTTGCTTTAGCCAAGGTTAAGCTTCATATATGGGACGTTACACATTAAAATTTAATAATTAGTTCTTTACTACGTATTATTTTTATAATTTTAACAAACCAATCTGGTTAACCAATTTAAGATTTTAGATGTAGTGTTATGAAATTAGAAATTCCAATAAAAAAAGAAAATCAAGATATTCAAAAATTAATCATTTCTAATTTAAAAGAACTGATTAGTTATAAAAATTTAGAACCTGGAGACAAACTCCCTTCAGAACGAAAACTTTCTGAAAAATTTGGGGTAAGTCGAAGTAATCTGAGAGAGGCTATTGATAAATTAGAATTTTACGGAATTTTAATTTCTAAACCCCAAAGCGGAACCTTCATTGCAGACATTGGAGCTGTCGCTATGGAAGGCATGTTAGAAGATATTTTAAGATTAGATGATCCTGATTTTAAATCCTTAGTGGAAACCAGAATTTTGTTAGAATTAAAAACCGTAAGGCTGGCTGCTTTGCGAAGAACAGAAGACGATTTAAAACAAATGAAAAGTGCTTTAGACGCCTACACCAAAAAGGTGACACATGGTGAAGATGCAGTTCAAGAAGATCTACTATTTCACTTGGCTATTGCAAGAGCTAGTGGTAATAGCTCTTTAAATACTTTTATGTTAATTATTACACCTGAAATTATTACAAACTTTGAGAAATATCATGTTTGTGATACGAGTCAGTCGCTTCTTGGCATTCAGGAACACACTGAAATTTATCAAGCTATTGTGGATCAAAATCCCCAATTAGCCAAAGAAAAAATGAAAATACATTTTAGAATTTTGTATCAATATTGTTATCATACCGATGAGCGTAAAAGTATGGGCATGTAACTAAGCCCATTTATCCTATGCTTAGTCATAATTCATTCGTAGCATAAACTAAATTATTTCTTCAATTTAAAAGAACAATAAAAACGAGTGTTTTTATTAGTGGGAAATTTATTTATCATTTTTAAATTATAAAAAAGGATTAAGTTGCTGTAATTGAGGAGTATAGGACTTTAATTTATAAGAATTATTAAAAATAAAAATATGAAAATCAAAGGTTTAAGATGGTGGGTTGTTGGTCTTGTAGCGCTAGCCGCAGTTATAAATTATATAGACAGACAAGCTTTTGGAGCGCTTTGGCCTGATATTTCTAATGAATTATTTCCTGAAATGGACAAAGATGGCCATAAGGCTATTTATGGGACTATTTCAACAGTTTTTATTTTATCATACGCAGGAGGTCAAGCACTTTTTGGTAAAATTTTTGATTGGATTGGGACAAGAATGGGGTTTGCACTTTCTATAGGTGTTTGGTCAATAGCCACTTTGCTACATGCATTTGCTCAAGGGTTGCTAACTTTTTCAATCTTCAGATCCATATTAGGAATTGCAGAAGCAGGTAACTGGCCAGGTGCTGCTAAGGCAAATGCAGAATGGTTCCCTACTAAAGAAAGAGCTCTAGCGCAAGGAATATTTAATTCAGGAGCGGCTATTGGTGGTATTGTTGCTTATCCGGTAATAGGATTATTGTCTGTTTATTTCGATTGGCAGGCTATATTTATTGTTGTAGCTGTGCTTGGATTTCTTTGGTTGTTACCTTGGTTATATGTAGTTAAAGGAACACCAAGCACCCATCCTTGGCTAACTGACGATGAAAAAAAGTACATACTTTCTGGACAAAGAAATCAAGATATTAACGAAGATGGTAATTTCGATGAAGGGTATATACCAACTACTGGTGAATTGCTTGTACGAAAGGAGAGTTGGGGAGTCATCATTGCTTCGGCAGCAATAGATCCTATCTGGTGGCTTTTTATAGTTTGGATCCCCATTTATTTATCCGAAGTTTTTGGAATGGATGTCAAGGAAATAGCATTTTCGGCATGGGTTCCTTATGTAGGAGCCATGATTGGAGCAATATTCGGCGGAGTTCTTGCAAAAAATAGGCTTTCAGCGGGTTGGTCTGTTGACAAGACACGAAAAATGACAATCACTTTAGGTTGTTTAATCATGATTCCGTGCTTTTTCTTATTAAAAGCGCCAGGATCTGCATTATATGCCGTAATTATAATGGCAGTATTACTTTTCGGATTTCAAATATCCATCGGAAATATACAAACGCTACCAAGTGACATGTTTAGTGGAAAAATAGTAGGTACACTTTCTGGTTTTGCAGGCATGGCCGCAAAGCTTGGTGCTGCCGGACTTACCATCTTAGTCACATTTATAACTACTGGTGGTAACTATACACCTGCATTTTTAATCGGTGGCGCATTGGCTATAACAGCATTACTTGCTGTTTGGATTTTATGCCCTAAAATTGAGCCTTTAAAGCCGAAAACATATTAATTATTAAAATTATAAAAATAAATATATATTAAATTAGTAAAAATGAGTATAAATAAAGGAAAAGTAGCAGTAATTACAGGAGCAACAGGCGGAATCGGTTTTGAAGTTGCTAAAAGGTTAGGAAAAGATGGCTATACTGTTGTATTAAATGGTATTGAAGATGAGGCAGGTGCTGAACGAGTTAAAGAACTTACCGCATTAGGAATTAGCGCAGCATATTATGGTTTTGACGTGACTAAAGAAGAAGAAGTAACTTCAAACATTGCGGCAATTGGAAATAAATATGGTAGAATTGATGTATTGGTTAACAATGCAGGTGGTTTAGGTGGAAGATCTAGATTTGAAGAAATGACCACAGAATTTTACAGATTTGTAATGGCTCTAAACCTTGATTCTGTTTTCTTTGCGTCAAGAGCAGCTATCCCATTTCTTAAAAAAGGAGACCATCCATCTATAATTAATTACACTTCAAATGCAGGATGGACAGCAGGGGGACCTGGAGCTGGAATTTATGGAACCTCCAAAGCTGGGGTTCACGCCATTACTAGAGCATTAGCAAAAGACTTAGCTGAGTACGGAATCAGAGTTAATGCGGTATCGCCAGGTACCATTGATACTCCATTTCATGCGCAGATTAAGGCAACGAAACCCGAAGTATTTGCCTCTTGGGCCGATAATATTATGCTAGGCAGGTTAGGGCAACCAGAAGATGTTGCAGGTGTAATTTCATTTTTAGCTAGCAAGGATGCCGCATTTATAACCGCTGAGACTATCCAAATTGGGGGGGGGCAAGCACTAGGAATTTAATATAAATCTTTTTATAAATAAGCTTAATGAGTACACTTAAAGGTAAAATAGCAGTAGTTACAGGAGGCTCTAGAGACATTGGTAGAGCAATTGCCGTTAAACTTGCAAAAGAAGGGGCTAAGGTAGTAGTAAATTACAATAGCTCAGCATCTGGAGCAAACGAGACGGTCGCTACCATAAAATCTTTTGGCGGTGAAGCCATAGCAATTAAGGCTGATGTATCAAAATTAGAGGATATAAAAAACTTAAAAACAAAAACAGTTGATGCGTTTGGTGCTAAAGTCGACATTTTGGTGAACAACGCAGGTGGTCTTTTTGCACGTAAAACTCTAGAAGCGCTTGATGAGTCATTTTTCGACCTGGTCATGAATGTTAACTTTAAGGCCACCGTTTTTGTAATGCAAGCTTTTGAACCTTTAATGGGTAAAGGGTCTTCCATCATTAATCTTTCTTCCCAAGCAGCAAGAGATGGCGGCGGTGGAGGCTCATCGTTATATGCTTCTTCTAAAGGTGCAGTAACCACATTTACAAGAGCAATGGCAAAAGAACTAGGCCCTAAAGGTATTCGTGTAAACGCCATTTGTCCCGGGTTAATTGGGACTAAATTTCATGATGATTTCACGGCAGATGAAATTAGAACGAAAGTAGCAGCAAGTACGCCATTACGCAGGGAAGGTTCTGCTTCAGAAGTGGCAGATTTAGTTGCGTACTTAGCTTCCGATGAGGCATCGTTTATGTCTGGAAATAATGTTGATATTAATGGAGGTTTAGCTTTTAGCTAAAAGATTTAAAATTATATTGGTGACCATTAGCCTTTAAAAAGGTTTTAGTGGTCACCCTTTAAATAACTCTCGAAGAATCTCTGACAATCAATTCAGCAGTCAAAATCTTTTTAGTTAAACTTTGTTTTAAATTTGGCTTTTCTACGAGTCTTAAAAATGTTTGAGCTGCCAATTTGCCTATCTCAGCACTGTGTTGGTTGATCGTAGAAAGGGTAGGGCTGACCATAGCTGTAAAAGGTTCATTACCAAAACCAACCAAAGCTATTTTATTTGGTATGGCAATATTATTTTCTTGAAGTACTTGTAAAGCACCAAGTGCAGCATAATCACTAGCCACATAAACCGCATCAGGTGGAAACTTTAGTGCCAATAATTGTTTCATTTTTTCACGCCCATCTTCAATAGTTAAACTACTTTCTAATAATAGCTCGTCATCAGAGGGTAAATTATTTTTTTTAATAGCATCTATATAACCACGGATACGGTTGTTAAAAATTCTGGTGTGTCTATATCCACCGATATGGGCAATTCTTTTTTTTCCTTGGGCTATTAAATGCTCAACAATTAAATGACTACTATCATAATCATTAATTCCGATGTAATCTACATTTAAATCGTTTTCTCCACGATCAAAAAGAATAAGTGGAATACCATTCATTTTAACTTTTTCATAATGGGATAAATCTATGGTTTCATTGGCCATGGATGCTATAATACCATCAACCTGTGTAAATAATAGGGTGTTTATCGTATCGCATTCTTTTTGATAGGATTCATTCGATTGAGTGATGATAATTTGATATCCATTTTTATTTAACACCTCTTCCATATTCTGAATAACCGAAGAAAAAAAATTGCTATTCGTTCTTGGTACTATGACACCAACTAAATTGCTTTTTCCTTTACGTAGAGCACTAGCTAAGTGGTTAGGTTGGTAATTTAATTGCTTTGCTACTTTTTTTACAGCTTGCTTAGTTTTATCGCTAATTCGAGAATTATCTTGCATGGCTTTAGAAACGGCTGCTGTTGAAATATTTAAAACATTCGCAATATCTTTTAATGTTGTTTTTTTATTCGCCAATTTTTTTTATATTTGTTTAATCGATTAACCAAAGATATTGTATTATTAGAAATTATCAAAATTATTTTGTTCAGGCTGCAGTTTGAACTTTTTATTTACCAGGTTGTTTAATCGATTAACCTAATCAATTTTAACATAAAAAATAAACGAAAAAATGAAAAAAGTTGTCACGTTCGGAGAAATAATGCTGCGATTAGCTCCAGAAGGATTTTTAAGATTTTCACAAGCAAACAGTTTTGATGTCGTTTACGGTGGTGGAGAATCAAATGTAGCGGTATCTCTTGCCAATTATGGCGTACCGGTTGATTTTGTAACACGTTTACCCAAAAATGATATTGGTGAATGTGCTATGATGGAAATGCGTAAGCGTGGTGTTGGTGTGGATAAAATAGTTTGGGGTGGTGAACGTTTAGGTATTTATTTTTTAGAGACAGGTGCCGTTTCTAGGGGAAGTAAAGTGGTTTATGACCGCGCTCATTCTTCGATGGCAAGCATACAGTCCGGAATGATTAACTGGGATGAAGTCTTTAAGGGAGTTGAATGGTTTCATTGGACTGGAATTACCCCTGCCATCTCTCAAAGTTCTGCGGATGTATGTTTAGAAGCTGTAAAAGCGGCAAGTAAGCTGGGTGTTACGATTTCCACCGATTTAAATTATAGGGCTAAATTATGGCAATATGGTGGTGATCGTGAAAAAATAATGACAGAACTAACCTCGTATTGCGATGTAATTTTAGGAAACGAAGAGGATGCAGAAATGCATTTCGGAATTCATCCGGAAGGCTTAGATGTTCATAAGCATGGTCACGATGTTAAAGCTGAAGCTTTTTTATCTGTTTGTCAACAAATGATGGTGAAATTCCCTAAAGCCAAAAAGGTGATAACCACCTTAAGAGGTTCTATCTCGGCTTCCCACAATACCTGGGCAGGTGTTTTATATGATGGTAAAAAAATGTACGAAACACGTCAATACCAAATAACAGACATCGTTGATAGAGTAGGTGGTGGCGATAGTTTTATGGGAGGCTTAATTTACGGATTATTAAAATTTCCAGAGGATGATCAGAATGCCTTAGACTTTGCCGTAGCAGCATCCTGTTTAAAACACACTATCAAGGGAGATGCGAACTTGGTAACGGTTGATGAAGTAAATAAATTAATGGGTGGCGACGCTTCGGGCAGAGTTGCACGATAATCTTATAAATTCTATTAAATTTTGAAAAAATCGATAGCAATCATTTGTGGTGGGGGACCTGCTCCTGGAATAAATACGGTAATTAGTACATTAGCCAAAACTTTTCTTAAAGATGGCTACGAAGTAATTGGGGTACATCATGGATATCAAGGGCTATTGTCAGACAATCCAGAGCTAAAGATTTTTGATTTTCATCATGCAGATCGAATTTTTAGTCGTGGTGGTTCTACCCTTATCATGAGTAGATTTAAACCAAAAGACAGCGATTTTAAAGCTGATTTTTTCAAAAAATATAATGTGCAATTGTTAGTAACTATTGGTGGCGATGACACGGCATCAACCGCCAATAGACTAACGAAATACTTGCAAACGCAAGATTTAAAAGTGGCGCATATCCATGTGCCAAAAACAATAGATAACGATCTACCTTTACCAGACAGAAACCCTACTTTCGGATTTCATACAGCAAAAGATGAAGGTGTACGGATTGGGAATACGGTTTATGAAGATGCTCGTACCAGTGAAAACTGGTTCGTAATGTCAGCCATGGGACGCTCTGCAGGTCATTTGGCTTTTGGTATTGCGTCTGCTTGTCATTTTCAAATGATGATTATCCCTGAAATGTTCAATAACACCAACATTACATTTGATAAGATTACTAATATGATTATTTCATCAATTATAAAATGTAAAATTAAAGGGGTTGAATATGGGGTTGCTATGGTGAGTGAAGGTGTTTTTCACTTTATGGATGAACAAGAAATTATAAATTGTGGCATAAACTTCACCTTTGATGAGCACGGGCATCCAGAATTAGGGAATGTTAGTAAATCACACATATTTAATTACTTATTGCGAGTAAAACTTAAAAAAATAGGTTTAGACATAAAATCTAGACCCGTAGAACTTGGGTATGAATTAAGATGTTGCAATCCTATTGCTTTTGATTTAACGCTTTGTACCTTGTTGGGTATCGGCGTTAAAAAGTTATTTGATCAAGGAGTTTCAGATTGTATTGTAAGTGCCAATTCTAAAGGAGATATTACGCCTTTATTTTTGAAAGATTTTGAAGATGAAAACGGTAAAATTCCACCTAGATTGGTCGATATAAATTCAGATATGGCGCAACTTTTTATCGATAATCTTTTCTTTATTAAAGAACGCGATTATGAAATAGCTCAAAAGTATGTGGATAACCCAGAAGAATACGATTTCAAAAAAATATTAAACTGGACCTAAAATACAAATCTAAGTTCAAGTGAAAATTTCAAAGTATACTTGAATATGTTTATTTTAAACCTTAAACCAATTTAAAAATGGCACAATTTTCAAGAATAGAGGTTGCATCAGTAATGAAGGAAACAGGAATGATTCCTTTGTTTTTTAGCAGCGATTTAGAATTAAGTAAGAACGTATTAAAAGCTTGTTACGATGGTGGCGCGCGTTTAATGGAATTTACGGCTCGTGGCGATTTCGCTCACGAAGTTTTTGGCGAATTAACAAAATACGCCATAAAAGAATTACCGGGGATGATTATGGGTGTTGGTTCTGTAACCGACGCTGCGGCAGCTTCATTATATATGTCATTAGGCGCCAATTTTATTGTAACTCCTGTATTGCGAGAAGATATAGCCCTAGTATGTAATCGCAGAAAAGTATTGTGGTCACCAGGATGCGGGTCATTAACCGAAATTGCCCGAGCAGAAGAGTTGGGCTGCGAAATTGTTAAGTTATTTCCAGGTGATATTTATGGTCCTGAATTCGTTAAAGGAGTCAAAGGACCACAACCATGGACCAGTATTATGCCTACGGGTGGTGTTTCGCCTACCAAAGAAAATTTATCAGGTTGGTTTTCAGCTGGCGTTACATGTGTAGGAATGGGTTCTCAATTAATATCAAAAGAAATCCTTGCCGCTAAAGATTATGAAAAACTTAAATCGGAAGTGAAGGCTGCTTTAGCATTAATAAAATCACTAAGGTCCTGAAATAGTTACTTAGTTAGTTAGTTAGTTGAAAGTGCTTTGCAACAGTATAAGACATTGTTGTAAGAGCACTTTTTTTATATTTTAATTGGTGATCCTAGGAGTAGATCATAGCTTCCTTATAGGTTTAATTGTTTTCATTATTCTTTTACCATATGCGCTAGGATAGCCATGCCATCCTTTAAAAGATTTTCTACAAAACGATTTTTAATGAGAGGGTATAAAAAAACCCATAACTTTCGTTATAGGTTTTCTTCAGCGGAGAAAGAGGAACTATCCAAATTCTCATTTTTATTGCATTTATAGGGCTTAAAACGACCTTGAAAATTTAGTGACACCGAATTCGCCCCTTTTTAACAAAAATTTGTGAGTTTTGAAATGTTTATGCGAACTGAGTGCTCAAATTCATATAAATGAGTTCAAATAAAATTTTAAGAGCAGATTATAGTAAACTTTCGAGAAAAGTACTAAATATTGGTACTTTTCTCGAAAGTTTACTAAGATAGGTCGTTTAATTATCTCAAATCGAAAGAGGTTAAAAAAATCATTCTAATGGTAATTTTAATACTTTTTAGAGTGATTTTACCATTATAATGGTATTTTCAGAAAGATACTTTCTCTTCCAAAATTGATATCAAATCAGCATCATAATATTTGTAGATATCAGGGATATCCAACACGTTGATTTTTGAGTAATATTTTGACCCAGTATGCTTTTGAATCTGGTCAAGATGTTTCTTTTCCATTACATAAACTTTGTCAGCCCACTCGAATAAATCTTCAGTAAGCTCAGTAGTGCCTTCTTTTCTACAAATTTTGCTATTTGTCCCTGCGCTTAGAAATTCGTGCTCTGGATATTTCTGAGAAAAGAAGTCTTCAGCTGTCTTTGAGCGTTGTTTGTTGGCTGAGCAGATGATGAGGATTTTCATATTTATTGTAACAAATCAGCTATATAAAATTAAAAAGCAAAATCAAGTGAAATATTAAATTCTCTAAGTATCTTATTTAATCGAAAAATATTTCCCTTATTCATAAAAATCAAAACCTTCTATTAAAATCAAACTAGCATTATCAATCGCTTCTTTTTCGATTCGTTGGTCTATAGTTGCAATAAGGGCATCGGTTGAGTCCTCTTTATTAAGTAAGTATTGAAGGGTGTTTGAATCTATGATGTTGTGAACACCATCCGAACAAATAAACAATTGGTCTCCGTTATTCAAGATGAGCTCTTGATAGGAGGGTACGGATTTCTTAACATCGCCCTGAATGGAACGCGTAACGATATGGTTATATTTAGAAGAGGTTAAATTATCGGTTTCAGAAAGTTCACTGCTTAGATTATGTGATTTGCTCTCAAAGCAAAGTTTGCCTTTTGAATAATGCAGAATTTTCACATCTCCAACCCAAAATGTTATTGCAGTTTTGCCAGTCACTAATATTCCACCTAGGGTAGATCCAAGTTTTGATTGATGCTTTTCTTGATACTGGCGCAAAGCTAAGTTCGCTTTGTTTATGGCCTTGTGAATGACCTCTATATTAAATTGAGTGCGATTGGATAGAAACGTAACCAAACTGTCGATAATCATTGTGGCGGCGATATCGCCATTATCATATCCTCCCATTCCGTCTGCAACTAAATAGAGATAAGAATCCATATTAATTTTCTCAGTCAATATTCGGTCTTGATTGATTTTTCGCTTTCCTATATATGTTATTCCTTTAGATTTCATTTATTTCCTGTGGCTTGGATGGTACCACCTCCGTGTTTTGTTACTCTTGGTCTGGTCGAGATTTTTACAGGTCTGGTAGAAATGCTTTTATCCGTAGCTTTTTTGGCCCATAGGAAACCTTCACCAGGAGTTAAAGCACTCATATCGATGGGCGACAAAGAACTTAGCTGGGTAATAGATTTTTGAACGTGTTTGAGCCATTGAGGACTATTGAATTGATGCAAAAGTACTATAGAGCTTAATTCAATAATCTCATTTGGCAAACTAGGCGGGTCTTGACTTGCAATCATTATACTAACTCCTTTGTGACGCATCTCTCTAATGGCAGTCACAATATTGCCAGTGAGGTCCTTATTATCCATATACTTATGTGCTTCGTCAAAGACTATAAACTTGTTAAAGTGTGCTCCTTGAACTTTCTTAACTGCTGAAAAGACATTCAACATAATAACAAATAATCCTAGTGCCTCATCCTTAACTATAAACTCATCTCTTAAATCGACAATTAGCAACCGACCTGGTTTAAGTATTTCTCTCATCATAAAGCTGTCATCGATATACTCTCGTGCAAAACTTAATTTTTGTCTCGCCAAAGCCTTTTGAGAATTACTAAGAAGTTCTGATTCATCTACACTCCTAGCAATTCCTTCGATTGTTATATTAGATCTGTGTTCTTTCATTATGGCCTTTAATTGTCTAATATAGGTGGAGTCATTTCCTAATGCCCCAAGTATGAACATCCAATCTTGTACATTAAGTTCTTTAGAGTTAAATGTTATTGGCTTGACTTCTATTGAAGGATATTCCAACTGTCTTTCATCCATTTTGTCTTTAGGTGTTAGAATTATGACATCATCAATTGAATCAGGTTCTGCACCATATCGTTCTTTTAGTTTTTGTAATTCTCGTTCTTGATCATTCTTAAATATCATAGATGTAAATTCTGGTTCATAATCCATACTTTCACTGTAATGAAATATCACACCAGCAAGTGGCGACGGAAGCTTATTTATTTTGCTAAATTGTTTTAAAACCATTTCAGAAATTGTTCCAATGGTATAACTTTTGCCGCCTCCTTGAACACCAAAAAGACTTATGGTGTTTGTTTCACTTAGATCAATTGCTATTTTTTTCTTAATGTTGCTTTCACCTAAAATTCCAAACTGAGAACTTGCAGAACTTTTTCCAATTAGAATATCATATTCTGGTGTGATATGTTCCAATTGCGTATTAGATCGTTCCACTTTTTTAGAAGCATCAGATTGATCTTGTGTTTCTGAATTCAAACCTTCCTCGGCGACTTTACTTAATTTTTCCTGATGTACTTCATAAGAGGGTGCAACTGTTTTATTTTTATCGGTATCTTCTAATTCTAATTTATTAGACTTTTTATCTATCTCTGAAGTCTCTCTTTCTTTTAAATCAGGCTCTAGTTTGGATTTGAATTTTTGAATAAATGGTTGGAGTTCACTTTTGTTACCAAAAGCTTCATTAAGATCTTTGTCTAAATCACCTTCTTCTAGTCTTTTCGTGTTAAGATCAGAATCTGGGTCTAATATATCCTCGATTAATTTCCCTCCAAAGGTGAAAAATACAGAGTCATTGTCTAGCGTAACTTTTTTGTGCCGATCAATAGCAGTAAAGTCAAATATTAATCCCAGACGTTTAAACCGAATTGTAAATCCAGAATCTAGATTTTGCATAAATTCAAGATACTGATTATAGGCTTTGTTAGACAAATAATCATATCTATTGGCTCTTTCCAAATAGAAAGACAATAAAGATTTTAGTTCCTTATTTTTGATTTCTCTATCTAGACGATCAAACGAATTATTATATTCCGGGTCAAAGTGAGTCCTTAGTGCCTCAATAGTATTTTCGATCTGATCTAGCATTTTTAACCGGAGTGCATCTTTTTCGGTTTCTCCTAATGACTTTCTGCATTTGATCTCGATTACTGAAATAAAAATTTCCTTTTTTGAAGGATTCATTGACACCAAGAGGTTATCTGCTCTAGATCTACTGCCTGATGGGAGATTTTCAAAAAGGTTTTGGTGTAAGTCTATTGGGATAAGAAAAGCTTCTTCTAACATTTCCTTCTTTTCTAGAACACGTTTCGTAAAAGCCGAACCAATTACTTCAAAGGCTTTGTTTTTGGTTGAATTTAATTGAAGTACTAGAGAACTACTTACTGCTCTTAAATCTTCTAATAGAATTTTAATCTTTTGCTCATCTTCTTCATTGTGAATATCCAAATTGAATTCTTCAAAATGAGGCCCCAAAAGTCCCAATACCTCAGAGGTGGGGCGAGTAGTTAAATAGGACGATATTCCTAAAGTTTCTTCCCCTGGCACATAATCTAAAAGAAAAGGAATTTTACCATCTTTTGAAGGTTGATCAAAAATTTCAGGTCCAAGATTTTTGTCAAAAGTAACTACCCAGTCAGAAAAATCGTGTAAATGTGTTAATAACACCTTGTCTTTATCATTTAACCGTAATTGAGTTGAAGGAATGGACTGAGTATATTTTGAAACTAAAGCACCGCTGATAAAGCTTTGAATATTATCAAAAAGTTTAATACCATTTTTACCTGTTTTGCCATATTGATTAGGTAATTTATTACCTATTACAAAACTATTCCATTTAATTTGAGAGCCATTCTCATTTACAAGCACAGTAGAGTCTGTAATCAAACCATTTAAAGAAAAATTGCGATCATCTTCGCTAGGCTTTATTAACTCTGTTGTAACCGGAAAAGGACTTATTAAAAAACTCAAATGAGACGTGAATATTGAAGGCTCTTTTAAGAAGTCACTGATGTTATTGATCGAGAATCGAAGTTTAGGAAACAATCGATTTCGGGATGGTTGTGAAAAAGCCTCAGCTTCAGGAGTTATATTTGATTCCGGATTTATTAAAGTCTTTAATGACTCACCGTGTTCGATGATTTTGTCATCACCTTTAAATATACGGACTTCATAATTAATATTTTCAAAATTCTTTTCTTTCTCTAACTCCACGAAAGCATCCGAAAAAACATCGGCGTCCCCTGAGTTAAAAAGATTGATAACCAGTTTATCTATGTAAGGATGTTGAGCTAAATAATTTTTTATATGACGAATAACTAGTTTTAAGCTTAGATCGGTCTCTACATAATTGTCTTTGGTTATATTGAACAATAGCCTTAAGTAATGCTGCAATTGCCGCGATATAGAGGTCATTCCGTTGTTTGATTCTTTAGATACAGTGCTCAAGTATAGTCCCCAACCAAAAGACAATTCGCCACTGTAATTAAACGATTTTAACGTGTTAGAATCCAAAAGAACCTGCTGATTGTTTTCTGGAGAGAGCTGGCCAATAAAAAGGTTTTCTAATTGATCTGACCAAGAATCCTTATGCCCAGAAAACTCCTTGGTTTTTCTTTCCCAATCTTCAAATACTTCAAGTAGTTGTGCAGTCCAAGCTAGTCTTAATGGATGTAAGGGCGAAACTAAAAGCGCTTCAATTTTATTGCCATCTGGAAGTTTACTTTTTACACGAGCTACATCTATCATCTGTAGTTCAATCAAAAATTCTTTAAGCTTAGTCTGTTCTTCCAATTCAATATTATCATTGGCAAGTTGTTTGTTTAGTTTAGTCGTCCATATTTTATAGGACTCTATATACTCATTTATTGAATCTTTTAAGTTGAAAATATCTGCCGTTTCAAATATCCCATTACCATCTTCGTTTGAATTGAGTATAGAATCAAATACTTCCTTTCGTTTCCTTAAAAGGGATTTAGGAACAATTTCACTTATTGGACTCTCAACAAATTCAAGATTTTCAAAACCAATAGCCAACTTATTTCCTTTTAAGGTAGATCTTACATAACCTATACTATCAGCATTTTGAAGAAATATATTTTCTATCTGCCGTAACTTGGTTGATACGTTTATTTGATAGTTGTGCTTATCTGAGTAGTTGATATGAAATGTAGAAGAATGCTTTTCTTTACCGTCGTTGATCCAAACATTCGAAGAGTCTGAAGGTTCGGGTATATTAAAATCTTCATCGTTTTTTAAGCCAGTAATTCGATACTTAAAATAGGCCTGTAAAACATTATTTAACTTATCTTTTCTTTGATTTTCGTCCCGTTCAATCGCTTCCTCAATTATGTAATCAAAATCTTCCGAATCACAAGTTAGTTTGTATGGAAATGAATTCTTTTTTATTTCATCATCTTCCTCTTTTTTAGCCTCCCAAGCTTTTTGAATTTTACTATCTTTAAATTCATCATTTGCATTGAGCATATTTCCGTGCTCATCCTCTGCCAAAACTTTAACGAAATAAGATCCTTCTTCAATAATATTAGTATTTAATTCAATGGTTGCATCGCGATAGGATCTATTTGAATTTGAATTTTTTATTTTTCTTAGAACTGTAATCTCTTCCCCGCTGCCGCCATTAACAGCCATTAGAATAATCTTAAAGGACTTTAAGTCTTTTATGTCTTTTGGTTTACGATTTGTGTGAAAGCGTACTCTCAACTTTGCGGTCTTCTGTTGTTCTGCGTATAAAACATTTGTTCCTTCTTCGACTTTTAAATCAGTGGATTTGATTTCATCTACAACTAATTTTATGTGGGAAAAGTCTAAATCTGGAATCGACCAATTTTTGAAATTTAGATTTTGATATTTCTGATGAATTGATTCACAGATTTCAGCAGAACTCTTTACATCATTTTTATTTTTCAAAAAGTCAACTATATCTTTTTGAACCGAATCATTTTCTAATTTTAAATCAGATATGCGATCATATAGCGGCTTATTGAATGCAGAAAGTAACGCGACATTTTCACGATTGAAATTAAGCCGAGATCTTATTTTTTCTTTTTTATCCAAAAGGATTTCATCTGGTATCAAGGATAGGTGATGAAGTTGGTTTCCAACGGCTTTTTCATCATAGCTTGCTTCCTCCAAAGCAATCAAATAATCAATAATCTCCTTGTCTGAAGGATTGAGATAATTAATTACGTCATTAATTATATGATCTGCAATCACGTCTGGAGTTTCATCAATTAAAGACTGAGCTAATTTTTGTTCAATTCCATTTAAAGAAATCTCTTTAAACGTGGCATTGCCATAAGAGTCCTCTGCCGCGGTTCTGCTACTGGAAGGAATAAGAATTAGTAATGGCTTATTTTGTTTGTTACGTAATTCAATAAGCTTAGTCGCCGATATATATCTATCTCCATTGTTGCTTTCAGAAATGATATAAATGTCTAAGTGGGTATAAGCATCTTTTAAAAGGTCATATAGAAACTCTAGCTCATTAATACCCAAACCGGTAATTTTCATACAATGACCCGCAGATGCATTTTGAAAGTCTTCTTGATGAAGTTCCGTAATTAGACGTGTAATTTTCTTATAATATGTATTTATCGCAGTTGATTGCATTGGTTTTTTAGTCTTTTAATTCGTAGCGCGGGCGTATTCTTTGTAAAATATAGGCATCACTCAAGTCGTTGTAGAAACCTATTTGACGTAATTTCATCTTGAAGGACTCAACATTTTCTTTAAATGCCAAATGAGTGTGGATAGGGCGGTCAAATTGAACCACTTGCGGCGGATGAAAGTGAG
>TARA_R110002012_G_scaffold322096_1_pt1 | contig 101309 bp, 100 predicted proteins | sample TARA_R110002012 | Tara Oceans TARA_R110002012 (sample SAMEA4396515) | marine metagenome | biome: Westerlies Biome; feature: [DCM] deep chlorophyll maximum layer (ENVO:01000326); material: water (ENVO:00002006), including particulate matter (ENVO:01000060) such as... | depth 40 m
TAACGAAAATTAATTAAAAACGGTCAACTCTAATCAGGGAAGTTCATACACTTAAATTTTGCCAATTAGGAACATAGTTGTCTTGCTGAGCTTGTCGAAGCACTTTTAAATATTCACCAAGGTCTGCGACAGGCTAAGACGGACATTACGCTATTCATTTTTCATTACAATGTACTAAGAATATCAGTTCTACGATTATTTTAATAATAAACCTATTTCACCACAAAACTCTTTTCAGGAATTCTGCCTATAGCTCCTTTAAAAAAAGTTTTGTAAATTTTAAAATCTGCTGCTACATTTTCGCTAGTCAAATAGGGTTGTGATATTTTAACTTGTTTATGTCCAAAATCGAAGGCCACCATAACTACTGGAACTTGAGCCGTTTTTGCAATATAATAGAATCCTGTTTTCCATTCCGTTACTTTTTTGCGTGTTCCTTCAGGGGATAAGGCTAATCTGAATATTTTTTTTGTTTTAAAAATATTTGCTATGGCAGCTACAGTATCGCTTTTTTTATCTCGAATAATGGGGGCACCTCCTACCCATTTCAAATACCAACCTATTGGTGGTTGAAATAAGCTCGCTTTTCCAATAAAATTAATTTCCTTATTCCATACTTTCCGCACCAATAAACCAAGAAAAAAGTCGGCGTAACTCGTATGCGGTACCACAATAATAACGCATTTAGCGATCTCAGGAAAATCACCGACGAGCTTCCATTTCATGATTCTAAAATATATGAATTTAGCAATAGCTTGGATCATGGAGTTTTGGGTTAATTTTAAGGTTTAAAATCGTTGTTCTTTAGTACTTGTTAGTTTTATAAATTCTAATACGACAGTGCATTACGTACAGCCCTGAGCTAAAATTGAACTTGCGCTTGAACTTGAACTTTTTTTTTAAATCTTCTTAAACAAAGCCAACAATCGCTCTCTGGTCATAATCGTTTTCCAGTCTTTGCCTAAAGCATTTTCCCATAAAGGTACAAGGCCAAAAGAAACATGGAGCATAACATCAAATTGTTCTTCGCTAAGGTGGGCACAAACGCCAGTGGGTAAGGAGATTTGGTGTTTTTCTTGCATTTTTTTGAAGATTTCAACACCTTTTGGATAAAACTCCTCTAAATATTGAAATACCAAACAGTTGCCAATGCCGTGTTTGATGCCTAAAACATAAGACAAACCGTAACTCATGGCGTGGGCAACACCTACTTGCGAATAGGCAATACTCATTCCCCCATGCCAAGAGGCCATCATTAATTTATCTCTTGAATCTTCAGCATTCAGATCTTCTAAATATACCTCTTTGCATAAGTCTAAAGCTTTCTCTCCGTAACTCTGACTAAAGGCATTTAAATACGTACCCGTAAGCGATTCTATACAGTGAATATAACAGTCCATCCCCGTATAAAACCATTGGTCTTTTGGAACACCCTGCGTTAAACTAGGGTCTAGTATTACTTGATCAAAGGGGGTATAGTCCGAATTGATGCCTAATTTTTTCTCCGGTCCCATCAATACCGTCGTCCTTGAAACCTCTGCCCCAGTGCCACTAATAGTCGGGATACCCACATGATAAATAGCGGGTTTTTTTACCAAATCCCAACCCTGGTAAGCTTCAGCACTCCCTTCGTTGGTCAACATAATAGCCACTGCTTTTGCTACATCTAATAAAGTACCGCCACCAATACCAATAATTCCCGAAGGCAATTCGGAATAACTATCCTTTATTTTTTGAACTAATACATCAATCTGATTTGTTTTAGGCTCTTCCTCAGAGGAAATAAAAATAATTTGATCATCAAATAACAAGGGGATTTGCTGCCTCAAAGTATGCCCTTCGAATACGGCATCTACAAAAAATATAAAAGGAGCATCAGAATTTTTGCGTTTAGGCATCAGTATTTCACCTAATTGTTGAAAACTACCATTACCAAAAACCACTCTGGGCACCATCGGAAAATTCCTATACTGCATGCTTATAAAAATTTTAAAAGTTCTTTTAATCCATTTATAGTTTGATACGTTTTTCCATTGGTATCATTTTCATGTACCTCTTCATGCTGCCACGTAGTATGAAAAGGTACATGAATGGCTTTTGCCCCGATATTCACTAAAGGTAGAACGTCTGATTTTAAGGAGTTACCAACCATTAAAAATTCATCGATTGGCACTTCTAAATGTGCCAATAAATTTTGATAATTAAGTTCTTTTTTATCACTCAACACTTCTACATGATGAAAATATTGTAGCATATTAGAACGTTCTAATTTGCGTTCTTGATCTAATAAATCGCCTTTTGTAAGGACTATTAATCGGTACTTTTTAGACAGGGCTTCTAATACGTGTTGCACATCAGGCAGTAATTCTACGGGATGTGAAATCATCTCTTTACCGATGTCTAGAATTTTTGCTATGGTCTTTTGAGGTACTTTGTTGTTCGACAAATCTAAAGCCGATTCAATCATCGACAGCATAAAACCCTTAATCCCGTAACCATAAAGCGATAAGTTATCAATTTCTACTTTAAAAAGTTCTTGGTCTATCTTATTTTTAGTTTCATACCCTTCTAGGAAGCTTGCAAATTTTTCTTCGGCTTCTCTAAAATAGGTTTCATTCACCCAAAGGGTATCATCTGCATCAAAACCAATGACTTTAATACGTTTGTAGTCTATTTCCATGCCTTTATCGCTCTTTCTAAGTCCTCCGGGGTATCTATTTCGATCCCAGAAACAGTAGTTTCGACCATTTTTAATTTTTTACCGTACTCCAAATAACGTATGGCTTCAATTTTTTCTGTTGCTTCTAATGGCAACATGGGCCAACGCTTAAAATCCATCAAAGCTCTTTTTCTAAAGGCGTAAATACCCTTGTGCTTGTAGTAATGGCTATTTACATCTTTGGCTCTTGGATAAGGAATAGGCGATCTTGAAAAATAAAGGGCTAGGTTATTTTTGTCGACAATAACTTTTACCGTATTCGGATTATTGATCTCATCCCAATCGGTTATTTTCACCATTAAGGAGGCCAAATCTATTTCTTGATTTGTATCTTGATCAAACACTTGCAAAACACTAGCTAAACTTTCTTTTTCGGTAAAGGGTTCGTCTCCTTGAACATTCACAATAATATCAACATCCATGTGCTCCACAGCTTCTGCAATTCGGTCGCTACCACATTCGTGTGTTTCTTTACTCATGATAGCTTTACCGCCAGCTTCAACAATTAAATCATAGATTTGTGTGCTATCGGTAACTACAAATACCTCGTCGAATAAGTTGGTTTGTACTGTTGCTTCATAGGTTCTTAGAATTACAGGTTTTCCAGCCAAGTCTTGCATAAGCTTAGCGGGAAAACGCGAAGCCGCTAGTCGCGCGGGGATCATAGCTATTTTCTTCATTTTACTTAATGATATTTTTTATAATTTCGTTTTTCTTGGGCGTAATTTTCTATAAATCCAGAAAATTACAGTCAAAATAATAATCACCAAAATGATGGCGAATACTGGTGCAAATAACGATGCTGTTGTGACCACAATGGCCGTACCTGTTTCTACGGTGGCTACTATGGGGTTGGCTAAGCCTCCTGTTGTAGCCGTTGAAGCTAACCTACTTGTCGCAGATGCCCCTTTAATTGCAGTAGCAGTACCTCCACCAGCAATAATGGCCAAAGACCAAGTCACCAAAGGATCTAAATTGGCAAGGGTTGATACCATAACCGCGGTACCTGCAATTGCTGCTAATGGCACCGAAAAGCCATCGAGGAGGTTATCAAACCAAGGAATAAAGTAAGCGAAAATTTCTAATAGGATAGCTACCCCAAAGATGATGACCGCGGCCAGACTGCCAATCCATTGCCAACTATCATTAAGCTCCCAAAGGTTAAAATACGACGCCAAACTAAGGGCAAATAGAGGTAAAAAAACACGAAAACCCACTGAAGCCGCTAATCCAATCCCTAAAAAAATGCTTAAAATAGTCTCCGTGGTCATGCTCAACTCTGATTTTGATAGTACCTAATGCTCCCTTAGTCCAGAAAAAAATCTTTCTTAAAACCAATCAAATATAACTTATTTTTAGCTCTTGTTACCGCTGTATACAACCAGCGCATATTTTCTTTATCCAATCCGTTAGGCATATAGGGTTGTTCTACAAAAACGGTGTCCCACTGCCCCCCTTGTGATTTATGACAAGTAATAGCATAAGAGAATTTTACTTGTAGGGCATTGAAAAAAGAATTGTTTTTTACGGCCATGAATTTTTTATATTTTGAGGTTTCATTCTCATAATCTTTCATAACCTCTTGGTATAACCTGTTGCCATCTTCATAAGGTAGCGAAGGCGCTTCCGCAGTAATGGTATCTAAAAGCAGCACAGTTTCGAAAGCCTCTTGCTTTGGGTAGTCGACCATTTTTACCTTTACTTCGGCGAATTTAAAGGTGTATATTTCTTTAATACTAAAAATTTCAAGTACTTCAATAATATCGCCATTGGCAATAAAACCGGCTTCGGAGTTTGGTTTCAGCCAAAAATAATTATTTTTAACCACCATCATATAATCCCCTACCGAAATATCATTTTCTAAATTTAGAATCCGTTTTCGAATATTTTCGTTGTACAGGTTGGCTCTTTTATTGGAGCGAACTATAAAAGCGGTTTCTTCTTTGCCGTTAACCGAATACGATTCTTCTATCGCTTCTAAAATTTCATTACCCTCTATCAAGCGAACAATGTCTTTAAAAGGTGCTACATCAAACTTAAAATCATCATAGAATTCACCTTGCAATTGCTCCCTTAAATTTGTGGCATTGTATAAAATTCCTGAGTCTTGAGCTTGCCGCACTACTTCATCTAACTCTAATAATTTTACCTCTTTATTATAATTCAAACTCAATCTTCCCTCATCTAAAGCAGGACTCAACTCTAACTTAACAGGTGGTAACTGCGCTGTATCACCTATCAATATAAGTTTACACCCATGACCAGCATATACAAACTGAATTAAATCATCAAGAAGGGATCCGTTTTCAAATAGTTTAGAATCAGCTGGTGTATCGGGAATCATTGAGGCTTCATCTACTATAAATAAGGTATTTCTATGCTTGTTTGGCGCTAAAACAAAGTGTACCCCGCCTCCACTCTGCTTTTTAGGAAAATAAATTTTCCTATGTATGGTAAAAGCTTGTGTATTGGCGTAATTCGACATCACTTTTGCCGCCCTACCTGTGGGTGCCATCAATACGGTTTTCATAGTCGTATGCCATAAATTGGCCACTATAGTGCCAATAATGGTTGTTTTTCCTGTACCTGCAAAGCCCTTTAATAAAAAAATAGTGTCCTTTTCTTTCGTTAAAATGTAATTCGATAATTCCTCCAAAGCCCTGTTTTGTCGGTGGGTGGGTTCATGGGGAAATTTCTCTTTTAAAAGGACATTGAATGTTTCTGGAGTTAAAGCTTTCATATAGCCTCAAAGATAATGATGATTTTTAAGCACAAATACTTTTGTGATTAAAAAAAAATTGTAGATTTGTGTTAACCACATTAATTAAATAACACGAAAAAAAAATGAAGATCGTTTTACAAATTATACTTTGGATAGCATGTTTTGGTTTCGCATACCTAATTTACAAATCCGTAAATGCTCCACTTGAATTTGCCAATGTGAAACAAGAACGTTTCCAAAAAGTCATCAATAACTTAAAGGATATTAGAAATTCACAAGAAGCGTATAAATTATCGAACGGTAGCTATGCTAAAGATTTTAATTCTTTGATTAATTTTGTAGAAACTGGCAAGTATGTGATTACCCAACAAAGAGACACTTCGTATACCGAATTTGATAAAAACTTTGGTATCGATATGTTGGTTGAGAAAAAAATCATCGATACCTTAGATTTTGTTTCTGTAAAAGATTCTTTATTCAAAAACGATGATCGTTACAAAAACATGATGAATGTTCCTTTTGCTCAAAACAATGAAACATTCACAATGGAGGCAGGTTTTATTGAAAAAAGTGGAATTAAAGCTGCTGTTTTCGTAGCTAAGGTACCAAAAGAAGTAGTTTTATATGACCAACCTAAAGACTTAGTATCTCGTGAAAAAACCTACGTAAATGTTGAGGAGGTAAATGGTGCTGATATACGAGTTGGCTCTATGGAAGAAGTGAGCACCAACGGAAATTGGCCAATGATTTATGACAAAAAGAAACGAAACTAATATTCAAGACAACTCTGATTTGAGTTATACAAAATTGTCCATTCAGATTAGTTTGAATGGACTTTCTTTTTGTGTCCTAGACGCTATTGGCAATACCATTATAAAACAAGAGAGTCTTAGCTTTTCAGAGGAATTAATTCCTTTTCAGGTTTTAAAAAACTTAAAAGAGCTTCTGGAAAAAAACGAAGTAACCAAAATGTCATTTTCTGACATTACCATCATACATCGTAATACCTTGTTCAGCCTAGTTCCCAAAGCCTTATTTCATGAAAAAGAATTAGCCAACTACCTTAAGTTTAATACTAAAATATTGGCAAACGACCATATTTCTTTTGACGAGATTGCTAATTATGATATTGTCAATGTGTATGTACCCTTTGTGAATATTAACAACTATATCTATGAACTTTTTGGGGAGTTTGAATACCAACACAATGGCACCGTACTCATTCAAAGCTTACTGACTAATTTTGATGGCGGAAAAGAGCCCATTTGCTATGTACACGTCCTTGAAAACCAAATAGATATCACGGTTATTGAAAATAAAAAATTAGTATTATACAACAGTTTTACGTACAGCAGCAAGGAAGATTTTATTTATTATATACTTTTCGTTATTGAACAATTAAAATTAGATACAGAGAGCCTAAGTTTAAAACTTTTTGGAGCTATTGAAGAAGGGGATAGCCTTTATAATTTATGCCATACCTATGTTCGAAATGTGGCTGTTTTTATTCCGTCAAATCTTTTTTCGATGACCGGAATTCATGACCATAAGAGCATAGATTTTACAACTTTAAGTGCACTCTAATGAGAATTATATCTGGGATACATAAAGGAAGAAGAATTACGGCACCAAAAAAATTACCTGTACGGCCCACGACAGATATGGCGAAAGAAGGCTTATTTAATATTTTAAACAATAGCTATTATTTTGCAGATATAAAGGTATTAGACTTGTTTTCAGGCACGGGTAATGTGGCTTATGAATTTGGCTCTAGAGGTTGTACCAGCATTACGTGTGTAGACGAGGATCAAGGTTGTATTAACTTTATTATCAAAACTACCGAAACCTTAGCATTACCTATTACGGCTGTAAAGAGTGATGTTTTTAGCTTTCTTCTAAAAACAAAACAAGCATCTGATATTGTATTTGCAGACCCTCCCTATGATTTGACACTAGAGGATTTTAGTCAAATACCTGCACTAGTATTTGCACATAATTTGCTCTTAGAGAATGGACTTTTAATCATAGAGCATTCAAAACATACCGACTTATCTATGTTACCTCATTTCACAAAGCAAAGAAAATATGGTGGGAGTGTTTTTAGTTTTTTTGAAGCCACCTAAAGTCTAATACCTTTAATACCAATTTGCTTTAAGGATATCAAGCCAAACAAACCTAATGATGAACAATCTGAGCTTCCCTATTAAATTCGTATTCCATATTTCAACATTTTCAAATGATTTTACTGCCACTGATGCTACTGGAAAAACAATAGCTTTTGTAAAGCAAAAGTTATTTAAACTTAAAGAAGATGTTTCTGTTTTTCAAAATGAAAGTAAAAGTAAGTTGCTTTTTAAAATTAATGCCGATACATGGATTGACTTTTCAACGGCTTATGAATTTACCAATTCAGAAGGTATAGTTCTCGGGAAAATAGCACGAAAAGGTTGGGCATCTATTTGGAAAGCGAAGTATGAATTAATAGATCAACATCAAAAACTACAGTACCATATTCGAGAAGAAAATGCTTGGGTAAAAATAATGGATGGAGTTTTAGGTCAGATTCCCATTTTAAATTTTTTCACAGGCTACGTATTCAATCCCTCGTACCTCATTACCAATTTGGATAACAAAAAGGTTGCCCGCTTAAAGAAAGAAGCCTCTTTTTTTGGTCGAAAATTTGAAGTCACAAAATTAAACGACATGGACCAAGATGATGAACAGCGCATTATCTTAGGTTTTATGATGATGATTTTGTTAGAAAGAAGAAGAGGATAAGATAATAGTGGACAAATGACATTTGGCAGTTGTAAAAATTCTGGAAACCTGATGCTGGAGTACCTTATATGGCAGTTACCTACTCATCAATTCGGTTTTCTATTTTAAGTACGCGAAGCTTGATTTTTAAAGTTTTTTTGGATAAAAAAAGCAGGTCATAAGCCGGATTCTGTTCGTTTTGAATAAACTTCAAAACTACCTTATCATTTATCTCGACTTTTAATTACTTAAAAGCTCTAACCGCCTACCCTTCAACACGAGCGTGCAGCCCTTAAAGCTGATTTACATGACGTTTCACCGTATAGAGTTTACCTGGTTTCACTACAGCATTACCTGTACTTGCTTTCTGTTGCACTTGTCCTACTTTAAAACTAGTTTAAAGCGACGGGCATTACCCGCTATACTGCACTATGGTGTCCGGACTTTCCTCCTTGTCCCGAACTTAATTCGGGAGCTGTTCTTGCATTCAAAAATACTAGATAGCTGCTAAAACGAGTTCAGCACACGGCGATAAGGTGACCTGCTTTGGCAAAGGTAAATAAAAAAAATCGTGAATGATCAAGAAGAAAAAAACTAGTTTATACCGCTTCAAGGTAGCGCCATCTTTGAAAACGTTTTAATCGCCAATTGTTGATAAATAAATACCATATCTACATAATCTACACCATATAATACTTAGCTATTTTTATCTTTGTAGCAAGATATACCCAGTCAAAATTTAATTAAATAAAAAGCAGCAATCATTGGAGCCTTTTGTAGTATCTGCACGTAAATACAGACCTCAGACATTTAAGGATGTTGTTGGGCAAGAAGCCATAACAAATACGCTTTTAAATGCTATTGAGAACAATCATCTAGCACAAGCTTTATTGTTTTGTGGTCCTAGAGGTGTAGGTAAAACCACCTGTGCACGAATATTAGCTAAAAAAATTAACGAGGATGGCAGCCATCAGCAAAAAGATGAAGATTTTGCTTTTAATATTTTTGAGTTAGATGCCGCTTCTAACAATTCTGTTGATGACATTCGAAACTTAACTGATCAAGTTAGGATTCCTCCCCAAGTTGGCAAATACAAGGTTTATATTATTGATGAGGTTCATATGTTATCTCAATCTGCTTTTAATGCCTTTTTAAAAACCCTAGAAGAGCCCCCTAAACACGCTATATTTATTTTAGCGACTACGGAAAAGCACAAAATTATCCCTACTATTTTATCACGTTGTCAAATCTTTGATTTTAAACGTATTACCGTAAAAGATGCTGCTCAGTATTTAAAATATATCGCCGAAAACCAAGAGATAGAGGCCGATGATGATGCCTTACATATTATTGCTCAAAAAGCGGATGGCGCCATGCGAGATGCGCTTTCTATTTTTGACAGAGTGGTTAGTTTTTCAGGTAAAAAATTAACGCGAAAAGCAGTGACTGAAAATTTAAACGTATTAGATTATGATACGTATTTTTCAGCTACTAATTTTATTCTAGAACACGATATTCCGTCTTTGTTAGTTTTATTTAATGATGCACTTGCAAAAGGTTTTGATGGACATCATTTTATTGCAGGATTAGCTGCTCATTTTAGAGATTTAATGGTGTGTCAACATCCCACAACTATAGCCCTTTTAGAGGTTGGTGAAGAGGCTAAAAAGCAGTACCTAGAGCAATCTAAAAAGACTTCAAGTTCTTTTTTATTGCAGGCTATAGATATTGCCAATGATTGTGATTTAAAATTTAAAACCAGTAAAAATCAACGGCTTTTAGTTGAACTTAGCCTAATGAAATTATCCTCTATCAATTTTGATGGAGAAAAAAAAAATCAGAATCTCTAAATAAGGTATCCCAATATATTCTACCGGCTGCGACTTTTAAAAATAAACTTGCATCAAAAAATAGCATTTCTAATGCCGAACAGGTACTAAGCAAAAAAGAACTTCCTAACCTGGCCGATGAAAAATTAGATACTATTTCACCGGCGGACCTTAAGACAGCTGCCGATACACAAACTTCTGCTACAGCAACGGAGCAAAAAATTACACCTGAACTAAAAAACGAAGTTAAAGAAATAGAACCTTCAGCGAAGCCTGAAGACAAACCTGCCAAATTAACTATTCATAGCCCACAAAATCGAGTCTCTGGATTGTCTTTATCTAGTTTAAAGTTAAAAAAAGAACATCAACTCAATAGAAAAGAAGCTATTGTTGATGAAAGCAAGCTCCCAAGATCAAAATTTACAGAAGAGGAAATGCAAAAGCATTGGGCTGATTTTGTAAAAATAATTGATGCTGATGGTAGAAAAATATTAGCTTCAAACTTAAACACGGATATTCCAAAATTAAGAGATCAAAATACGATCTGGATTGAACTACCCAATAGTACAATGAAGAAAGAAATTGAACGAGAGCAGTTCGATTTAATTGAATATTTAAGAGCAAAATTAGACAATCACTTTATAAAAATAAAAATTACCGTTAACGAAACTACCGCAAAAAAGTTCGCTTTCACACCCGAAGAAAAATATGAAAAGCTGAGAGAAAAAAATCCGGCTATCGATGTGCTAAGGCGAGAGTTTGATTTGGATTTGTAGTGGTTAGTGGTTAGTGGTTAGTGGAAAATGAAATTTTTCAAGTCAGAAGCAGAATTTATGGTTAGCATTTTTTAAGCTTGAACTTGAGAACTATTAATTTTTAATGAAATAAGATGTTAGGATTAAAATTACCAACAGACCCAAGATGGGTAAATATCGTAGAAAAAAATATTGATGAAATACTAACTGATCATGCCTATTGCGAGCAAAAAGCAGCGTCTACAGCGGTTTCCTTAATTGTTTCTTTTCCTGAGTATACTGATTTGGTACAAGAAATGATAGCGCTTGTTCGTGAAGAAATGGGTCATTTTAAAATGGTTCATGACCGCATTTTAGACCGGGGACAAGTCTTGGGTAGAGACCGCAAAGATTTGTATGTTATTGAGTTATTAAAATTTTTTCCTAAAGGAGGGAGTAGAACTACACAGCTGGTACACCGGCTTTTGTACGCAGCCCTAATTGAGGCTAGAAGTTGTGAACGCTTTAGGCTACTTTCGGAAGAATTACAAGACAAAGAACTAGCCGAATTTTACCATAAATTAATGATTAGCGAAGCCGGTCACTACACCATGTTTTTGAAATTTGCTAGACAATACGGGGATCGCCAAGTAGTAGATCAAAAATGGAATGACTTGCTGCAATATGAAGCTTCTATCATGAAAAATTTAGGGACAACAGGTAGTATTCACGGATAAATAGTTTTATTTGCCGGCGTAATATAAGGTTTTAATAATCCCATCTGATAGCCCTATTTTTGGTACGTGGATTATTTTTGAACCACTCCATTTTGCTGCTTGTAAAAATATCTTAGTTGCAGGAATAATAACGTCTGCGCGATCAGGGTTTAAACCTAACTCTGAAATTCGCTCCTCATAGGTTAAACTTTCTAAAAAAGCGTATTGCGCTTTTAACCATAAAAAAGAAAGTGACTCGCCCTCTTTACGGCCTGAAATTTTATGTAATTTATTGATATTACCCCCCGAGCCAATGATTGCAATATTGGGAATATTTTTAACGTGTTCTTTGATCCAATCTTCTAATTTTTGCCAAGTACCCTCACCTACCATGTTATTTAGCAAACGAACCGTTCCCAGTTTAAAGGATTTTGATATTTTAATTTTTCCTTCCGTAAAAAGTGTAAATTCTGTGCTTCCACCTCCAACATCAATATACAAATACGATTTATCTTTTTGCATCAGTTGTTTTAAATCAGTTGACGCAATGATAGCCGCTTCTTTTTTACCGTCAATCAAATCTATTTGGATGCCGGCTTCGTCTTGAACTCGCTTAATAATTTCTAGTCCGTTATTCGCCTCGCGCATGGCTGATGTGGCACAAGCCATATAATTTTCGACACCTGCAACATCCATTAAAAGTTTAAAGGCCTTCATGGTGTCAACAATTCTATTGGCGTTTCTTTCGGATATTTCACCAACCGTAAAAGAATCTTCTCCTAAACGAACGGGAACCCTTACTAAAGCACTTTTTCTAAATTGAGTTACTTTATTTTTTTCTTCAATAATATTATGGGTCAGTAATCGAATGGCATTAGAACCTATATCAATAGCGGCAAATTTTCTTACTTTCAAATTCTAAAATTTAAGATTCTAATTTAGCTTTGTAATATTCGTATAATGCAAACTGTGACCTTACTTCAGGCCCTTTTACTTTGCGGTAGGCATTTTCTTGATTTTCACAAAAAAGTCTAGCCTTTAAATTATCACTCCATGAAATCTCAAAAGTGTCTATCAATTCTTGCTTTATATCTTCGTCGTAAATAGGACAACCTACCTCTACGCGATAGTCGATGTTACGCGTCATCCAATCGGCAGAAGAAATATAAACTTTGGGCTTTCCATTATTAGCAAATATAAACTGACGTGGATGTTCTAAAAATTTATCTACAACACTTATCGCTTCAATATTTTCACTCATTCCTTTCACGCCAGGAATTAAACAACAAATACCTCTAATGATCAATTGTATTTTTACCCCCGCCCTACTTGCAGCGTATAGCTTATCTACCATTTTATAGGAAGTAAAGCTATTCATCTTAATTTTTATATACGCTTCTTTACCCGCTTTTGCATTCGCTATCTCTGTATCAATCAATTTTTTGAATACATTTTTTGTATAATGAGGTGATACAATTAAATGTTTGTATTTATTGATTTTGTAGGTGGTTTCAAAAAAGTCGAACACCTTATTTAACTCCTTTAAAATATTTTCATTTGCCGTAAACAAGGTAAAATCGGTATAGATACGTGCAGTAGACTCATTAAAGTTTCCGGTACTAATAAAACCGTATCGTTTAATATCCGCTCCCTCTTCACGCTCAATTAAACATATTTTACTGTGTACTTTTAAGCCTGGCACTCCAAATTTAAGTTTTACTCCCTCGGCTTGTAATTGCTCAGCATACTCAATATTGGCTTGTTCGTCAAAACGCGCTTGAAGTTCTATCTGAACGGTAACCTGCTTGCCATTTTTTACAGCATTAATTAATGAAGCTGCTACCTGAGAGTTATTTGCCAAACGGTATACGGTAATTTTTATAGCCCGTACTTTTGGATCTAATGCGGCTTCTCTTAGAAATTTAATGATATAAGAAAAGGTATGATAGGGCGTATATTGTAAGTAATCTTTTTTGCTGATGCTTTCAAAAATACTGCTCTCTAAACTCAAGCCTTGAACAGGTAAAGGTTTAATTTTATCGTACAATAAATCTTGTCTACCTAAGCTAGGGAAGTTCATGTAATCTCGTCTATTATGATATCTACCTCCAGGAATAACACTATCCGTATCTTCGATTAGCATTTTTTCCTTTAGAAAATTAAGCGTGTCTTTCGAGATACTTTTATCGTAAACAAAACGAACGGGATCACTTATTTTTCGATGCTCTACACTGGAGGATAACTTTTCGATAAAACTTTTACTTAAATCGTTGTCCATATCAAGCTCTGCATCACGCGTAATTTTAATCATGTGAGCCGAAATAGACGTATATTCAAACATATTAAAAATGTTTGCCAGGCAATAGCGTATTAAATCATCTAAAATAATAATATAACTATTTTCTCCTTCTTTCGGTAATTCTACAAAACGATCAATTCCCTTTGGAATTTCAATTAAGGCATATTTGTTCTCTCCCTTAATTTGGTTATTTTCACCTTTTAAAACCATTTTAATAGCTAAATAGGCCGCTGTATCCTTTAAATTGGGAAACTCTCTTAAATCGTTTAAAATAATCGTCATTAAAACAGGACTCACTTGGTTAATGAAGTAATTCTTCACAAATTGCGCTTGAGAAGTATTTAATTCATCTTCCTTAATGATATGAATATTTTTAGTTTCAAGTTCGTTTTCAATTTCTTTCAAAATCTTTAAACTCTCGGTTTGTTGCTTTATGACGGTGTTGGTTATTTCTTCCAATAAATCTTTAGCAATCTCACCTCCCAAAACACTTTTACCCGTTTTACCAGCATCCACAATACGCTTCACAGTAGCGTAACGTACTTTAAAAAATTCATCTAAATTATTAGAAAAAATACCTAAAAAACGAAGTCTCTCAATTAAAGGAACTCTTTTATCTGCACTTTCTTGAAGAACTCTTTTATTAAACTGTAACCAGCTAATTTCTCTATTTATGTATTTATTTTTAGTGTTAATCATTATCTAAGTTGTTTTGGAACTATCACTGTTTTGGTTTTCCCTTTCGCAATTGTTGCCCAATTATCATTTTCAAAATTTAATACTACTAAACCTGCTGTAGGCAGATTATCAATGCTTTTATCTCCCCAGTTATTCACAATTTCAGTAAACGCATGATTGTGACCAAATATAAGCACGGTATTTAATTTATTATCTAAATTTTTTACAAATTCCACTACCGAATATCCTGAAAAATCGTAGAGGTCCTTTGAAATATTAAACTTTGCAAGCGAAAAGTTTAATACTTTGCACGTAATTATTGCAGTATGTAATGCTCGATTAGCAGGGCTAGAATAACAGGCATCTATAGGTAGTTGAAGTTGATTAAACTTTTGTGCTACTACATAAGCGTCAGTAATACCCCTTTCTTGCAAGGGTCTGTCAGCATCATCCACAGCATAATCCCAAGAAGATTTTCCATGTCGCATTAGTATTAGTGTTTTCATTTCTTTTATTTTTATACCTTTTGAATAAGCCCGCCGCACTGCATTGTATTCCTAAGCCTTTCACCCTACTACCACAAATTTTTATGTTGATCTAAAATTCGACCAAAAGAAGTTGAGTGTTGCTCTTATTACAAAATCTGGATGCCTAGGGTACTTGGAGCTCTTATGATGCGCTATCGGTAAGGGATACCTCCTATCCTTTTGAATACTATGTAAACCCTTAATGATAAACCTTATTTCATAGGATTTCCCATTTGAGCAAATGTAAACCGAATACTGGGGATAGCCATATAATATACCTACTTTTTAAGTAAATTATGACATAAAAAGCACACAACGAATACTTGAAACTATTTTTGATGCTAGCCTGAGAATTATTTTTTCGCCGGTATAAAAAAAACTTCTGAGGTCAATAAACCAAGGAAAAATATGGAGCTCAGTATTTTTCAAAATAGAGTTTCACTAATAAATTTTATAATTGTGAAATTAGTAAGTACTTTTAGTCCCTAAAGTTGCATTTTTAACATTATATCTTTTTTATGGAGTCGATTAGTACTTTTGATATGCTTAAAATTGGAGTGGGACCTTCGAGTTCGCATACCTTAGGACCATGGCGAGCAGGCGAAAAATGGATCAAGGAACTGGAAGCAGCTCAATTATTTGATGATGTTACTCATATAAAAATTTATATTTACGGTTCCCTGTCGTTAACAGGAAAAGGTCACGCAACAGATTATGCCATCATGTTGGGCTTATCTGGTCAAGATCCTGAATACATCCCTATTGAAAATATTGGGCTCATAGTCTCGAGGATAAAAGAAGAAAAGCAAATTGAGTTTAATGGTAAAAAAACCCTTCCTTTTAATCCTGAAGAAGACATTGTTTTTAAAAGAGAATTTTTGCCCTTCCATGCCAACGGAATGATGTTTGAAGCGACCTTAAATTCTGGAAAAAAGAAGAAAGCAACCTTCTACTCTATCGGTGGTGGTTTTGTGGTAAAAGAAGAACGAAAAAGAGCTAAGAAAAACATAGAACTGTTTAAAACATTTCCTTTTCCCGTAACTTCAGGGGTAGAATTACTAGCCCTTTGCGAGCTTGAAAACAAGTCTATCGCTGACATTGTACTTGAAAATGAACGTTCCTTGAGAACGGACCAAGAAATAGATCACGAATTACATCGCATTTGGGATACCATGTTAGAATGTATGTACACAGGGTGTCATACGGAGGGAACTTTGCCTGGTGGACTTCAGGTGCGTAGGCGTGCTTTTGATATGCATCAAAAATTAAAAGAAAATAATCCTTATGAAAACCCAGAACAATGGTTAGCTTCCATCAGAAAAACAGAAGTTAAATTTAGGCAAATTTTACAATGGGTAAGCTGTTTTGCCCTAGCTGTTAATGAAGTTAATGCCTCTTTGGGGCGTGTGGTTACGGCACCTACTAATGGAAGTGCCGGAGTTATCCCTGCGGTATTAATGTATTATTTGGTTATTGAAAACCATGATGCCAATTTTGAACACATAAAAAAATTCTTATTGACATCTGGAGAAATTGGCAGTCTTTTCAAAAAGGGAGCTACCATTTCCGCAGCGATGGGTGGTTGCCAAGCGGAGATAGGCGTTTCCTCGGCTATGGCCGCAGGTGCACTTACCGAATTATTAGGCGGTTCTCCAGAACAAGTGCTTATGGCCGCTGAAATTGCCATGGAACACCACTTAGGTTTAACCTGTGATCCTATTGGTGGACTGGTTCAAATACCATGTATTGAACGCAACTCTATGGGCGCTATAAAGGCCATTAATGCTGCGGAACTAGCTTTAGGCTCTGACCCGAAAGATGCTAAAGTACCTTTTGATAAAGTAGTGAAAACCATGTGGGAAACAGCAAAAGATATGAGCTCTAAATACAAAGAAACATCAGAAGGCGGTTTGGCCGTCGGGGTGTTTTTAAGTGATTGTTAATCATCCTAAAACCATATAAGCTCGTGGGCAACTCGGGAGCTGAACATAAATGATACGATCTAAAATTAGTTTAGGAACAGGTTTAAAAAATTAACTATCTTGTTTCCTTCTTATAAAAAGTATAAAAGTAAAAACTGAATATGCGTATACAAAAGAGTCATTCCCTAGCATTTAAAATAGTTACAGCAAGCCTAACCGCATTCCTATCCCTAACTGTTGTAGGCCAATCCGATAAAATTCAACCTATTTTTGAAAACGGCGAAGCACAAGTTGTAGCCGCTTTCGATACGCCCGACACTTGGGTACGCCACGACCTTTGGGTGGAGACCAGTTTTGATACCGATGGCGATGGCAAACTGGATCGAATGCATGTAGATGTTACACGTCCTATACAAACAGATTCTGAAGGATTAAAACTCCCCGTAATTTACGCTACTAGTCCCTATTATGCCGGTACAGCAGGAAATGTAGAAGGCCTTTTTTGGAACGTAAAGCACGAGCTGGGAGAAAAAGCCGAGCCACGTGCACAAGTTGAAGTAGTTCGCAGAGGAGAACGCCCTATTATTTCGAACTCTGAAGTCAAAAAATGGGTACCTAGAGGCTATATTGTAGTGCACTCGTCTTCTCCTGGAACAGGACTTTCACAAGGCGCTCCTACTGTTGGCGGTCAAAATGAATCTCTTGCACCTAAAGCCGTCATTGATTGGCTTTGTGGTCGGGGAAAAGGCTATACCACGCCTGAGGGCGACGAAGAAGTAACTGCATATTGGTCTACAGGAAAAGTAGGCATGACAGGAACATCCTATAATGGAACGCTTCCCTTGGCTGCTGCAACTACAGGAGTTGAAGGATTAGAAGCCATTATCCCAATTGCACCCAATACCTCTTATTACCATTATTATCGTTCTAACGGATTGGTACGTAGTCCTGGTGGCTATTTAGGTGAAGATATCGATGTGTTATATGATTTTATTCACAGTGGAGATGAAAGTAAACGCGCTTATAATAATAAAACCGTTAGGGATACTGAAATGGCTAATGGCATGGATAGAGCGTCTGGTGATTATAATGAATTTTGGGCCAGCCGTGATTATTTAAATCAAATGGAGCCCATGAAGGCAGCCCTTTTAATGTCGCATGGGTTTAACGATTGGAATGTGATGCCAGAGCATAGTTACCGCATTTATAAAGCCGCTAAAGAAAAAAAAATTCCGTCACAAATCTATTACCACCAAAATGGTCATGGCGGACCACCACCCATGACTATGATGAATCGTTGGTTTACACGCTATTTGCATGGGATAGCTAATGGCGTAGAAAATGACAAAAGAGCTTGGATTGTTCGTGAAAATGATGAACAAAGTAACCCAACGGCCTATGATGAATATCCCAACCCAGAGGCAGCCCCTGTTACTTTATATTTAAAAAATGGAGCTCCAAATTTTGGGAAGCTAACGACCACTGTCAATAAAAATAACAATCCAGAAACTATATTTGACGATTATACCATTCCCGCAAACATCATGGCCCAAACGGGCAATTCAAAGAACAGACTTTTGTTTTTAAGCCCTACGCTCAAAAATTCATTGCATATTTCTGGTGTTGCCCAAATAAGTGTAAAATTGGCCCTGAGCAAGCCCGCTGCTAACTTTTCTGTGTACCTCGTTTCATTGCCTTGGAACACGGCTAAGGATGCTAAAATAACGGATAACATCATCACACGTGGTTGGGCAGATCCTCAGAATTACGCCTCTATTTCAGAAAGCGAACCTTTAGAACCTGGTAATTTTTATGATCTTTCTTTTGAATTACAACCTGATGATCAGATTATTGCACCTGGTCAACAGATTGGACTATTAATTTTTTCTAGCGACAGTGAGTTTACGCTTTTACCAGAACCAGGTACAGCCCTAACCATCGATACCAACAATACGCAATTAACGCTTCCTATCGTGGGGGGGTTAAAGGCTTTTGAAAACGCTACGAACGATTAAATTATAATTTTCATACCTTCATTTACATTAAAAAATCGAAATACTAATTCTAAACATAACACAAATGGCAAAAGGTCAAGACGCTAAAAAGAACGTCAAAAAAGAGCCACTTAAAACGGCTAAAGAAAAAAAAGAAGAAAAAAGAGCGAAAAAAAAGAAGTAAGCTTTATTTTTTTTAAAAAATCCCTAGCGTCATTACCTAGGGTTTTTTTTTGCTGGTAAGCCTTGCACTTCAAATTACAAAATTAGTTAGTACAGTTATCTTTTCTCCTCGTATCGACAATATAAATTATCTTCCAGGTTTCTTGCTCCTTAAATAATTGAAAGGAGTTGACTCCGCAATGACTAAAAGTGTCATTCAGCCAAAATTCATAGGGTGTCCAAGCATTCGCCATATTCCCATCAATTTGAATGGAATACGACATTATTTTTTCTTGAAATGTTGTTGTTTTAGGAATGCTCACTATCGATTTTAAAAATGCGTTTATCTTTTGAGGTACTACAGCAGCTTTGCCCATAGCATCTTCTCCTATTCTTTGCATGATAGCTTCTGGGGCTAAAACACTTTTTATCATCATGGAATCTTGCGCATGAAAACCTTCAAAAAAAAGCTCTATACTGGCTTTAACGGCATCCTTTTCTTTTTGCTGTGCCATAGCCATACAGCTAAATAAAATACATAAAACCCAAATATATCGCATCTTTTATACTTTAAGAGTTATCAATTAACGAACTAAAATTCTAATATACCTAAAAAAAATAACAAGAGAAGAAAAAGAGAGTTCTTTAAAACAAATCAATTTCCTTACTTTTAGCATTCGAAATATACACTTCATGTCTGTAGCAAAAAAAGAATACAAAAGAGTTACTGTGAAATCTCTCATTGAGATGAAAAAAAACGGTGAAAAAATATCTATGTTAACCGCTTACGATTATTCGATGGCAAAAATTGTCGATGCGGCCAAGGTGGATGTCATTTTAGTAGGTGATTCGGCTAGCAATGTTATGGCTGGCCATGAAACAACACTCCCGATTACCTTAGATCAAATGATTTATCATGCCTCTTCTGTCATTAGAGCTGTTGACAGGGCTCTGGTTGTGGTTGATATTCCTTTTGGCAGCTATCAAAGCGATCCTAAGGAAGCCCTGCGTTCAGCTATTCGAATCATGAAAGAAAGCGGAGGACATGCTGTTAAAGTTGAAGGTGGTATAGAAATTAAAGAATCTGTAAAACGTATTTTAAATGCAGGAATTCCGGTGATGGGGCATTTAGGTTTAACTCCACAATCGATCTATAAGTTTGGCACCTACACCGTTAGAGCCAAAGAAGAAGAGGAAGCTAAAAAATTAAAAGCAGATGCATTATTGCTAGAAAAAGCAGGTTGTTTTGCTTTAGTTTTAGAAAAAATACCTGCAAAATTAGCCAAAGAGGTTGCTGATATGTTAACGATTCCTGTTATTGGAATTGGTGCTGGTAATGGCGTTGACGGTCAGGTACTTGTAGTGCACGATCTAGTGGGCTTAACGCAAGAATTTAATCCTAGATTTTTGCGCAGGTATATGAACTTGTTTGAAGAAATGGAAAAAGCCATATCTGATTATGTTGCCGATGTAAAATCTAAAGATTTTCCGAGTAATGAAGAACAGTATTAAGCTGTTCATGCTATACTAGTATGATATCTCATTGTTTTAATTTGACAATGCTATATCTACATAGGATAGAATGATAAATGGTATTTCTTACTAGACAACAATCAAAAAAAACAGAAACCCATCAACGAACAAGCATTTTAATTTGGACGACAAAATAATTTCTACACCCAAAAATCTTCAAGTTATTTATGAAGACAATCATTTAATTGCCATCAATAAAAGACCAGGAGATTTAGTTCAAGGTGATAAAACAGGTGATGCGCCATTGAGCGAAGTCGTTAAAGAATACATCAAAATAAAATACCATAAGCCTGGGAAGGTGTATTTAGGGGTAACCCATAGGTTAGACAGACCCACTTCGGGCATTGTAATTTTCGCAAAAACCTCAAAAGCTTTACCGCGTCTCAATAAATTATTTGCTGATAAAGAAGCCAAAAAAACCTATTGGGCTGTGGTTAAGAATCAGCCACCAAAGGAGAAAGAGCTCTTAACCCATTGGCTAAAGCGAAATACGGGCCAAAACAAATCTTATGCTCATAAAAAAGAAGTTTCAGAAAGTAAAAAAGCTGTCTTAACCTATACGCTTGTTAAAAAACTAGATAACTATTTTTTATTAGAAATAGATCTTCAAACAGGTCGTCATCACCAAATTCGAGCGCAATTAGCTGCTATCGGATGTAGTATTAAGGGTGATTTAAAATATGGGGCAGATCGCAGTAACAAAGACGGAAGTATTCACCTTCATGCCCGTACACTATCCTTTATGCATCCTGTAAAAAAAGAAAAGATAATATTAGAAGCGGCACTGCCAAACGAGGCTATTTGGAACGCTTGTTTGTAAATTTTATGTTTTTACCATAAAATGTGCACATGGATTTCCCAGTTTTTTTTAGATAATACATCGCGCTGCAAACCTTTACGGGGTGGCACCGCTTCTACTTTTTAAAAACTACAGGGTACTACTAAAGCATTGTACGGTTTATCGTATGGAAGCTGTAACTCAAAACTAAGATTGCCGCCTCGAAGTTCTAATACTTTCAATTATCACAGAGCCTAAAATCAAAAGACCACCAATTATGGTATTTTGGTTAGGGATTTCGCTTAAAAAAAAAGCCCCAATAGTAATCCCAAAAATAGGTTGAATACTACTTAATATGCTTACTGTGGTAATAGAGAAGTGTTTAAAACTATTTATAAACATCGTATGACCCACTGCGGTGGTCATAAAGGCTAATGCCACGACGGCTTCCCATTGTGACGTAATTTCAACCATGTCTGCGGTAAACATAAACGGAAATAAGAACACCACAACAACACCCATTTGATAACTCATCAACATGGATCCGTTATAATCAGAAACCTTTGTTTTTAAAACAATATTTCGCAAGGCATACGCTAAAGCTGAAAAAATACCTACGATTACCGCTAGGGTACCGTTATTTTTTAAATCAAAATTAGGTACTAAAAAGTAAATGCCTACTAAGACCATAAGGCCTAACAGCAAATGAACCTTCTGAAGTTTAGTTTTTAACAGCCAGGGCTCTAAAAAAGCGGTAAGTATGGGATAGGTAAATAATGATATCATGCCAATAGCTACATTAGAAAGCTTCAGGGCATAAAAATAGGTAAGCCAATGCAAGCCCATTAAAATACCACTGGTTACTACAGGTAGTAAATGTCTTTTCTCTACCTGCAGTGATATCCCTTTAAACCTACAGTACAGGAATAAAAAAAACAAGGCCAATAGTGCTCGCAAGCCAATTGTCACTGGTATTGGCAAATCTATGTACCTTCCTAAAGCCCCAGAAGTGCTAACAAAAAGCATGGCAATATTGATCTCTACAAGGTGTCTTAAGTGATTGGAAATCTTCAAAAAAAAAATTATCGCGTTAGTAGCTTTGCTTTTTCCTTAATAATTTGTCCAACAGGTTTTCCTTCTAAATGACTTTCAAGCCAAGACAAAATATCTAAATATAAAAAAGCTCTTTTTTCATAGGGATGATCTTCATACTTTTTTAATTGGTTATACAATTTTTGAAATTCATTTTTTAAATCGCTTGGGTAAATATCTCCCAATCCTCTTAAAAATTTAATCATTTCTTTCTGAACCGCATGCAAATCGTTCATTTTTAATAAAAACTTATAGGTACTCTTTAATTGCACTTCTAAATGATAATCCATTCCTGCCTCGTAATGCGCCACCAGACTTAAAACACGTGCAAAACACATTAAGTCTTCACGCATTTTCAGGTTTTTATTATTGATTATTTTTTTAAGGTATTGAATACAGGTTTTATTATCTCCTATGCCAAAGTACAAACAAGCTATTTTGTAATAGAACAACATGATATGGTGCTCATCAAAACGATCTTTATGTTTATTGATACCATATTCAATAATTTTTACCAAATACAAGCCTTTTTCAAACGTACCCTCAAGAAAATGAAGATTTAACTTATTGCTGTTGATGTATAAAAATGCTAGTGAAGTAACATTATCGTTTTGAGGAAAATTAGCATCGTGTATGGTTTCCTCTAACTTCTCAAGGGTTTCTTTAAATTGGGAACTATACCTGACATAAAATAGCGACTCCAATAAATAATTATTTCCTTTTAAATAAAATACAGGATTTAAGAAAATCATTTCTCTATGATCATAGAATAAATCAGTCCATTTACTGGCATACTTATAACAGGATAAAAAATCTTGAGTTAAAAAGCTATACCATAAATAAGATTTATACAACCATAATTTTTCGCGAAAACCAAGTTTTTCAATCTTGTATTTTGGCAAATGACTTTCAAAGTATTTTTTAACAAATTGGTAATCCTTATCGCTACGCACATAACCCATTTTAAGCATCTGCCCATATAACTGAAGTGATAAATTTGATAGTTTACTGGTCATCACATTCTGAGCCGAAAGCTCTTTGGCTTGAATGGCTAATTCGTCAGCTCTATCAGGAATACTTCTGGTGATGTATTGCGTTTCAATGACCTTCTCTAGTTCAACAATTTCATAAGCAATATTCTTTTCTTCATTTTCTATGGCAATAGACTTTGCTTTATCTAAAATTTTTAAGCTTTGCTTATACAAACCTTTTTGATATAAAATGGTAGCAAAGTCTAACTGTTCCCGAATCTGAACTCGTATATTTTGGTTCACAGGGTTTAAACGTAAGCTAACTAAAATTTGCTTATATAAATGGGCTTTTAGGTTCGAAAGTTGTGCTTTTTTTACAATGCCAGTGTCTAAAATTATCTTTTCATCATACTCCTTAACCTTGTCTAAAAGGTTAAAAAGCGCTAAAAATTTAGCATCGGTATTTACACCTAAGCGACCGACATATAACTTAAACTGTCTCTTTTCGGACTTTGAAAGAGACTTAATCAGAACAAATAAGGAATCTTTATTAGTATTTGTCATCGTAAAAATTATTATTTAAAACCTTGTTTTTTAGGCACTTATATTCCACAAAAAGTAACTAAACGTTGTAATGATTTTTTAATGTCCATATTAAAATACTAGGCTAAGTCTATATTCGTAACAACGAGTAAAACTACGCAAATATAATGAGCAAAGAAATAGTACAAATTTTTGATACCACATTAAGAGACGGAGAACAAGTGCCTGGCTGCAAATTAGACACGAAACAAAAATTAGTTATTGCGGAAAGACTAGAATTATTGGGTGTTAATGTCATTGAAGCCGGATTTCCTATTTCAAGTCCTGGCGATTTTAACTCTGTACAGGAAATTTCAAAAATAGTTAAAAATGCAACGGTTTGCGGTCTTACACGAGCCGTAAAAAAAGATATTGAAGTTGCGGCGGAAGCTTTAAAGTTTGCCAAACATCCAAGAATTCATACCGGTATCGGCACCTCTGAATCACACATTAAATTTAAATTTAATTCAAATAAAGAGGCAATTATTGAACGAGCTATTGAGGCTATTAGGTATGCAAAGACTTTCGTTGAAGATGTTGAGTTTTATGCCGAAGATGCAGGTAGAACTGAAAATGATTTTTTAGCTCGTATTTGTGAGGCGGCGATTAAAGCTGGTGCTACTGTTCTTAATATACCAGATACTACAGGCTATTGTTTACCTGAAGAATATGGGGCTAAAATTAAATATTTGCGTGAAAATGTAAAGGGAATTGAAAAAGCTATCTTATCTTGTCATTGTCATAATGATTTAGGATTGGCAACAGCAAATTCTATCGCGGGTGTTATTAACGGTGCACGCCAAATAGAATGTACTATAAATGGCATTGGTGAGCGCGCTGGAAATACAGCTTTGGAGGAAGTTGTCATGATTTTAAGGCAACACCCAACACTAAATTTAGACACGACTATAAACAGTAGGTTGTTAAATGAAACGAGCCGAATGGTTTCTCAAAAAATGGGCATGCTTGTTCAGCCCAATAAAGCAATAGTTGGAGCAAATGCGTTTGCACATAGTTCTGGCATTCATCAAGATGGTGTGATAAAAAATAGAGAAACCTATGAAATTATAGATCCTGCGGAGGTAGGTGTCAACGAGTCATCAATAGTGCTAACTGCGCGCAGCGGAAGAGCTGCGTTAGCCTACAGGGCTAAAATTGTTGGTTACGAACTTACAAAACTTCAGTTAGACGCCGTTTATGATGAGTTTTTGATTTATGCCGATGTTAAAAAAGAAATTATTGACGAGGATATTCATAAAATAATTGAAACTAGTAAAATTAAAATACAAAAAGTCGCTTAATGAATATACACATAGCACTCTTACCTGGTGACGGAATTGGCCCAGAAGTAGTAGCTCAAGCAGTAAAATGCTTGCAGGCTGTAGAAGAAACTTTCCATCATCAATTTACCTATTCCACTGGACTTATAGGAGCTGCTTCCATATACAAAACTGGTGAAGCTTTAAGTCAAGAAACTATAGCTTTATGTCACAAATCGGATGCGGTATTGTTTGGTGCTATCGGAGCGCTAGAATTCGACAATAACCCTGATGCGAAAGTAAGACCTGAAAATGGATTGTTTGAATTGCGAAAAGAATTAGGTGTTTTTGCAAATATTAGACCTGTGGCTGTTTTTCCGACTCTTTTAAAAAAATCTCCACTAAAAGAAGCCGTATTGAGAGGAACAGATTTTGTGATCTACAGAGAGCTTACTGGCGGCATTTATTGCGGCGATCATCAATTAAGCCATGATGGCACTAAAGCAACTGACATTGCCAGCTATACCGAAAGCGACATTAGCCGTGTGGCCCATTTGGCATTTAAAGCATCAAGAAAACGCAAGAAAAAAATCACCTTAATTGACAAATCAAATGTTTTAGAAACCTCTCGGTTATGGCGTAGAGTCGTTAAAAAAATTAGTGAAAGTTACCCTGATGTAGCGTTGGAGTGTATTTTTTTACATAACGCCATTATGCAAATGATTTTAAACCCAAGTAAATTTGACGTGATTTTAGCACCCAACTTATTTGGTGATATTATTTCAGATCAGGCCAGTGTCATTGGGGGATCTATTGGTTTATTACCTTCTGCATCTATTGGGGATGGTATTGCAATGTTTGAGCCGATTCACGGATCGTACCCTCAAGCCGCCGGCAAAGATATCGCTAATCCCATAGCCACGATTCTATCCGCTGCCATGTTATTGCAACATTTTGGTCTTGAAGAAGAATCAAAAGCAGTGGTGTCGGCAGTAAACAAATCCTTACATAAAAATATCGTAACCCCAGATATCAATCCAAAAAGTAAACACGGAACTTCGGCGGTAGGAGATTTTATAGCCTCTAATATAGTAGATACTGATGAAAGTTTAAGTATGAATTACGAAAACATAGGTTTAGGGAAGTCCACGATTATTTAAAAAATAAATACGTTCTAATGGTTGAATGCCTTTTTTTAAAAGGCAATTTTCATTCGTTTGCTAACATGCTGACAAAGGCATCAAATTCCCTTTTAAAACTCAAATACTTTTCACCCGTCGCCGGACCGTTAAAGCCTGTTTTTATTTTTCGAACTTTACCTTGCTTATCAATAAATATAGTGGTTGGATAAGATAAAACATGGTTCAACATCGGTAGTTTTTCTTGTGCCTTCTGTTTGTCAACCGACCCATACTGCGCCAATAAAATGGGATATTCAATTCCTACTTTATCTTTTAATTTTTTAATACTACTAAAAGCTTTTTCTTCTGTTTTTGCATGCTCAAAAGCCAGTCCTACTATCGCAATGTCTAAAGCTCTATTCTGTTTATAAAACTCTGCTAAAAATTTTGATTCGTCTAAGCAATTGGGGCACCAAGAACCCATGATTTGCACCACTACTGGCTTGCCTTTAAATTGCTGATCAGCAAAAGAAATTATGCTACCTTTCTCATTTGGAAACGAAAAATCAAAACCTTCATACCCCTCTTTAAGGAATGTTAATGCGTCTTCATCAGGTAATTCAAAAACTTCATTTCGCTTTGCTAAAAAAGGTTCCTTATAATGATTGCCACTGTAAAAAAATCCTTCTAAAAGCGTATCTTTTATTTCCGCCAAAAACAAATAGGCATGTGAACCATCAAAGGCCGATAATTTTAAAGAATCTCCGGTTACAATACCTTCTAAAAAGCGATAATCACCTGTTGTGGTGCGGAATGTCCCAGTAACCTTATCTTCATTTTGAACAAATATTCCTTTACCAACATATTCCTCCGGAGAATTTAGGCCAAAACGAGTTTCCCAAACCCCTGAAATTAAGTGGTTAGACTGTTTATCCGAAGAAAACCTATGAGTTTTACCAAAAGTAGCCTTAAACTTTAAGATCCTGTCTAAAGATTCATTATAGAAAATTCCATCAATAGTATTAGGGGTAAAAGCTCCTTTTAAATAGGCTTCAAAAACGGGTAAAAATAAGCTTATGGTATCGTTCGAAATAACCACATCAGAAACTTGAATAACTTCGCTTGCATTATAAATTTCAGCGGTATACGCTCCATTTTCCTTAGTTAATTTAAAATTAAAAGGTAAACTTTCGTCATCAATAACTTTTAGCTCAGCCAACCAAATACCTTCAGATATAGGGCTAGTCTCATCACTACATGATAGCACTGAAAAAGTTATAATAATCGCAAAAAACCAATACCTTATCCTCATCCTAATTTTCATAGGGCAAATTTACAATTTAAAAATAAAATACCTGTTGAATGTGTAAACACATTGTTTTATATTTGTCGACCGCTAAAACAATATTATTATTGCCTTAGCGCAGAGAACCCGGAGGCACAAAACAAGGTTGAGTCTTTTTTAAGAACGCATTGCTTCACACGAAATGTTTGGTAATGCATTGCAATAAAAAAATGCCTACAAAGGCTTTATAAAATCGAATTAATGAAAATCTCATACAATTGGTTAAAACAATTTCTACAAATCAACTGGGAAGCGGAAAAAACTGCAGAACTATTAACAGATCTAGGCCTAGAGGTTGAGGGTATTTTTCCTTTTGAAAGCATTAAGGGGGGCTTAAAAGGAGTTGTTGTTGGTCATGTCTTATCTTGTGAAAAACACAGCAATGCCGACAAGCTTAACCTCACCATGGTTGATATTGGTTTAGAGAAACCAGTACAAATAGTTTGTGGCGCAACAAATATTGCCAAAGGGCAAAAAGTACCCGTAGCTACTGTTGGAACAAAGTTGTATTCATCTGAAGGTGAAGAATGGACCATTAAAAAAAGTAAAATTCGGGGTGAAGAAAGTTATGGAATGATTTGCGCTGAAGACGAGATTGGTTTAGGCACTAGTCATGATGGAATTTTAGTTTTAAGTAGTGACCTTAAGGCTGGCACTCCTCTTGATGCTGTATTTGAAGTAGAGGATGATTTAGTATTTGAAATAGGTTTAACACCTAACAGAGCCGATGCTATGAGTCATTTGGGGGTGGCTAGAGATTTAAAAGCCGGATTAAAACAAAAAGAAGTTCAAATTGAATTAATAACCCCTTCGGTCAGTAATTTTTCAGTCTCTAACAGGTCCTTAAAAATAGACGTGACTGTTGTAGATAATAAACTTGCACCAAGATATTGTGGCGTTACGATTAGTAATTTAACAGTACAAGAATCTCCAAATTGGTTAAAAAATCGCTTAAAAGCTTTGGGTCTTAAACCAATTAATAATATAGTAGACACCACTAATTATGTGTTACATGAATTAGGACAACCCTTACATGCCTTTGATGCGAATAAAATTAAGGATCAAAAAATTAGTGTAAAAACGCTCCCAACCGGAACTAATTTTACAACATTAGACGGCTCAGAAATTGAATTGCACGAAGATGACTTAATGATTTGTGATGGTGAAAAACCTTTGTGTATTGCTGGTGTTTATGGTGGCTTAAATTCTGGTGTTACCCAGCAAACTACGGCTATCTTTTTAGAAAGTGCTTATTTTGATCCCGTTACAGTTCGCAAAACATCAAAAAGACACGGATTTTCAACAGATGCTTCATTTAGATTTGAAAGAGGTATAGACATTAATAATGTTGAATACGCCCTTAAAAGAGCAGCCATTCTTATCCAACAAATTGCCGGAGGCGATATTACTTCGGATATCGTAGATTTATATCCCAACAAAAAAAATGATCATCAGGTATTTTTAACCTATAAAAAAATAAATAGTCTTATTGGACAAAAAATTCCTCAAGACACGATTAAATCTATTCTTGCCTCTTTAGAAATTAAACTAAACAATGTAACAGAATCTGGCCTTGGTTTAACCATCCCATTTTACAGGGTAGATGTTCGTCGTGAGGTTGATGTGATTGAAGAATTACTAAGAGTATACGGATACAATAACATCACTTTTAACACAAAATTAAATGCTTCAATTGCCAATACCAAACCTTTTGAAGATTATAAAGTGCAACGAATTATTGGTAATTTTTTAGCGGCGAAAGGCTTCTTCGAAATTATGACGAATAGTCTTTCAGCGCATTCGAAACAAATGCTAAGTCAAGATTTTAAAGAAGAACAAACAATCACGATTCTAAATCCTTTAAGTAACGATTTAGCAGTTATGAGAACATCGTTGCTTTTTTCCGGTTTAGAAACTATAGTGTATAACAGCAACCGAAAAAAGCAAAACTTAAAATTATTTGAATTCGGAAAAACTTACCATAAGATCGCTGACAAAACTATAGAAAACAAGCATTTAGGTCTTTTTATTACGGGGAATAAAAATGAGGATAATTGGACTAATGCAACCCAAAAAACAAGTTTTTTTACCCTAAAGGCTACGGTAGAAAGCATCTTACAAAGGTTAGGCGTTCAATCGATTTCAACTACACCGACAAAAGAGACTATTTTCTCAGAAGGATTGTCTCTAAAGTCTGAATCACTTGAACTTGTAAATTTAGGTCTAGTTCACAAAAAAATATTGAAAGAATACGATTTAAAGAATGAGGTTCTTTATGCTGATTTTAATTGGGATGCTATTTTAACATTGCTACAAAACAATACATTGGTGTACCAAGAAATATCTAAATTCCCAGAAGTAAAAAGAGATTTTGCACTATTAATTGATAACGAAGTAAGTTTTAAAGCCCTTTATGATATTGCTTTTGAGACAGAGAAAAAGTATTTGAAAGAGGTAAATTTATTTGATGTATACACCGGAGATAAGCTGCCTAATGGCAAAAAGTCATATGCAGTTAGCTTTGCTCTAAAATCAGACGCAGCAACCTTAACGGAGCAACAAATTGAAAAAATAATGGGCAAGTTTCAAGAAAACTTTAAAAATAAGCTAGGGGCAGAATTAAGATAATACCATCTATGCCTTTATAGGCTTACGAATACTATCTATTATGTGGATCACACCATTACGCTGGTTCGCGTCTGCCTTGGTAATCACCGACTGATTTCCTTCCTTATCGGTTAAAATGATATCTAAGCCCTTTATTGTAGCCGTCAGGACATCACCTGTTATGGTTGTAAAAACAGTTTTACCTTCTCCCCTGCAAAGGGCTCTTAAGATTTTAGAAGCCGAAAGATTCCCAGCAATAATATGATAACCTATAAGAGATTGCAATTCTTCTTTATTTTTCCCTCGAACTAATTCTGAAACTTTTTCTCGTGTTCCTGAATCAAAACTGATGTCACTAGGAGCGAAAACGGTAAAAGGTCCTGAAGTGTCTAAAATCGTCTCCAAATTAGAAACTTTTACTGCCGCTAATAAAAAATCATGATTACCTGAGTCTTTCGCATTTCTTATGATAGATTTTTCTGGATCCATGGAAACTTTAGCTGCTGTTGTATTTTGAGCACTTAAGTTTAAAGTCAAAAAAACAATCCATAAAAAGTGGGGAAACTTTAGTATACTCATAATCAATAGCTAGGGTTTAATTTTTTAGATAATTTGTAGGTTTTTTTTATGTTTATCCGATTAAGTGTATCAAATTATCGACAATATACATCAATTATTAAGTCAGTCAGCCTTGATTTTGTACCTTTTACCACATTTAACAAATATTTAACAATCCATTTTAACATCCTTTAGAAATCATGAAAAGATAAATTCTTTAACTTTGGAAGAAAAGCTAAAATGTTATTTAAAAGAACTAATATCGAAGTTGAACTCCAACAACTTAAGAACAGCAGCTTAAATTCGGAAGCTTTAATCGAGGAATTTTATAAAGTTTTAGAAGAGGCTACGTCCAACGAGAAAAGAATAATCGACAACACACAACGTAATTTTAAGGAGTATCAAAATAATTTTACGTTTGATTATTTGGAAACAAATAACATCTATCATGTAAGTCAAATAAAAGCAATTTGCATTACTTATAGATTGAGATTTTTAGATGCTTCGTATTTTAAAGGTAAAATACCCGCAGAAGCCATTTCTAAAATAAAAAAATTAGAAGAACGTCACGAAACTGAACTTAAGAACTTTAAAATTGTGGCACCGTCAAAATTATTTAAACTAGAAGATAAAGATGACCCTCTATTGTTTGCTCCATTAGGAAACGACTACTACTATTTAATTCATAAGTGGGGTACTGATTTAAGTCCGTTTAGAAAACTAAAGATGTGGCCTTTTAAGAGTATCGTAAATATTTTACTTCTTATTTTTGTCACTACCTTTTTTGCCACATACCTCAGCACTAGTATTCTTTTTTCTAGCGAAGCCTCTACTTCAAAAGTCTTTATTCTTGGCTTTTTTATCTTTAAAACCCTAGTGGCAATAGTCTTGTATTTTGGTATCGCAAAAGGTAAAAACTTTAGTCCCTTTATCTGGAATAGCAAATATTATAATTAATACTATCCATATACAACTAAAAAAGGAGCTCTAGAGCTCCTTTTTTTTATACCACAAACAAAAATTAGGCATTTACTGTATACATTTTTGCTCTTTGTTCTTTTATCGAAGGATCTGACATGTAATCATCAAAAGATAAATACCTGTCTATGACGCCATTTGGAGTGAGTTCTATAATTCTATTTGCAACTGTTTCTGCAAACTCATGATCATGGGTTGTAAACAAAATAGTGCCTTTAAAGTTTTTAAGGGAATTGTTAAATGCTGTAATACTCTCCAAATCGAGGTGGTTTGTAGGTTCGTCTAACATTAGAACATTAGCCCTTAACATCATCATTCTGCTTAACATACAGCGTACCTTTTCGCCACCAGACAGTACAGAACACTTTTTTAAAGCTTCTTCACCGCTAAACAGCATTTTTCCTAAGAAACCTCTAACGTATACCTCTTCGCGTTCTTCTTCAGTTTTAGCCCATTGACGTAACCAATCAACTAGATTTTCATTCGTCTCAAAAAAGCTGTGATTATCCGCAGGTAGATAGGACTGGTTTGTAGTTATGCCCCACTGAAATTCTCCTGTATCTGCTTTTCTATTGCCATTTATTATTTCATAAAAAGCACTGGTCGCTCTTGAGTCTTTAGAAAAAACAGCAACTTTATCTCCTTTAGCCAAATTGATGTTGACATCTTTAAATAATAAATCTCCATCTTCAGAGCTGGCAGATAACTTTTCAATGTTTAAGATTTGATCGCCTGCTTCGCGTTCTCTTTCAAAAATAATTGCAGGATAGCGTCTACTTGATGGTTTAATATCATCAATTTTTAACTTTGACAGCATTTTTTTTCGAGAAGTAGCTTGTTTACTCTTTGCCACGTTGGCACTAAAACGCATGATAAACTCTTGTAATTCCTTAGCCTTTTCCTCTGATTTTTTATTTTGTTGCGCTCGCTGCCTAGCCGCTAATTGGCTGCTTTCGTACCAAAAAGTGTAATTACCAGAATACAGATTCAATTTTCCAAAGTCGATATCGGCCACATGTGTACACACAGAATCTAAAAAGTGACGGTCATGCGATACTACAATTACGGTATTCTCATAGTTGGCTAGAAAATTTTCTAACCAGCTAATGGTTTCATAATCTAAATCGTTCGTAGGTTCATCCATGATTAAAACATCAGGATTACCAAACAGGGCTTGTGCCAATAAAACCCGAACTTTTAGCTTACTATCTAAATCACTCATTAACGAATAATGAAACTCTTCAGGAATCCCAAGATTTGATAATAAAGACGCCGCATTGCTATCCGCATTCCAACCGTTCATTTCTTCAAATTGAACTTGAAGCTCCCCTATTCTATCGGCATTTTTATCGTCATAATCAGCATAAAGAGCATCCATCTCTTTTTTAATAGCTGCTAGTGGTTTGTTCCCCATAACCACAGTTTCTAAAACCGTACTTTCGTCATGGGCATTATGGTTCTGTTCAAGAATAGACATACGCTTCCCTGGTTCTAAACTTACATGCCCAGAGGTTGGGTCTATTTGACCAGCAATAATTCTTAAAAATGTAGATTTTCCAGCTCCATTTGCTCCAATGACGCCGTAACAGTTGCCTTGTGTGAAAGACACATTAACATCATCAAACAGCACTCGTTTTCCAAATTGTACCGATAAATTAGATACAGATAACATACAAAGTATTTTAAAATTCGCGCAAAAATAAGCAAAAATACGCCTTGAAACTAACAAAGAAGGCTTTGAATATCGCTACCGTTTTCGTGAAACCTATTTTTTAACGCTGCATTAACACCTAGTAGCATGGGTGTTTAGTAAATTCGCTTGACCATACAACTGTTTAACTCTATGAATAGATATTTACTTTGCCTATTTTTTGTGTCTTTTACAGCCTGTAATTTAGAACAAAAAAATGCTCCTACCATATTCGCCGGAGAAATTGTCAATCCTACCAGCGGAACAGTTATTCTATTTAAAGACGATATCGCTGTAGATTCGGCCTATCTGGATATGCACAATAGGTTTTCTTTCACTTTAGATACCTTAGAAGCCGGGCTGTATAATTTTCATCATTCACCACAATACCAATATGTTTACTTGTCTGAAGGCGATAGCTTATTATTGCGCCTGAATACGAATTATTTTGACGAATCATTAGTTTTTTCTGGCATAGGCGAAGAAATAAATAATTTTTTAATCGAAGTTTTTTTAAATAGTGAAGAAGAGGATAAGTTGATTGAAACATACTATACTTTAGAACCAAAAGAGTTTAGTCAAAAAATAGATTCCTTACGCCAATTGAAAATAGCTTTACTCGGTGAATTACAAACAGAATCACAACTTTCTCCGCAATCATTAGCTATGGCTAATGCTACCATAAACTATACAAGCTATATCAATAAAGAGAAGTATCCTTTTAAAAATCCTAAAAATTCAAAAAAAAGATCCTTAGAAAAAATGAATGGGGATTTTTATGAATACAGAAAGGAGCTTGATTTTGACGACAAGGAACTAACTTTTTTCACACCGTATTACGATTTTATGAAACGCTATTTTGACAATCTAGCCTTTGCTGGTTGTGCAACAGATTGCGATGAAGAAAATAAAACGATTAAAAATCAACTTCATTTTAATCGACACAAACTTGTATTGATAGACAGCATTGTTAAAGAAAAAAAACTTAGGGATAATTTATTCAGAAGCGTTGCGATGACCTACTTTTTAAAAGTACATGACAATGTGGAAAATAACAAAATATTTTTTGACGCATTCCAAGAGCTTTCTGGAAACAATATGCACATTAATGAAATTCACAATTTGTATGAAAGTGTGTTAAAAATGCAGCCTAATCATGAATTGCCTGATGTTCAGGTATTGGATAGTATTGGAAATAAAGTCTCTATCAAAGAAATTGCCTTGCAAAATGATACTGTCGTATTTTACTTTTGGACGCCTAAAAACAACCGACATTTTAAAAATATTACCAATCAAGCAAAACTGTTAGCGACACAATATTCAGACATTTCATTTGTAGCCATAAGCTTAAGCAACGATGAAGAAAGTTGGAAAAACACTATCAAAGAAAGTAATCAAACATTTAAAAACGAATACAAAGCTGTTCACATCGACAGTCTCAGAAATACCTTAATTATTGATGGTCTTAATAAAGCCATTGTAACTAAAAACGGAGTTATAGTTGATGCCTATAGAGACATGTATGCTTTGATGAGGTAAGTAAAACCCTATAAAAATAAAAAAACCGCTGCTTATCGCAGCGGTTTTTTTTAGTATTAATTGTAAGCTCGAAACCCTAGTTTCCCTTTTTATAATCTTCCAAGAACTTTGCTAAACCACTATCGGTTAAAGGATGCCTTAACAAGCCTTCAATTGAGGATAAAGGACCTGTCATCACATCTGCTCCTAATTTTGCACAATCAATGACGTGCATTGTGTGGCGTACTGAAGCTGCTAAGATTTGAGTTTCAAAATTGTAGTTGTCATAGATATGGCGTATTTCAGCGATTAGGTTTAAACCATCTGTAGAAATATCATCTAAACGGCCTATAAACGGTGATACATAAGTTGCACCAGCTTTAGCGGCTAATAAGGCCTGACCAGGAGAAAAAACCAATGTTACGTTGGTTCTAATACCCTTATTACTAAAATAACGACAGGCTTTAATACCATCTTTTATCATGGGAACCTTAACGACAATTTGCTCGTGTAATTCGGCTAATTCTTCCCCTTCTTTAATAATTTCATCATAGGTAGTGGCAATAACTTCAGCAGAAACATCACCATCAACTATACTACAAATATCTACGTAATGTTTTAAAATATTATTACGTCCGGTAATGCCTTCTTTTGCCATTAAAGATGGATTTGTGGTTACACCATCTAAAACACCCAACGCCTGAGCTTCTTTAATATCTGCTAAATTTGCGGTATCTATAAAAAATTTCATGATAAATTCTTTGAATTAATAATCTATTTATATTTTACAAAGCTACAATTTATAATGGTTTAACAGTAATTTCTCGTACACTTTATCAGGTAACATATTTTTTAAAATAAGTGAAAATTTCTGCATAAAATCGCCGACTTTATAGTGTATTTTTGGTTTTTTTGTTTGGATAATTTTATAGACCAAATGTGCTACAGCAATAGGATCTCCCCCAGAATCTACATCGGTGTTAATAGCGTTTAAGGTAGCACCATAGGGTTTTTTATAGGGAGAATTCTCTAAAATTGGTGCATGATACCTGCCTGATGCAATATTCGTGGCAAAATCACCTGGGGCTACATTGGTCATTAAAATTCCAAAGGCTTTTAACTCCATTCTAAAGGCTTCGGTCACCAACTCTAAAGCCCCTTTTGTAGCTGAATAAATACCTCTATAGGGTAAACCCATAAACCCAGCAATAGAGGTTATATTAATAATTAATCCACTTCCTTGCTTACGCATTTGCGGCAAAACTGCCTTTATAACCCGAATTGGCCCATATAGATTAGTATTAAAAGCTTTTTCAATTTCGTCGTTTGGAGTTTCTTCGATGGGACCCGTAATTCCAACACCGGCATTGTTGATCAAAACGTCTATTTTGCCTTCTAATGCTACAAGTTTTGAAACTGCTGCCTCTATAGATGTAGTATCATGAACATCTAAGGCCAATAAATTAAAATGATTGAAATCTGCATATTTGGTAAGATTACGAGTAGTACCATAGACTTTAAAATCTTTTGATTTTAAGTACATCCCTATTGCTTTTCCTATTCCCGAAGAACCACCAGTAATTAAAACAACTTTCTGTGCCATAAGTAAAATTAGACTACAAAGAAACAAATTATTCTGGGATAAAGAATGTACGCAAAGCATCTTCTAACGAAGAGGAACTATGAAACGTTTAAAAATGTGGGCATCGAAAATAAAAGTGTCGTAGTTTACTTTTACAGCATTTGAAGCATAAAAAAATGGCAAGCTACCTACGTCGCACCGCTACGACCACATACCCTTGCTGCGTTCCCACCCTGGGGGATTCTGCAGGAGCTGGTCGCGTAGGACTTGCCGCTGCAAATATACAATGTTTTAAATTTTTCACAATCATTTTACATTGTAAATTTTAATAAATACCTTGCCAACCTAAACACAGTTAGCTATCTAATTGATTGCCAATTTTTTATTTAAACAATACCGATCATGAGAACATTATTTATAAGCAGTATTGCTTTTGTAATTACCCTATTAGGATCTTGCGGCAGTAGTAATTCAACAACGTCTGACCTTTTTGAAATTCAACTTCAGGATGATAAACGCGAATTTCAACAGCATGACGAAGTGAAAATTAGTCTTAAAAATAAAAAAAACACAAGCATTGAAACTATTTCATATTTCATTGACAGTAAACCTATTACCCTAAGCAATAACGCGTTTACCTTAGACATGCCAGAGTTAGGGGTTAAAACGCTTAAAGCAGTCATTCATTACAACGGAGAAATCGGAGAAGTAACCAAAGAAATTAGAGTTTTAGCGAAGAATTCACCTGAAGTTTATACCTATGAAATCATCAATGAATTTCCTCACGATAGCAATGCATTTACCCAGGGCTTAGAGTTTTATAAAGATACCTTATACGAAAGTACTGGAAAAAAAGGAATGTCATCGTTGCGAAAAATAGATTTTAAAACTGGAAAAATACTAAAGCAAATAAATTTAGAGGATACCTATTTTGGGGAGGGAATAACCATACTCAACGATAAAATTTATATGCTTACCTGGCAAAGTAATATTGGTTTTATCTACGACACCAAAACCTTTGAAAAAATAGATAGTTTTAAATACGGTAAAAGTAAAGAAGGATGGGGCTTGGCCAATGACGGTGAAAAATTATTTAAAAGTGACGGAAGCGAGAAAATTTGGTTTTTAAATCCTGAAACCTTGCAGGAAGAAGGACATATTGAAACGGTTACCAACAAATCTGTCTTTAACAAAACCAACGAACTAGAATATGCGAATGGCAAAATTTACGCTAACGTATGGCAAAAAGAAAGTATGATGATTATTGACGCTAAAAGCGGCGCTATTATTGGCGTTATTAACTTTGGTGGCTTAAAAGATAGGGTAACAAAGCACGATAATTTAGACGTACTCAATGGCATAGCTTATCACAAAGAACGAGGCACCTTTTTTGTGACGGGCAAAAACTGGGATACCTTATTTGAAGTTACTATTCTTAAAAAGCCCTAAGGGTCTTCAAAAAACAAACTAGTATCAGATTAAATTAAGTAATTTTAGACTGAAGTTTATCACAATTTTATTTTGATAAAAGTATGATCAAAGCATTTATAAAGAAAATTAAGGTCAAAGAAGATGATTTAGATGATTTAAATCATGTTAATAATGTGCGCTACCTGCAATGGATCCAAGATATTGCCAAGGAGCATTGGAAAGAAAAAGCACCAAAAGCTATTTTTGAAACTAGTATTTGGGTTGTTAAAAGTCATTTTATTGAATACAAAAAAGCAGCTTTTTTAAATGATGTCATTGAAGTAAAAACCTATATTGAAAAGACGAAAGGAGCACTCTCAATTCGTATCGTTGAAATGTTTGACACCCATACAAATGACCTTATTTTAAAATCAAAAACAGAATGGGTATTAATCGATGCCACATCGCAACGCCCTATTCGCATATCAAAAGATATTGTGGCGATTTTTGAATAACAATATAATTATCCTGTCAATGATATACTAGATCTATTCAAAGCTTGTGGTTTAGTTTATGATCAAAAATTTATATTTTACTTGGCCATAAACTATCCAAAATGCCCATTGATACACTTAAAATACCGTGTTTTACATAGTTAAGCACACTAAAAAAGGAGGTCAGGGAGTATAAAATTTGATGAATTGTTTACCTATTATGTTGCACACAAATTCTAGATGCTATCTTATTTTTATTGCTATTGCCATGGTGTTCGTTAGCTCATGTAGAAAAGATTTTGAATACCAAGAGAGTTCTGGTAATCTAAGCTTCTCAAAGGATACCGTGTATTTAGACACCGTTTTTTCAACAATTAGTAGCAGTACCTATAGTCTAAAAGTATATAATAAAAGTAAAAACGATGTTCAAATTCCGACAATCTCCTTAGCAAAAGGATTAGAAAGCAAATACCGCATCAATGTAGACGGACAAGCAGGGATAAATTTTTACAATACTCCTCTGCTTGCTCAGGACAGCCTGTATATTTTTATAGAAACAACGCTTAGCATGGCTGCTAACCAAGCAAATGAATTTTTATATACAGACGCCTTGGTCTTTGATAGTGGCGCTACCGAACAAAGAGTGGCCTTAGTCACATTGATAAAAGATGCCATATTTCTTTACCCTAAAAAGAACGATAACCAAATTCATGAAGCCATTAATTTACTTTCAGAAAATCAAGAAGAAAGTCAAGATATAACAGGTTTTCTTCTTGACGACAGCCAGCTCAACTTTACAAACCAAAAACCATATGTTATTTACGGGTATGCCGCTATTCCTGAAAATAAAACCCTAAATATAGCTAAAGGAGCCCGTGTATATTTCCATAAAAACTCTGGCCTATGGGTACAAAAAAATAGTTCTTTGCAAGTTAATGGAGAGGTAAGTACCCATCAAGAAACCCTAGAAAATGAAGTTATTTTTGAAGGAGATCGTTTAGAACCTGAGTTTTCTGAAATTGCTGGCCAATGGGGAACTATTTGGTTTGATAAAGAAAGTTACAACAATCGAATTAATTACTTAACCCTGAAAAACGCCACCGTAGGTTTACGAGTTGAAGGAACGAATACCTCAACACAACAAAACTTAAAAATCACAAACTCACAGATCTACAACAATTCTAGGATTAATCTTTGGGGTAAAAGCGCTAGTATTGAAGCTGAAAATGTTGTTCTAGGAAACTCAGGTGGCTCATCATTGCACCTTACTAACGGGGGCACGTATAATTTTACCCACCTAACAATAGCTAATTATTGGAGTGCTGGCTTTAGAATTGCTGCCGCCTTACAAATAGACAATCTAAATGAAAAAGCGCTCTACCAAGCAAATTTCACTAACTGCATTATTGATGGTTCAAAAAGTATGGAACTAGCGATTCGCAATACCTCAAACTCGGCATTAAATTTCTTTTTTGATCATTGTATGCTGAAAGTACAGGGTACATTGACCACAAACAATGACTCGCTGTACGACTTTTCGGATACTACTAAATACCAATCTATTTTTTTAAATGAAGACGCAGCCTTTACAAATCCAAGGCTACATAACTTTTTAATTAAGGAAAATTCGTTTGCCATTGGCAAAGGAACTATAGAAGGTGCTCTAGCTGTACCAAATGATATCAGAGGCAAAGTAAGGGCTAACCTGATTACACTTGGTGCCTACCAGTTTTAATTAACAGCTCCTCAAATATCGTTTTCCCAGCCTCAGCTTTGTTTAGATGGATTGAAAAGAAGGCTCAACCGCCTCTTAACCAAGCAGAAGAATAACTGTTTGGCTAAAAATGTAAAATACCAAGCGTTTTAAGCACTAAAATACAGGTCTTCCATTTAAATTTTTTTATACCTACACAAAATCGGAAAACTTAAAAAATTTATATAAAATAGTATTTTTCTTACAAAATAGATGAATTTTGATGCGATTTACACAAAAACCTTTAAAAGTCTAAGGTTTTTGTGCAGTCATTTGTGAAATACATAGCGTAATTTGCGATTTCAATTTTGCGACTATGGAGTACGAATATGCTATTATCAATTCTGACGCTACATTTAGCCATGAATTACGATCTCAATTGGTAGATTTTAAAGAATTTAGGTGCTCTGGCGTTGCTGCCGATTGCTTCGACGGTTTAAATCTTATTTTAAAACAAATGCCAGATGTAGTTTTTGTTGATTTAACCAAAAACGCATCAAGTTGTTTTGCGATGGTCGTAGAACTACACCAATATGTAAAATTTATGCCCGTGATTATAGGCATTTCTAAAACAAAAAACTTTGCATTTGATGCCTTAAAAAATGGATTTTTTGATTATTGGTTGTTGCCCTTAAATGAGTTCGACATTAGAAAAACGTCTCTAAAGTTACAACATAGGGAACTTAAAGAACCTTGCTCATCGACCAAATTATGTTTAAAATCGTATAAAGATTATAGGTATATTGATACCCACGAAATTCTATATTTAAAAGCTGATAACAACACTACTGATGTGTTTTTAAAAGACGGCTCATCAGTAAGTGCTTTTAAAACTTTAAAAACTTTTGAAAACAGACTACCTCAAAATTTCATAAGAATTCACCAAAGTTATATTTTAAATACCGACTTTATTTCTAGAATTAATTATGGTAAAGGTATGTGCACCTTGAATCATGGAGATACACAACTTCCTTTTTCTAAGTCGTACAAAGACAAAATCGATACTTTAAAAAATTTACTGACCAAAAACGCCATTTCGACATTAAAATAAGTTAATTCTTACAAAAATACTACAGATACTATCAGATGAATAGCATTCACTAAACTTTAAATAGCTGTAAAAAAATTACTACAGTACTAAATTATCTTTGTTTAAAGTATGTAACCAATTTAAACAATATAATTATGAAAAAGGTAGCAGCAGTATTTGCAATGGTAGTTTTAACTTTAGGAATGGTTTCTTGCGATACCGATGTCAATGCACAAGAAGATCAGGCGTATGAGGTACAAGCATGTGATACATGTGAAGTTAAGACTGATCCTGGTAAAGATTAAGTAAAGAAATAAAATATATAAGCTTTTAATAATTCGTTATTAAAAGCTTTTTTTTATCTTGTATTCTGTATTAAAATATATGAATTTTCAAGGTAACCCTATTAAATTACTGGCAGTACTAGCTGTACTTTTTTTTTATTCTTGCAAGGAAACTAAAAAAGAAGCCTTTAGTGAACGCTCACCAAGCCCTAGCACTAAAAATGATAGTATTACTAGGTGGATTGATAGTAGTTTACATAACACCCTAACTCCATCAGAAAAGCAAGTGTTGCTTTCCAAAGCATTTGACGAGTTAAAAAAGTTTCCTGATGATTCTTCGAAGATGAAGCAATTGTCAAACATTTCCTATTACAGCATTCAAACTGAAGATTCTTTGTTTTTTCGAACTATGAACAAAGAAGCCATACAGCTGTCAGAAAAAATAAACGACTCCACAGCCCTTGGCGAAGCCGCCTGGGATTTAGCCCTGTATTTTAATACTATCAACACCAAAGACAGTGTTTTATTCTATTACAATAAAGCCATTACCTTATTCTCTGCTTTAAAAAAGCAATCCAAAGTTAGCAAACTTTTATTAAACCTAGGCATAACCCAGCGAGAAGTTGGTGATTACGCCGGTGCAGAAGCTTCTACGATAAAGGCCATTGCTATTTTTAAAGCTTTAGATGATAAAAAAAGACTATCTGATGCATATAACAGTTTAGGTGCCATCACTACATCTTTAGGGAATCATGAACAAGCTATTGAATTTTTTGAAATAGCCAATACCCTTATGCAAGAGGTATCAAAAAATAATGATGTCAATACCCAAATCATAAACAATATTGGGGTAGCCTATAAGGCTTTGGGGCAATTTAAAAAAGCCGAACAGAATTTTCAGAAATTGGTGGATTTGGATAGTTTCAAAATTAAAGACCCTACTTTTTATGCTAAAATCTTAACCAACTTGGCTTCTTCTAAATTAGAACAAGGAACATCCGAAAATTTAAGCCCACTGTATCAAGAAGCGATAGCCTTACAGCATGAAAATAATAATGTTTTTAGCGGGGCCACTGCAATCAGTTCTTATGCCATTTATTTAGCGTATAAAAAAGACACCATCGCCGCAGTTACCCATGCCTTAAAAGCGAAAAAATTAGCAGAAACCTCTGAAAATACAGAAAGTCTTTTGCGCAGTTTAGACCTGCTGACGAAGATTGATCCAAAAAACGCTACAGCATACGCTCAAGAATATTTTGCAGTAAGTACGCGATTGCAAGAAGAAGAGCGTCAATTACGAGATAAGTTTGCTAGAGTTCGTTTTCAAACCGATCAATTTATTGAAAAAAACGAATTGTTAGAGGCACAGAATAATCTTTTAGCAAGAGAAAAGCAACTATGGACCGCTTTGGCTGCCGTTGGTTTTATAGGGATTATAGCCATTTTAATCATCGTTATACAACGGATAAAGAATAAAAGTTTAAAGTTTGAGCGGGAACAACAAGAAGCTAACCAAGAAATTTTTAACTTACTAATGACCCAGCAAGGGAAGTTAACAGAAGGAAAAAAAATAGCACAGGAAAAAATTTCTCAAGAATTACATGATGGCATTTTAAATGACATTCTGGGGATCCGTTTAATTTTATCAAGTCTTAACAAAAAAAATGATGAAGAGGCTGTAAAGTACCGAGCAGAACTCATTGAACAATTAGCATCTGTTTCTGAAGAAATACGTACCGTATCGCACGAATTAAATAGCAGCTCACATAAAAAAGTATATAATTTTATTGAGTCGGTTAAATCTTTAGTAGAAAAGTTTAAAACGGCTACTCAAGCCATAAAGTATCAGTTTACCTATCCCAAAGACTATAATTGGGACGCTATCGATAGTGATATTAAAATTAATTTATACCGAATCTTACAAGAAAGCATTCAAAATGCCGTTAAACATGCACAACCAAATCACATTTTTATTAATTTTGATATTTTAGAAAATAGGGTTGTTGCGACTATTGAAGATGATGGCAAGGGTTTTGATACTAAAAAATTAAAAAAAGGTATCGGTGTAAAAAACATTGCTTCACGTCTCAAAAAATTAAATGGGGAGTGGATCATTGAAAGTAGCCTAGGAAAAGGTACCTCTACCATCATAAAAATACCCTTGCAAAATCATAAAATTGCCTAGGAAACTAATAGCTTACAAGATATGAAGACAGTACGAATTTTAGCCGTTGACGATCATAAGATGACGATTCTAGGGTACAAATTCATACTGGAGGACACTGAATTCTCTGATTTTAAAGTAGACCTATCCATTGAAACTTCTTTTGCTACGGGTAAAGCTGCAATAGAAAATTCGGTTGAGGCGAAAGCACCTTATGATATTCTTTTGCTAGACATACAACTTAGCGCTAGCGAAGAAGAATATCCCTATAGTGGTGAAGATCTCGGTATTCTTGCTCGTGCTATTTCCCCTAGTTCAAAAATTGTTTTTTTATCCTCTTTTAGCGATAATTATAGAATAAATAGCATCTTAAAAACGGTAAATCCAGATGGGTATATGGTAAAAACCGAAATTAATGAAGACCGTTTAAAAGAAATGGTCGAGGTGGTCTTAACCACTACCCCCTATTATACCAAAAAAGCGCTCATTGCCATTCGAAATAAAATGTCGAATGATATTCATTTAGACGAAACCGATAAAAAAATTCTCTATTACATCTCCATAGGATGTAAAACAAAAGATATGATTGAACATGTTTCTCTTTCCGTAAGTGGCATCGAAAACAGGAAGCGTGTCTTAAAAGAAATTTTTGGTGTTGAAAACGGAAATGATTACGCTTTAATCCATAATGCGCGAGAAAAAGGCTTTATTTAAGTAAATTTCCTGTTTTTTAAGGTTTTTAAAGTTCTGATTTTTAGGTAGATAAACAAAAACCTTTAAAAGTCTAAGGTTTTCGTGCAGTCTAAGGTTAAATAATACTGTTATGTTTGTTTTGAACATTCATTAGTTAGCCATGATACCAAAAAAAAACCCACTAAACAACAATTTAAAATTTGGTTCCCAGCATGATTTAAAAAATTTTGTGTTCCATGATTTTAGACGCATCATCGAAAAAGAGTTCTACTGTGATCTCGCTATTAACTATTCAGAAAAAGCAAATCATAAAATTGATTTAATTTTAGAATTAAAATTAAATTTTGAGCTACAACAAGGCTTACCCATTATAGCGGTTAGAGATACGGACGACTTAAATTTCCATTTAAATACAAATAGTGACTACCTATTTTTAAATCAGCTTCAGCAGCTTGCGGAACGTAGTTTGCATAAAGTTGATATTGAGGAGTTAACTATCGTTTTTACAGATTGTAGTTTAGTTATCCATCGCATTTGTAATCATAGTATTATTTCACAAGTAAAAAACATCATTCAAAAAATTGATGACAATCAATTGAATCTGACCAAGGGCTTTACAGAAGTTCCTTATGAAATACATATTCCGGTTTTTGAAGAAAAACCACTGCATGGCGAAATTAATTTGCTAAAATTTAAAACGGAAGAAACTAAAATTTGTGACTATTATAAATTTTGGGCCGTTTATTTTGAGCATAAAATTGATGCCTCATTCTATGATGTTGCCAATACTGAAATTTTTGATGGTGATTTAACGATGATTAACCTATGATATAACAAACAGGAAAAATTATCAAGAGCCAATGCGGAGCAAAAAATAAAGGTGATATATACCTAAATAACTCTTCTTATGCCTTTATTAGGTTTGTATCTAATTCAAAAAATAAGGAGAGCGTAAAAAAAATTAAAAAGAGTATTTTTTCAATTCATGTCAACCCAACGAAAACAGCAGCAACCTTAGTTCAAGAATGCTGCCGTTTTTATTTATTATCTATTTACCATGGCATCTAGCCAGCATAAAAAAGCGCTCTGCCACTCATAAGGGCATTTACTTTTTTCTTTACCCCTTCAATTAAGGCTTCATCTTCTGGATTAGAAAGCACCTCATCAATAAAGTCTACAATGACCGCCATGTCTGCTTCTTTTAAGCCTCTAGTGGTAATTGCAGCCGTTCCAAAACGAATTCCTGATGTAATAAAAGGGGATTTATCATCAAAAGGAACCATGTTTTTATTCGCCGTAATATCTGCTTTTACCAAAACAGCTTCAGCCAATTTACCCGTAATATTTTTATTTCTTAAATCAATCAACATCATGTGATTATCAGTTCCTCCAGATATGATTTGATAGTCTTTCTTCATAAAAGCCTTTGCCATAGCATCGGCATTCTTTTTTACTTGTAAAATATAGGTCAAATACTCATCGGTTAAGGCTTCGCCAAAAGCGATAGCTTTTGCGGCTATAATATGTTCTAAAGGGCCACCTTGATTACCAGGAAATACAGCTAAATCTAATAAGGCAGACATTTTCCGCAGTGTTCCATTTTTTAAGGTAATCCCAAACGGATTATCAAAATCTTCACCCATTAAGATTAAACCTCCTCGGGGTCCTCTTAAGGTTTTATGTGTCGTCGTGGTAACAATATGGCAATGTGGGATTGGATCATTTAAAATTCCTTTCGCAATTAAACCTGATGGATGCGAAATATCACCTAACAATAAAGCACCTACACTATCGGCAATAGCTCTAAAACGCTTAAAATCCATATCTCTAGAATAAGCAGAAGCACCAGCTATAATCATTTTTGGTTTTTCTCTCTCCGCTATTTCTTGAATTTTATCATAATTTAAAACCCCTGTCTCTTTTTCAACACCGTAAAAAACAGGATTGTATAATCTTCCCGAGAAATTTACTGGGGAACCATGGGTTAAATGTCCGCCATGCGATAAGTCAAAGCCTAAAATTTTATCTCCTACCTGTAAGCAAGCATGAAAAACCGATGCATTCGCCTGCGACCCAGAATGTGGTTGCACATTGGCGTAGGCTGCACCAAACAATTCCTTAGCTCGATCTATCGCTATTTGCTCCACAACATCAACAACTTCACAACCCCCATAATACCGTTTTCCAGGATAACCCTCAGCATATTTATTGGTCAAAACGGAACCCGCCGCTTCCATAACCTGAGCACTTACAAAGTTCTCAGATGCAATAAGTTCTATTCCGTTAATTTGGCGCTGTTTTTCTTCAGCAATAAGTTCAAAAATTAGATTGTCGCGTTGCATAATAAAATAAACTGTTAAATGAGATGCAAAAATACGAATTGAAGGCTTTAAATTCATAGAAAATAATATATTTGATAGCAGAATTTATTAAATACCAATTAACAATTGTCATATGCCCTTAAAAACTAATGATCCTAGCAAGAAATCGTGGATTCCAGTACCTATGGATTCTGATTTTCCAATTCAAAACATTCCTTTTGGTGTTTTTTTGACTAGAGATGATATTATTACCATAGGAACAAGAATAGGAAATACTGCGATAGATCTTGGTGCCCTGCATCAATTAGGTTATTTTGATGGTATACCCCTTACGGATGATATTTTTCTTCAAGATACTTTAAATGATTTTATATCTGACGGAAAAAAAACGTGGCGTTTGGTACGTAACAGAATTTCTGAAATTTTTGATGTAAAAAACGATACCCTTCAAAAAAATGAAGACCACAAAAAGATTGTATTATTTACAATGGCAGAAATAGAAATGCAACTGCCAGTACAGATTGGGGATTATACAGATTTCTATTCCAGTAAAGAGCATGCAACCAATGTAGGCACAATGTTTAGAGATCCAGATAACGCCCTATTGCCGAATTGGCTTCATATTCCGGTGGGTTATCACGGCAGAAGCTCTTCCATTGTAACCAGCGGAACTCCAATTCGCAGACCTATGGGACAAACTATGCCCGCGGATGCTGATAAGCCAATATTTGGACCTTCAAAATTAGTAGATTTTGAATTAGAAATGGCATTTATCACTACAGATGCTAATGTACTAGGAGAACCCATCCCTGTAGACGAGGCTGAAGATTATATATTTGGGATGGTCCTATTTAACGATTGGAGTGCACGTGACATTCAAAAATGGGAATATGTGCCTTTAGGACCGTTTTTAGCGAAAAACTTTGCTTCATCCATATCTCCATGGATTGTTACTATGGATGCATTACAGCCATTTAAAATAGAAAGCACAGCACAAAATCCAGAGCCACTACCCTATTTACAGCAAAAAGAAAGAAAAACCTACGATATTCAATTAGAAGTTGCCCTTGTTCCTGAAAATGGCGTATCAACGACAGTGACCAAATCTAATTTTAAATACATGTATTGGACTATGGCTCAGCAATTAGCGCACCATACCATTAATGGATGTAATGTAAATAGTGGTGATATGATGGGTAGTGGAACAATTTCTGGGCCTACGCCAGATTCTTACGGTTCTATGTTAGAACTGAGCTGGGGAGGCAAAAACCCTGTAGCCTTAAATGATGGTACTACACGTAAGTTTATCGAAGATAATGATACTGTAATTTTTAGAGGCTATTGCAAAAAAGATGGCGTTAGATTAGGTTTTGGAAAAATTTCAACAAAGCTATTGCCCGTTTATCAACCTAAAAAAAATAAACAATAAATTCATTTTAACATACTATTTAGAAACGTAAAACGTTCTTTATACTTATTTATGGCACGGCTATTGAATATAGCCTACTGAAACCAAAAAATAATTCGTATGAAAAAATTTTTACTTTCCACCAGTATATTGTTTTTTATGGCCTGTTCTGGCGTAAAAAAAACACAAGAAGCGTTAAATTCTGGAAATTATGAAAATGCTATTTACAAAGCACTAGATAATTTAGTAGAAAACAAAACCAAAAAAGGCAATCAACCTTATGTCTTGCTTTTAGAAGAAGCTTTTAAGAAAAACACAGAACGTGAGTTAAAAGAAATTGCTTTTCTTCAAAAAAATGGTAATTCAGCAGATGTTGAAGCTATTTATAATGGGTATTTAAGGTTAAGAACTATAGAAGAACGTATTAAACCCCTTCTTCCCCTGCCTATTTATGAAGAACAGCGCGATGCTAAATTTAAGTTTACGGACTACGATGCTAAACTAATTGCGGCAAAAAATGAACTTTCTGATTATTTGTACGCAAACGCTTCGGGTTTACTTTTAAATGCTTTAAATAAAAGTGATTATCGGAAGTCATATAACGATTTTAAATATTTAGATGAGATAAATCCAAATTATAAAGATGTTCAAAATAAAATTCAAGAAGCACATCAAAAAGGCTTAGATTATGTTCAGGTGCACCTTGTGAATGATACAGAACAAATAATTCCTACTAGATTGGAAGATGAGTTATTAAATTTTAACACCTATGGCTTAAATAATTTATGGACGGAATACCATACCAATCCGCTTCAAAATATTAACTATGATTATGAAATGAATGTGGTTTTTAAAAGCATTAGCATTTCACCAGAGCAGGTAAAGGAAAAGCAAATAACGAAAGAAAAGCAGGTTGTAGACGGATTTACCTATGCGGTAGATACGAATGGAAATCAAGTAAAAGATAGTTTAGGCAACAAAATTAAAGTTGATAAATTTAAAACTATTAAAGCAGATTACTATCAGTTCACACAATTTAAGGCCGTTCAAGTTGCTGGTATCGTTAGTTTTAATGATCTAAAAACCCAGCAGCAAATAAATTCATACCCGCTGGCAAGCGAATTTGTTTTTGAACATATTTACGCCAAATATAACGGCGATAAACTGGCATTAGACAACGACTTAATTTCTTTTTTGGGTTTAGCGGCAGTTCCATTCCCAAGTAATGAGACTATGGTTTATGACGCTGGAGAAGATTTAAAAGCACGACTAAAAAGTATTGTTACACGACAACAGTTTAGGTAAAAAACAACCCCTTAAAAAAAGCCTTCAAAGATCTAATCTTTGGAGGCTTTTTTAATGCTAATATATAAGTTCGGTGTTTACCTAAGTAAAGAATACCCCTTCTAAATGAATACTATGCCTATCTGTGGCTTGTTTTGTGTAACACTTTTTAAATAAACGTCGCTACTTGAACTTCGTTGATTGCACCATGGGAAGCATGAGCTACGGCAGTACCGTTTTTTATAACTAATAATTGTGGTGATTGGTGTATCACTTGAAATTTACGAGCAACTTCGTTCGAAACTTCTCGGTAACTATGTAAGTCTAAATAATACAAATCTGCTTGATCTTTGCTGATATCATAGGTCTGCTTAAACGTATTCATTACCATTCTACTAATACCACAAGTAGTTGAATGCTTAAATATAAATTGAGGTTTTCCGTTCGATTTTTTTCCTAATTCTTCCAATTGATCTAAGGAGGTTAAAGCAATCCAGGGCAAAGCTGGTATTTCTTTTTTCTCTTCTGATTTATTGCCACCAAAGAAACTATTAAATAATCCCATAATTTTTAATTTTTAGCTAAGTCGCACTCTTACAAAAAACTTACAGACTGCCGTAATGTCTTGCTGTTACTATGTTTTCATGCCAAAATGACAATTATTCTTTCTTGGTAAGGTTATTGACTTTCTCTAATCAAAAGTAATGAATCACAGAAAAATAGACCTATATGAACATCAATAATTTCACGATAAAATCGCAAGAAGCTGTTCAACTTGCGCAGCAGATTGCTCAAGAAATGGGACATCAGCAAATTGAAAATGAACACCTATTTAAGGCCATCACACAGGTTGATGAAAATGTTACGCCTTTTATCCTTAAAAAATTAAATGTAAATACCGCATTACTTACTGAAATAGTTAGCAAAGAATTAGCGAGTTTCTCAAAAGTTACAGGCGGTGAATTAAGTTTTTCAAGAGAAGCGGGAAAAACCTTAAATGAAGCGAGTATTATCGCTAAAAAAATGGAAGATGAGTATGTCTCCATAGAACATCTTTTATTGGCTATATTTAATTCTAAAAGTAAAATTTCTCAAATTCTAAAAGATCAAGGGGTAACCGAGAAAGATTTTAAATTAGCCATTGAAGAGCTAAGAAAAGGCGGTAAAGTTACCTCTCAAAGTGCAGAAGACACCTATAATTCGTTAAATAAGTACGCCAAAAATTTAAACGAAATGGCTGATCAGGGCAAACTAGATCCTGTTATCGGTCGTGATGAAGAAATTCGACGTGTTTTACAAATCTTAACCCGAAGAACTAAAAATAACCCCATGCTCGTAGGTGAACCGGGGGTTGGTAAAACGGCAATCGCCGAGGGTTTAGCACATAGAATTGTGCAAGGTGATGTGCCCGAAAATCTAAAAGATAAAATAATTTATTCTTTAGATATGGGTGCCCTAATTGCAGGTGCTAAATACAAAGGAGAATTCGAAGAAAGGCTCAAAGCGGTCATCAAAGAAGTGACCTCATCCGATGGAAATATTGTACTTTTTATTGATGAAATTCACACTTTGGTTGGTGCTGGAGGTGGACAAGGGGCTATGGATGCAGCCAATATTTTAAAACCTGCTTTAGCACGCGGGGAACTCCGTGCTATCGGCGCAACCACGCTTGATGAATATCAAAAATATTTTGAAAAAGACAAAGCCTTAGAGCGTAGGTTTCAGAAAATTATAGTAGATGAACCTGATACCGAAAGCGCTATCTCTATCTTAAGAGGAATTAAAGATAAATACGAAGCGCATCATAAAGTACGCATAAAAGATGAAGCGGTAATTTCGGCTGTAGAATTATCACAACGTTATATTACGAATCGATTTTTACCCGATAAGGCGATTGACTTAATCGATGAGGCTGCAGCAAAACTAAGGATGGAAATTAATTCTAAACCTGAAGCACTTGATGTCTTAGACCGCAAAGTAATGCAGTTAGAAATTGAGGTGGAAGCTATTAAACGTGAAAATGATCATACGAAACTAAAATCGCTCAATCTAGATCTCGCCAATTTAAAAGAAGAGCGAAACGAGATTTTTGCTAAGTGGGAAAGTGAAAAAACAGTAGTTGACGACATTCAAAAAACAAAGCAAGATATCGAAGACTATAAATTAGAAGCTGAACGCGCCGAACGAAATGGCGATTATGGTAAGGTAGCTGAATTACGCTATGGCAAAATTAAAGACGCACAAGAAAAATTAGAAAAGTTGCAAATTGCTCTAGACGCGCAGCAAGAAGGCGACACCATGATAAAAGAAGAGGTGACTAGCGAAGACATTGCACAAGTAGTCGCTAAATGGACAGGAATTCCTGTGACTAAAATGTTGCAAAGTGAACGGGAAAAGTTATTACAACTCGAAGGTGTATTACACAAGCGTGTGGTAGGTCAAGAAGAAGCTATTCAGGCCGTTTCTGATGCTATTCGAAGAAGTAGAGCAGGCTTACAAGACAGCAAACGCCCTATTGGATCTTTTTTATTTTTAGGAACCACAGGCGTTGGTAAAACAGAGCTTGCGAAAACATTAGCAAGCTACTTGTTTGACGACGAAAATGCCATGACTCGGATCGACATGAGTGAATACCAAGAGCGCCACTCCGTGAGTAGATTGGTAGGAGCACCTCCGGGATATGTGGGCTATGATGAAGGGGGGCAACTTACAGAAGCCGTTCGAAGAAGACCTTATTCGGTAGTACTTTTAGATGAAATTGAGAAAGCACATCCAGACACTTTTAATGTTTTATTGCAAGTATTAGATGAAGGTAGACTAACAGACAACAAAGGAAGGGTTGCCGATTTCAAAAACACCATTATCATTATGACAAGTAATATGGGAAGTCATATTATTCAAGAGAAGTTTGAATCGAATGCCGACATCTATAGCGCTACAGAAGCGGCTCGCGTTGAAGTCTTAGGTTTGTTACGTAAAACCATACGTCCTGAATTCTTAAATAGAATTGATGATATTATCATGTTTACACCTTTGAATAAAAAAGACATTATCAAGATTGTAGGTTTACAACTAGATCAATTAAAAATAATGTTAGCCCAACAAAACATTACTATTGATGCAACAGATGACGCGATTAGCTATTTAGCAGAAAAAGGATATGATCCTCAATATGGAGCAAGACCTATAAAAAGAGTTATTCAGAAAGAAGTGCTAAACATGCTTTCCAAGGAACTTTTAAGTGGTAAAATAACAGCAGACAGTATTGTATTAATAGATTCATTTAATGATGAATTGGTATTCAGAAATCAGACTGAAATAGCCTAAGATCGTACCGGTCGAAGGCTGTGATCATCATCCTTTTGAAAATTTTCGAAAGGATGATGCTGTTTTTTACAAACTTTCTTATACCGCACAGTATAATATTTTTTTATATTCGTAGAAAATTATTGCTGATATGACAACAAAGGCTGAAAAAACTACCGCATTTATCATTCGAACCGTAGCACCCATATTTAATAAATTAGGATATGTTGGCACAAGTATGAGCGATTTAACTGAAGCCACTGGATTAACCAAAGGTGCATTATACGGAAACTTTGAAAATAAAGAAGCTTTAGCCTTAGCTGCTTTTGAGTTTAATAGCAAAGAGCTCTTAGCGGCATTAGATGAAAGGCTAGCTATCCAGGGCAATTCGCTACAAAAATTGTTTAATTTGACTCATTTTTATAGGCATTATAACGAATTTACAGCGGCTATGGGAGGTTGTCCTGTCTTAAATGTCGGTGTAGATGCAAAATATAATAATGCCATATTACTAGCTGCAGCAAAAGAAACCATTAAGATTATTGAAGGTAAAATTGCTTTAGTCCTTGAAAACGGCGTGAACAACAATGAAATTAAATTACCTGTTGCCCCTTTACAATTTGCCAAACAAATGTACACCATGATTCAAGGTGCCGTAAGTATGGCTACCATCACAGATGATCACAAATACCTTTTAAACACCATTACCTACTTAGAACATTTGATTAAATACGAAGTTACAAAGTAAGGCTTTTCAAAGGCTAAAACGTAAGGACTTTATTCGTTATAATTGAAAAAGGGTCTAGTGACCTACTAGACCCTTTCATAAAAATAGCGCTTAGCCTAAAGCCGTTTACTTTCCTAAGAATTTCACAATTTGTTCGTATACTTTTTCACCCGTAAAACCGAATTTATCGTCTAAAACAGTAGCTGGTGCAGAATAACCAAAGTGCTCCAAACCATATACTTCACCATTTGGTCCGGCTAAAGCTTCTAAGTTTATAGGCAAACCTGCCGTGAGCCCAAAAACCGGCTTGTCTTTTAAGATAACGCTCTCTTGATAATCTTTGGACTGATTTCTAAATAAACCTTCAGACATAACAGAAGCGATATTCACTTTTATCCCTTTTTTATCTTGTAATAATTTAGAAGCTTCTAGTAAGGTTGCTACTTCTGATCCATTGGCCAATAAGGTGATGTCCGCATTAGCTGTCTTTTGAACTAAATAACCTCCTTTTTCAGCCGCTAAAGCATCTTGATATCTTGAAGTTCCCATTGCTGGAATATCTTTAATGCCTTGCCTAGAAAGAATTAAACCCGAAGGGACTTTATTATTTTCTAAAAGCATTTTCCAACCTACTACGGTTTCAGCTGAATCTGCTGGGCGTAAGGCTACAAAACTAGAATTACCACTGTGATTTTTTAACTTTTCTAGCAAGCGGATCTGTGCTTCTTGCTCTACGGGTTGGTGGGTAGGACCATCTTCCCCTACTCTAAAGGCATCATGAGTCCAAACAAACTTCACTGGTAATTCTTGTATGGCACTTAAACGAATCGCTGGTTTCATATAATCTGAAAACACAAAAAAAGTGGCTACGACCGGAATAACTCCGCCGTGTAATGCAATTCCGTTAGCGATTGCTGCCATGGTAAGTTCTGCTACCCCTGATTGCAAAAACGATCCTGTAAAATCTCCTTTTTGTAAAGAATGTGTTTTATTTAAAAATCCATCCGTTTTATCGCTATTCGATAAATCCGCTGAAGAAACAATCATGTTCTCTACTTTTCCGGCCAGGTAGCCCAATACATTTGCTGAGGCTGCTCTTGTCGCTAGTCCTGCTTTAAAGTCTACACTTTCAAAATCTAATTCCGGTAGATTACCCGCCAAAAAATTATCAAGTTTGGTGGCTAAAGCAGCATTTTCTGTTCGCCATGCTGCAATCTCTTGCTTTTTTTCTTGAGCATCTTGTATTTTCTTCTTGATGATATCTTTATAGGCAGCAGCAACATCCTCATAAATGGCAAACTCATCTTTAGGGTTAGCCCCTAAATTCTCCAGTGTTTTTACGAAATCGGCTCCTGTATCTCCAATTGGTTTTCCGTGTAATTCAGTATGTCCTTCATACATGTCACCCGTAGCGGTAACACAACCTTTACCCATAATGGTTTTACCAATAATTAAAGTAGGTCTGTCCATTTCGGCATTAGCATCTTTGAGCGCTTTTCTTATTTCTTCGTGGTTATGACCGTCTATCGTTACAACTTTCCATCCCCAAGCTTCGTATTTCATGGCTGTATCTTCTGAAGTAACTTCGTCTGTTTTTGTGGACAATTGTACATCGTTAGAATCAAAAAACATAATAAAGTTACTCAATCCTAAATGACCAGCAATTCTACCTGCTCCTTGCGATATTTCTTCTTGCACACCACCATCAGAAATAAAACCATACACTTTGTGGTTCATCCAATTTCCAAAACGAGCTTGTAAAAATTTAGCTGCAATAGCAGCACCAACACCCATGGTATGCCCTTGGCCCAAAGGCCCTGATGTGTTTTCAACACCTCTATTTACGTCAACTTCTGGGTGACCCGGTGTTACAGATCCCCATTGTCTAAAGTTTTGAAGGTCACTTTTTGAATAATTTCCTAATAAATTATATTGCGCATACATTAACGGCGATAAATGCCCTGCATCCATAAAAAAACGATCACGGAAAGGCCATCTCATATCCGAAGGATCGTATTTAAAAAACTCAGAATATAAAATATGCATGTAATCTGCTCCTCCCATAGGACCACCTGGGTGCCCTGAATTTGCTTTTTCTACCATGGATATGGCTAATGCTCTTATATTGTCTGCGGCTAACTGATCTATCTTCTTATTCATAGGTGTGCTGTTTTCTGCTTTAAATTAAACGGTTTTTAAGAGGAGATTACTTTTAGTATTATAGGCTGCAAGATAAAAACCTTTATGACTATCTGCAACCTATTATGGTGCATTAAAATGATTATTTACTAACATTATAAGCTCATAAATAAAGTCTTAGATTTTACATTCTGAGTTTTATTTGGTCAAACGACGATTGTTTGTTCTATATTAAACCAAAATTCTATTAAAAAATACTATTTTAGTTTTTTGTAAGTTCTAAAGTGGTAGAAAATCCATTTAAAGCTAACGCTTAACTGACCATCAAGTGAATAACTTTGATTAAAAAATTAAAACCCAAGAGATGAAAAAAATTCAACTTTTTATTGTAACGATACTCACACTTTTTTTAGGTAGTTGTAAAGAAGATAATGCAGCAGTGACCGAACCTGAAAATTTAGATCCTGTTATTTCAACTTTTTATTTTATCAGACATGCTGAAAAGGACCGTAGTAATCCCGAAAATTTAGATCCTGAATTAAATCAAGAAGGACTAGGCAGAGCCATTCGATGGGAACGAATCTTTAGTGAAATACCCCTAACCACTATATATAGTACAGATTACGAAAGAACTAAAATGACGGCCGCACCAACGGCCATCAGTAAAGATTTAATTGTAAATACCTACAATCCAAATGCCATAGACATTCAAGAATTTAAAGACGCTAATCTTGGCGCAAATGTTTTAGTGGTGGGCCATAGCAATACCACCCCGGCATTTGTGAATAAAATGATAGATGAAAATAAATATGCTGATATGGATGATTACGACAATAGCAGTCTTTTTATTGTACGTATTATTGATGGAAAAGCTAGCGATATACGCTTAAAAATGGATTAATTTTCCAAGATTACCCTTATATTTTCTAATTGAATATCCGATAAAAAAACGAGTTGATTGTTTTCAAATGCCTCAGCAGTTTGTTCAACAGTGATGGCCTTATCGTCTGGTTTGTAATTTTTATAATCTACAAATCTAATGCCATTAACATACCGCTCATTGTAGGCTTCTCTGAAACGCACGCCTCCGCCGTCTGTATGAAATTCATAGGCTAAATAATCGGGCTTAAAAGTTTCTGTATTGATCCAATACACATAAGTGTCATCAAAATCATCACCGCCATTTTTCTTATCAAAAGTAATTTGAACAACATAGTAGTCTTTACCTTTGAGCGTTGAAATTTTTAATAGCTGTTTGTTTACGGCAGCATCATTTAATCGATAGGGTAATTGCGCAAAATAATGAACAGAATTCACAGAATTGCCATACACAATTGCCAGAGAATCTGATAGTTCTATTTCTAAATTATCAACATAGCGCTGAAAACTATTGCTTCTTTTAATATCCATATACCGCAAGGAGTCACTCTCGAAAATTCGCTTTAAAACGGCACCGTTTTCTTCTGATAGGTAGGTTTTATCTCTAAAATCAAATCCTATGCTGCTATGCTGATACAGGTCGCCACCAGCTACTTCAATTGATTTATCGATGATCTCTTGCGCGGACCATTCTTTTTTAGCAGTGTTTTTACAAGCAGCCATAAAAAGCAGAAACGAAATTAAAGCGATGAACCTCATATTTTTTTATTTTGTTAGTCCTACTCTGATGTAAACATTACAAATTTCGACAAGAATTTTCAATTCTGTCTAAATTACCTACTATTTATCATTTAATTGTTATTATTTTTGTTCACGTGATACAAAAGAAAATAAATATAAAAAACAAAAGAGCCAGGTTTGACTTCGAAATTTTGGATACCTATACCGCTGGCTTAGTACTTTCGGGTACTGAAATTAAATCCATACGCTTAAGCAAGGCCTCGATCTCAGAAAGTTTTTGTGAGTTTAATGACCGTGGTGAATTATTCATCATTAATATGCAAATCGACGAATACTCGCATGGCACCCATTATAATCACGCACCAAAAGCAGCTCGTAAATTACTTTTAAATCGTGGTGAACTTAAAAAGTTAGAGAAAGAAGTTAAAAACACAGGCCTTACGATTGTTCCACTGAATCTTTTTTTAAATGAAAGAGGCCTAGCCAAAATAAATGTAGCGCTGGCGAAAGGTAAAAAACTATTTGATAAGCGAGAATCAATTAAAGATCGGGATAACAAAAAAAATCTAGATCGCATTAAAAAAAGTTTTAATAATTAAGGCCATACCTTAACATTCATTAAAAGAGCCCGTAATCAACACGCGATAAACCATGACCATAGCCGAACTAATCAGCAAGGTATTTTTACCCTTATCTTTAGCGATTATTATGTTAGGAATGGGGATGACCCTAATCACTGCTGATTTTACACGAATACTGAAATATCCAAAGGCCATTTTACTAGGCCTCACCAACCAACTTATCTTTTTACCCCTTATCGGTTTTATGCTAGCCATAGGTTTTGATCTAAATCCGGTGATGGCGGTGGGACTTATGATTTTAGCCACATGCCCGGGTGGACCAACAAGTAATTTAATCACCCTTATTTGCAAAGGAAATATCGCTTTATCTGTTACGCTAACCGCTTTTTCTAGTATGATAAGTATTCTAACCATTCCCTTTATTCTATATTTTGCCATAGATTATTTTGGCACTGGCACCAATGTTTTAATAAAATTACCCCTTGGTGACACGATAGTACAAATTATGGGAATAACCGTTATTCCCATTTCTATAGGAATGCTGATTCGTACTTACAAGCCAAATTTCGCAAAGCAGATGGAAAAACCCATGCGAATCGCATCCGCACTCTTATTCTTTGTCGTCTTCATAGCTGTTATAGCTGCAAATTTTACGATCATTGGCAGAGGAATGAGGGAAGTAGGTTTTGTGACCTTGCTCTTAAACTTACTTACCATGAGTGTTGGGTATCTGACGGCAAAATTATGTAAGTTAAAACTCAAAAATGCTATTTCTATAACCATAGAAAGTGGCATTCAAAACGGTACTCTAGCCTTTGTGATTGCTACCTCTATTTTAAATAATATAGAAATGGGTATTCCGATAGGGGCCTATGCCATTTGGATGTTTATTACCGGTGGAATTTTAATGTGGTTTTGGGGTAAAAGAAAAGATATAACAACTTAAATTTGTACGCTACTTAAGTATAGATAAGCCACCTAGACCATAAAACTTTCAAAAGTAAACGAACAACGCGCCACAATGACCATAATCTCGAAAGACATTTCTAAAGCTATAAGCCTTTTAAAAAACAATGCCATTGTAGCCATACCAACAGAAACCGTTTACGGCTTAGCTGGAAATATCTATAGTGACAATGCAATTCGAAAAATATTTGAGGTAAAAAAAAGACCTCATTTTAATCCCTTAATTGTTCATGTAGATTCCTTAACAAAAGTAGAAGCTTTGGTGAGTGAATTTCCTGAAAAAGCAAAATTGCTAGCAGAAGCTTTTTGGCCCGGTTCATTAACTTTAATCTTAAAAAAAAATAGTGCTGTTCCTGATTTAGTGACCGCAGGAAAAGATACCGTAGCGATTAGAATCCCAAACCATTCTGTAACTCTAGACCTATTGCAACAACTGCCTTTTCCGTTAGCAGCACCTAGTGCGAACCCGTTTGGAAGTATTAGTCCAACTTCAGCACTACACGTAGAAAATTATTTTAAAGATGCCATTGACATGGTGCTTGATGGTGGTAGCTGTAAAAATGGAATCGAATCGACGATTATCGGTTTTGAAAATGATGAACCCGTTCTATACCGACTCGGATCTATTTCGATTGAAGAAATAACCAAGGTAATTGGAGAGGTTAAAATTAAAAATAAGCAAGACAAAGCGCCCAATGCCCCAGGAATGCTAGAACGTCATTACGCACCATCAACCAAAACATTTTTGGTGCCAGACGTAGCCAACTTTATCAAAAAATATCCTAATAAAAATATTGCTGTCTTGGTTTTTTCTGAAGCGATTGTCGCTCCTAATATCAAAAAGTTAGTTGTATTATCTAAGAAGAAAGATTTAAAAGAAGCAGCCTCAAATTTATACCAAAGCTTGCATGATTTAGATGATTTACATTTAGATATGATTGTGGCTGAGACTTTCCCGGATGTTGAACTTGGTAAATCGATCAATGACCGCCTGGAACGCGCTACGAAAGATTAATTCTTGTCCTCTAACATGGGCACAAAACGAAAAGAACCAAATTCCTTTTTTTCAAATTCCAATTCTGATTTTCGAATAAACAAGGTCATTATTTGCTCATCAATACCCACTGGAATGACAAGTCTACCTCCAATTTTTAATTGTGCCAATAAGGGATTTGGAACATAAGGAGCGCCCGCAGTTACGATGATTCCGTCGAACGGTGCTTCTGACTCTAAACCAATATAACCATCACCAAAAATGGTTTTTTTGGGCCTGTACCCCATTTTAGTAAAGAATAACTTTGTTTTTTTAAATAATTCTTGCTGACGCTCTATGGTAAAGACTTTAGCCTTTAAATGCAAGAGAACAGCTGTTTGGTAACCACTTCCTGTTCCAATTTCAAGAATTTTATCATGTGGTTTTACCTGCAAAAGTTCAGATTGAAAGGCTACCGTAAAAGGCTGAGAAATAGTTTGCTCGGCACCGATAGGAAATGCTTTATCTTGATAGGCGTGATCCTCAAAACTACTGTCTAAAAACAAATGACGTGGAATGGTTTTTATGGCGTCAAGAACTTTAGTATTTACAATGCCCTTTTCAATTAGAATTTCAGCTAATTTATTGCGCATCCCTTTATGTTTGAGCGTATCTTTCAATTGAGTTTAAGTTTGGAAGGGCTAAGGTAAAGAAGACTTTATCAAAAAGAAAATAAAAGTTTCACATCAGCACTATAAAACTTTATTTGATGCAAATTGCCGTTGCAAATAGCCTTAAGTATCCTTATTTTTGAAAAAAAATATTTTTATGCTAAAAGTTGGAGTACTTGGTGCGGGTCATCTTGGGAAAATTCATTTACGTTTACTCAATCAATCTGAAAAATATACTTTGGTAGGTTTTTATGACCCGGATGCAATCAACGGCAAAAAAGTAGCTGACGAGTTCGATTACAAATATTATGACAATATAAATACGCTTATTGATGCGGTTGATGTGGTCGATATTGTAACTCCAACCCTTTCCCATTTCGATTGCGCCAAAAAAGCCATGGAAAAAGGGCGACATGTGTTTATAGAAAAACCAATTACCAATACCCTTGAAGAAGCGGAAGAATTGCTTTTCTTAGAGAAAAAGTACAATGTAAAAGGTCAAGTTGGTCATGTGGAACGTTTTAACCCTGCTTTTTCGGCTGTAAAAGATAACATTCAAAACCCAATGTTTATTGAAACTCACCGATTGGCAGAGTTTAATCCTCGCGGTACCGATGTGCCGGTAGTATTAGATTTAATGATTCATGACATAGATGCTATTTTAAGTGTTGTGCACTCGAAAGTAAAGCAAATCAACGCTAGTGGCGTCTCCGTGTTGAGTTCTTCTCCTGATATTGCCAATGCCAGAATAGAGTTCGAAAATGGTTGTGTTGCCAATTTAACAGCCAGCAGAATATCTTTAAAAAATATGCGTAAATCGCGATTTTTTCAAAAGGATGCTTACATTTCTGTTGATTTTTTAGAGAAAAAAGTAGAGGTGGTTAAAATGAAAGATGCTCCGGAAAAACCTGGCGATTTTGATATGATTCTACAAAATGCAGAAGGGGTGAGAAAACAGATTTATTTTGAAAATCCTGATGTTGAAAATAACAACGCTATTTTAGACGAATTAGAAACTTTCGCAGACGCCATAAATAACAATACAACTCCAGTCGTTAATTTGGAACAAGGAACGAATGCCTTGCGAGTAGCATTGCAGGTGATTGCTTCATTTTAGGCTGCAGGTTGCAGGCAGAATAAAAAAATAGGAAATTATAAAAACAGAAATAGAATTCATCACAAACAAAAAAGCATAAAGCATAAAGCTTATAGCGTAAAGCATTAAAAAATGAAAAATATAGCAGTTATCGGAGCAGGAACAATGGGTAATGGAATCGCACACGTTTTTGCTCAAAACGGATTTAGGGTTCATTTAATTGATATTTCCAGTGAATCCTTGGAAAAAGGAATGGTAACAATCACCAAAAATTTAGATCGAATGCTTGCCAAAGAAGTAATTTCTGAAGCAGATAAAAAAGCCACACTAGCGCAAATTACCACCTTTACAGACCTTAAAGAAGGAGTTAAAGCGGTGGACTTAGTGGTTGAGGCTGCTACTGAAAATATCGATTTAAAATTAAAGATTTTTAAGAATTTAGACGAAGCATGTGATGCTGAAACTATTTTAGCCACCAATACTTCCTCTATTTCTATTACCCAGATTGCCTCAGTTACGAAACGTACGGATAAAGTGATAGGTATGCACTTTATGAACCCAGTACCAATCATGAAATTGGTCGAAATTATTAGAGGCTACAACACCTCTGACGCTGTGACAGAAACAATAATGAAACTTTCTCAACAATTGGGAAAAACGCCGACTGAGGTTAATGATTACCCCGGTTTTGTGGCCAACAGAATCTTAATGCCTATGATTAATGAAGCTATTGAAACCTTATACAACGGCGTTGCTGGTGTTCAAGAAATTGATACGGTGATGAAATTAGGAATGGCGCACCCGATGGGACCCTTACAATTGGCTGATTTTATTGGTTTAGATGTTTGCCTTTCTATTCTGAACGTCATGCACGACGGATTTAAAAACCCGAAATACGCCCCCTGTCCCCTGCTAGTCAATATGGTGATGGCAAATAAATTAGGGGTGAAGTCTGGCGAAGGTTTTTATGATTATGCGCAGTCGAGAAAAGCAGAGCATGTGGCGAAGGGGTTTTTAAAGCATTAAAAAAGACCCCTAAACCCCAAACGAAGAACTTTGTATAGCTGGTGGTAGAAAATGTTTAGGGTTTAAGATATTTTTGGATAGCTAAAGTGTTGAAAATTGTATTGATTCTTTTTCAAATATTAAACATTATTGAAAAGGATTGACATTCTAAGTTAAAAGTCAGAAGACTTTGCGAAACGTAGTGATTAAAAAAGGATAATGGCTTGCTTTTGAAATGTAGCGCAGAATCGCCTCAAAATTTGTGAAGTCATACAATCATGACACTTGTACTCGAAAAAGTAAATAACAAAACAATTAAATAACTTTCTCAGCTCAAAAACCTTCCCATAGCTTAAAAAAACGAACAACGCTCAACCATCAACGAACAACGAACAATATGTCGATTTCAGAGAATCTAAACAACATAAAAAAAACAATCCCAGAAAACGTCACCCTTGTGGCCGTTTCAAAAACAAAACCTAATGAAGATTTGTTAGCAGCTTACGAGGCGGGTCAGCGTATTTTTGGTGAGAATAAAGTACAAGAAATGACCCAGAAATGGGAAGACTTACCTAAAGATATACAATGGCATATGATTGGACATGTACAAACCAATAAAGTAAAATACATGGCAGAATATGTACATTTAATTCATGGCGTGGATAGCTTTAAATTGTTGAAAGAGATTAACAAACAAGCGAAAAAGAACCATAGAGTAATTCCTTGTTTGTTACAAATTCACATCGCTAAAGAAGACACAAAATTTGGATTAGATGCAACGGAGCTTAATGATATTTTGAACAGCGATAGTTTTAAAAATTTGAACCATATAGAAGTAGTGGGGTTAATGGGTATGGCCACGTTTACCGACAATGAAGCCCAGATTCGTAGCGAATTTCAAGGTTTAAAAAACTTGTTTGATACCGCTAAAAGCAAACTTTCAACAATTAAAATACTATCGATGGGCATGAGCGGTGACTACAAAATTGCGATTGAAGAAGGCAGTACAATGGTTCGGATTGGCAGTAGTATTTTCGGAAGTAGATAAAAAGTTATTCTAAGTAGTTTCCTGAAAAGCGAAAAAGTATCTTTACCAAAAATAAAAAACGTGTTGGTTCTAAATACCGATAATAGAATTCTGATTTAATTTGATGTACGCTGTATTAGATATTGAGACTACTGGAGGAAAATACAATGAAGAAGGTATTACCGAAATAGCTATTCATAAGTTTGATGGACACGAGGTGGTCGATCAGTTCATAAGCCTAGTGAACCCTGAAAAAGACATTCAGCCTTTTGTGGTAAACCTTACGGGTATCAGCAACAAAATGCTGACTACAGCTCCAAAATTCTACGAAGTCGCTAAGCGTATCATCGAAATTACGGAAGACTGTGTACTTATTGCTCACAATGCCCAGTTCGATTATCGCATTTTAAGAACAGAGTTTAGACGATTAGGCTATAATTTTGAACGTAAAACTATTTGTACGGTCGAACTAGCTCAAAAATTACTTCCAGAAGCAGAATCGTATAGCTTAGGAAAGTTGGTGCGCTCCTTAGGCATTCCTGTAAGTGACCGTCACAGAGCTAATGGAGATGCTTTAGCCACTTTAAAACTATTTAAACTACTCTTATCTAAGGATTTAGATAAAACCATCATAAAAACAGTGATAAAGGCTGAAACCCTTGGAGAACTTTCACCGAGGCAATTAGATATTGTTGAAGAATTACCGTCGGAAGTTGGTGTTTTTTACATGCACAATAAAGATGCTGAAATAATTCTCTTGAACAAAAGTAGTAACATCAAAAAAAGAGTCAACCAGTATTTTACCAATAGCGGTAATAGAGCTCGTAAAATTCAAAAAGAAATGCGAAGTGTTACTTACGAAAAAACAGGTAGCGAACTTGTTGCGCTTTTAAAAGAAAACGAAGAGCTTATTAGAAACAAACCAAAATACAACCCAAATAACAAAAAACGCTTGTTTTCTTATGCGGTCTATGCCATTCCAAATGAACAAGGGTATGTACAGTTAAAAGCCGAAAAAATAACGAATAACATTCATTTAAGGGTAACTACGTTTACGAGTTTAGAAGCTGCAGAGAATTTTCTACACGCCATTAGAGATGAATTTCAATTGTGTAATAAACTAAATGGACTCTCACAAGCGAAAACCCACTGTTCAAAATACAACGAGGGTACATGCTTAGGCGCTTGTGTTCAAAAAGAAAATGCAGAAGCCTATAATAAAAGAGTTCAAGAAGCCTTATTAAAATATAGCTTAAACGATAAAAACATAGTCATTGTTGATAAAGGACGAGTTCTTGGGGAACAAAGTGTTATTTTAATTAAAAATGGTATCTTTAAGGGACTCGGCTTTTGTGATTTAAATTATCAAATCAATACAACAAAAATATTAGAAACAATTATTGCACCTATGGATGGTAATGCGAACACCAACCACATCATAGAAACCTATTTAAGAAAAAGAAAAGTAAAGTACATTTTAGACCTTAATTAAAACCTATTGAAAAACAAAGGATCAAAAATTAAATGGAAAAGTAAAATTCATGAAATTATTTATGAAGCCGATACTCCTATGGGTAAATGGTTTGATATTGTTTTATTTATTTTAATTATCATTAGTGTCATCTTAGTCATGCTAGAAAGCATACAAGGTATTGATGCTAAATACCATAGCACTTTGTTAACTTTAGAATGGGTTGTTACCATATTTTTTACCGTAGAATACATTGCCAGGGTGGTTAGCATTAAAAAACCTTTTGAATACATTTTTAGTTTCTATGGAATTATAGATTTACTTTCTACGATTCCGTTATATTTATCGTATGTCTTAGCTGGATCGCAAGTGCTACTGGCCCTAAGAGCTTTTAGATTGCTGCGTATTTTTAGAATCTTAAAGCTAGTTCGTTTTTTAGGAGAGGCCTCACAATTAAAAAATGCTTTAAAAGCAAGCAGGGCCAAAATCACTGTTTTTCTCTTTGCAGTGACTATTGTAGCCATCATATTGGGTACTTTAATGTATTTGGTAGAAGGCGAAGAAGCAGGCTTTACAAGCATCCCCACAAGTGTTTATTGGACCATTGTTACCCTAACTACAGTGGGTTATGGCGATATTGCTCCCATAACACCTCAAGGACAATTTTTAGCTACGATTATAATGCTTGTAGGGTATGGTGTTATTGCAGTACCAACAGGTATTGTAACCGTAGAATTTGGTAAGCATTTAAAAGGAAATTCTGCCATTGACTCCAAAGAAGGGACCTATGTACATGTCAATACACAATCCTGTACTACTTGTAGTAAAGAAGGACATAGAGATGATGCCACTCACTGTTATAACTGCGGAAGTAAATTATAATGAAAAAAACCCTTATATCTGTTGTGGGTCCAACGGCTATTGGTAAAACTAAATTAGCTATCGCCTTGGCGGTAAAATACAATACGGCCATTATTTCTGCAGATTCTAGACAGTTTTTTAAAGAAATGAATATTGGCACTGCTGTGCCAACTTCTACCGAATTAGCAGCAGCTCAACATTATTTTATTCAACATAAAAGTGTATTAGAATCGTACTCCGTTGGCGATTTTGAACGCGAAGCCATTATTCTTATAGATAAATTATTTTTAAAACATGAGGTACTTGTTTTGGTTGGGGGAAGTGGATTGTATGTTGATGCTGTCACCAAAGGCTTAGATAATTTTCCAGAAGTAGCTCCAGAAATACGGGCTAGGTTAAATCAAAAATTTGTTACTGAAGGCATTTCTGCACTTCAAGAACTATTAAAAAAAGAAGATCCTGCCTATTTTGAAAAAGTAGATCTACAAAACCCACACCGCCTTATAAGAGCCTTAGAGATTTGTTTAGGTACTGGCACCCCTTATTCATCATTTTTAGCCCAAACAAAGCCTAAAAGAAATTTTAAAGTAATTAGCCTTGGTATTGAAGCTGATCGTCAACTAATTTATGATAGGATAAATAAAAGGGTGGATCGTATGTTAGCTAATGGTTTACTGGAAGAAGTAAAATCGCTCCTCCCATACAAAGACCTAAACGCCTTACAAACGGTAGGTTATAAAGAGTTATTTAAGTATTTTGAGGCTGAATGGGATTTGGATTTTGCGATTTCGGAAATCAAAAAAAACACGAGAAGGTTCGCGAAACGACAACTAACTTGGTTCAAGAAAAATAAAGAAACTATTTGGGTAAAGCATCATGAGCATTTGGATGAAATTTTAAAAAAAATAGACCATCATACGTATGAAAAATAAAGAAGGTTTCGTGTTTTTTGTGATGGGCGTCTCGGGCACTGGTAAATCTACCATAGGGAAATTATTAGCCGCAGATTTAGGCCTTCCGTTTTTTGATGGGGATGATTATCACCCCAAAGCCAATATTGATAAAATGGCGGCTGGAAAACCACTAAATGATAAGGATAGAAAAAATTGGCTAGTAAAACTAAATACCCTTGCGGTAGAACACAATAAAAATGGGGCTGTCATAGCGTGCTCTGCCTTAAAAAAGAGCTATAGAACTCGCTTACATAACCAGCTAAAAAATCATTTTTTCATATATCTAGAAGGTTCTTTTGATTTGATTTTAGAACGAATGGGAAGTAGAAAAGATCATTTTATGCCCACTGAATTGCTAAACTCTCAGTTTGATACTTTAGAAGTACCCGATACCACTGAAGCTGTTATAAGGGTATCGATCGATACAACTCCAGAACAAATTATTTCTGAAATTAAAAAACAACTTAAGTAGTGGAAACTCAATTAATACTAGCTGTAGTTTTAGGAATTGCAATACTACTGTTTTTAATTCTCAGACTTAAAATAAATGCTTTTATAGCCTTGTTAATTGGTAGTATAACCGTTGGTTTAATTGCAGGACTGAACGCTAAAGAAATAATTGACACCATAAAAGATGGTATGGGCAGCACGCTAGGGTTTGTAGCCACAGTTGTGGGTTTAGGGGCTATGTTTGGTGCCATATTGGAATATTCTGGTGGTGCTAAAACGATCGCCAATTTCATGATTCAGAAATTCGGGTTAAAAAATGCACCTCTTGCTATGGTGATATCTGGGTTTTTAATTGCCATACCTGTATTTTTTGATGTTGCTTTTATTATTCTAGTACCTATGATTTATGCCTTGCAACGTAAAACTAAAAAATCATTACTATTGTATGCTATACCCCTATTAGCAGGTTTAGCCATTACACATGCTTTTATCCCCCCTACTCCTGGCCCTATTGCCGTTGCGGAAATCATTGGTGCAGAACTTGGTTGGGTTATTTTAATTGGGTTTATCGTTGGGATTCCAACCGCTTTACTTAGTGGATTGGTTTTTGGTAAATTTATTGCTCAAAAAATTCACGTCGAAGCCCCTGCAGAGCTGTCAAAAAATGAGCGTATTCAATTACCAAACATAAGTTTAACGCTTTGGATAATTAGTACACCCATCGTTCTTATTCTACTAAATACCTTTCTCAGCAGTGGTATACTTCTTCATGTACCCAATGAATTACTCAATTTTATAGCACTCATTGGGCATCCTTTTTCTGCATTAATCATTGCGAATGTGTTGGCTTGGTACTTTTTTGGAATTAAAAGAAAAATTAGTAAAGAAAAGCTCTTTAAAATAACCAGTAAATCATTAGAACCCGCTGGAACAATTATTTTACTAACCGGTGCTGGCGGTGTTTTTAAACAAGTATTAACCAATACAGGCGCAGGAGAGTTATTGGCTACTTCATTGACAAGTATAGGATTTCCTATACTCGCTTTTGCCTTTGTAAGTGCTGCCATAGTGCGTATTATTCAAGGCTCTTCGACGGTTGCCATGATTACAGCTGCAGGTTTAGTTGCACCACTGCTTGTTCAAACAAATTTCGGAGATGCTCAATTGGCTTGTTTAGTCATTGCCATTGCATCTGGTGCAAGTATTTTTTCACACGTAAATGATAGTGGATTTTGGTTGGTTGGGCAATATTTAAAAATTTCTGAAAAAGAAACCTTTCAATCGTGGACGATGATGACCACCATTTTAGCCATAACTGGTTTTATCAGCGTTTGCATCGTAAATGCTTTTCTTTAAAAAAATTAATAGGTAATGGTATTCCAAGTTTTAGAATACAGGGGCGCTATACGGTTTAAAATTTCTTTTAACTGCACAACATCAACCTTTGGACCGTCCGAAAAAACATTTTGAATTTCTTCTGATTTGGCATCAAAAAACGTCTGAATTAAAAAAGCATTTGGTCTTCTCTGAACTAAAGTTTCAAGTAAACGCATACTTCCTGAAATCACTTGTTTTCCTGTGCTGTTATTATCTGCTAGGATATCTAAGCCTTTTCTATGGTAATTATACATCACAGCCCTATATTCTTTAAACGTATTCGACATTAAATTATCTACTAATTCAAACCGCGTTCTTTCTTTGGTATCTTGACTCCACCCTGCAAAATTAATACCCTGAGCTTGGGTCACTATATTTTGAGCCTTCCGGTAAAAATCAGTACCTCCCTCTAACTCAAAAGTATCTGCATCAATACCCAGCATAATGTAGGCGTAAAAAGCAACAACACTCACTAAATTAGATTCGAAAACATTTTCATTAAATACTAAAGGCTGAAATTCGGTATACTCAAAATTATATTGATTGTCCTTATAATTAAAAACCGGACTTTCATAAGCTGTATTGAAGACTGGTCTAGAGGATTGTAATTGAATGCTCGCTTTAAATCTATTGTTTTGAAATTCAGTTACCGTTATAAACATGCGAACGTTGAGTTTTTCAACTTCTTTATACGTTCTATTGGTCCATTTTGTTTTATTTACAAAATCATTCAATGACCTTTCTAAGGTATTAAATATTTGCTGGTTCGTCTGGCTTACTTGATCTGAATTTACGGTAACTACGGCGTTTATTTCCTGTGTAGCACCAAAAAATGGGAGTAGTATAAGAATAAGTAAGTAGAAATACTTAAGCATGCATTCTTTGTATTATTTGATTTAAAATATCCAAAGCTACTTCTGCCTTGGTTTTTAAATCAAACGTTTTAATTAAAGAATTCTTATCTATGAAAGCTATTTTATTCGTTTTTCTACCAAAACCAGCACCATCGTCATTTAAAGAATTAAGAACAATAGCATCTAAATTCTTTTTTTTAAGTTTTCCGATAGCATTTTCTACTTCATTTTCTGATTCTAAGGCAAATCCGACTAAAAATTGTGTCTTTTTGAGCTCTCCCATTGAGAATAAAATATCTTTATTCTTGATGAAGTCTATGGACAAGTGGGCTTCACTTTTTTTAATTTTCTGAACTGCGACCGTTTTAGGACGATAATCCGCTACTGCCGCCGCCGCTATGGCGATATCTACTAAGCTGTAGTGCTTGTGAACTTCATGGTACATTTCGTCAGCCGAAACTACTCTGGTAAGCTGAACCAAATCATGTTGAATAGTTAAATGTGAAGGTCCTGAAATTAAAATAACCTCAGCACCTAAATTTGCAGCTGCCTTCGCCAGCTCAAAACCCATTAAACCTGAAGAATGATTGCCGATAAACCGGACTGGGTCAATGGCCTCATAGGTTGGCCCTGCAGTAACAAGTACTTTTTTTCCGCTTAAGGGCAAACCTTTTACTATATATTGTTTCATAAAGGCTACAATAGCCTCTGGCTCTGCCATTCTTCCTTCACCATGCAACCCGCTTGCTAGTTCGCCAGAAGTAGCAGGTATCATACTATTTCCAAAAGAAGTTAATTTTTTAAACGATTCTTTTGTGGATGGGTGATGGTACATATCCAAATCCATCGCTGGAGCAAAAAAAACTGGGCATTTAGCGGATAAATAGGTAGCCAATAATAAATTATCACAGGTACCATTTGCCATTTTAGAAAGTGTATTCGCCGTAGCAGGAGCAATGAGCATAAAGTCGGCCCATAAACCAAGTGCCACATGGTTATTCCAAGATACACTATGTTCTTCTTCTTTTACAAAAGAGGATAAAACAGGATTTTTAGATAGTGTAGCGAGGGTTAGGGGTGAAACAAAAGAACTGGCGCTATCCGTTAAAATTATTTTAACATCAGCGCCAGATTTTACCAATAATCTCACCAAAAAAGTAGTTTTGTAAGCGGCAATACCTCCAGTAATACCTAAAAGAATTTTTTTTCCGCTTAACATATTTACTCTAGATCTTTGGCTGTATTACGGTGATATATTTTATCTTCTAACCACTCATTTACTGCAAGTGCATGAGCTTTTGGTAGTTTTTCGTAAAATTTAGAAACTTCAATTTGCTCTTTATTTTCGAAAACCTCTTCTAAACTATCGCTGTACGTAGCGAACTCTTCTAGTTTCTCAAGTAACTCTTTTTTAATTTCAGAGTTTATTTGAACAGCTCTTTTAGCAGCTATTGAGATAGCTTCATAAATGTTTCCTGTAGGAGCATCAAATTCATTCTTGTTAATGGTTACTGTAGAAACAGGAGCTTTTGAGTTTTTTAAATCGTTCATATTCATACTATCAATGTTTTTATTTGGAATAATTTTCTAATTCTTTGTTCACTTTTTCCATCAAGGCCAAGGCTTGTTTTTCGAACTGGGTTTGTGGAAAATTCTTTTTCAAAACGTCATAAGATGCTTTTGCATCTGCCAAACGCTGTCTCTTTTTTTGTTCTGTACTGTTTAAAGCTAAATTTGTTAAGGCTTTTAATTTATGAAAGAGTGCATCTTCTTTATAAAAAGATCCTGGAAAATCTAGCATAAAATTATCCAAGGCTGCTATCGCAGAAATAGAAAACTCTAACTTATAAAACTCTCCTAATTTCGTAAATTGTTTTGCAATCTCGAATGCCTTCTGTTCTTTTTTCTGCGTTAAATCCTGAGCCATTTCGTTAGCCTGAGGTAAGTATTCAGAATTAGGGTAGGCATTAATAAATAATTGTAGCTTCATTAAAGCCTTATCGGTATCTGTTTGATCTAATGAATACTTAGGAGAAAGTAGATAATAACTTTTAGCGCCTAAAAATGCGGCCTCTTGTGCCTTATCACTTTTAGCATACGATTTTAAAAAACGTTCAAAATAATAGCCAGAATTGTTATAATCTTTTATTTGGTAATACGAATCGGATAAGAAAAACATAACACGTTCTCCTTGAGGCTTTCCTATATATTGAGGTGATATTTGTTCTAAGATGACATTAGCACGTTTAAAGTCTTTAGCATCGTACAACTTTTCAGCCATATCATACTTCGCTTTAACATCCTCGTTTTTAAGTACTTTTTGGTACTCACTACAAGCGCTAAACACTAACACGAAAACTAATGCACTAAAAAATGGTCGCAATTTTCTAAACATTTTGCAAAATTAAGGATTCTAAATGGATTTAAAAAACATTTTTATTAGGCTAAAGTAAACCGAATACCTACGCAAACAACTATTTTAGCGAAGTTTTAACGTTCATAAGACCAAGTGGTCTTATTTGTTACACTGAAACCGAATTTAATGATTTTACAAAAGAAGATAATTTAGCGCTTAAATTAGTACTAGCTTTAACCAAAGGTAACCTCACTTGAGCTTTACAAATACCCAATAGCTCAAAAATAGCTTTAATTCCAGCGGGGTTTCCTTCCTCAAAGATTAAACTCATTCCTTCCTCTAGGCGGTGATGAATTTCGTAGGCCTCACCTACTTTTCGCGCCAATCCTAGGTGTACCATTTTAGAAAATTCGCTCGGTAAACCTTGCCCAATTACTGAAATAACTCCTGCACCTCCTGCCAAAACAGTGGGTAAAGCAGTGGCGTCATCGCCCGATATGACTAAAAAATCGGATGGTTTTGCTGCTAAGATTTCTTTGATTTGAAGCATGTTACCACAAGCTTCCTTAATACCGATAATGTTTTTAAAATCCGTAGCTAAACGCAAAGTTGTTTCAGGTAACATATTACTCCCTGTTCTTCCGGGTACATTATAAATAATAACAGGTTTAGGAGACGCATTTGAGATCGCTTTAAAATGTTGGTAAATACCCTCTTGTGTGGGCTTATTGTAATAAGGCGATACCGATAAGATAGCAACAAACTCAGATAAATCAATCGTTTTTAAAGCTTCAACCACTATGGCTGTATTATTGCCTCCAACTCCTAAAACCAAAGGCAACCTTCCGGCATTAGTTCTAATGACGGTTTCAATCACCTGCTTCTTTTCCGTTTCAGTTAAGGTGGCCGTTTCGGCAGTCGTGCCTAAAACCACTAAATAATCTACTCCACCATTTATGTTGTGCTCTACAACACGCTCCAAACCAATTACATCTACCGAAAAATCATTGTGAAACGGCGTAATTAATGCCACTCCTGTACCGTGCAAACTATTCATAGCTATTCTATTTCTTTAAATATTTTTAAATATTTCTTTAACTCCTTTTTAAACAGATCAAAATTAGCAATTGGGGTATTCAAAATTAAATCATTTAAATTTTTGTCTACCTCGCTAAAACCAACGCGTATTCTTGCTTTGGTTTTTAGGGTCATTATTTGTAATAACAAATGATCATCTGTATAATAATTAATCAACAAATCATACTCCCGATTCATAAACTCCAATGCGTAACTATTTTCAATTTTTCCTTTCCAGCCTAGGTCTTTATCTGAGAAAACAGGCGTTGAATAGGGTGAATTTTTATCATAAAAATTTTTGTAGGCAATAATCTTAACCGAATTTGGCCTAAGATTAAACTCATCAATAAATTTATAAAACAAGGTAGTATCATCAAATTTCTCCAAATCTACGATGCATCCTATAGACCTTATTTTATTTCCCTGTACCACATCCTTTAAAGGTTGCTGTAACAATTGTTGAATAAATTTATGTCCAGACTTATGTTTTAATCTTTGTTTTATAGCTTTTAAAAACATGAATTTTTACATTTGTACAAATGTAAATAATATTCACAGCAATTGTTATACGAAGATATACACTATTATGATTTTAAAAATTAAACATTTTGTTATATTTATAACAATTTTATTTTTTGTTTCTTGTAAGGAGCAAAAACAAAGCCTAAGCGAGATGGCTGGAAACCGGATTTCTATCACGGATAGTATTTCAGACAATACAGCAATCTCTGATTTTGTGTTACCTTATAAACAACGAATTGACGAAGTTTTAGATAGCACATTGGCTTACGCATCGGTGTACATCTCGAAAACCGATGGCAAACTCAATACCTCCGCAGGAAATTTAATGGCTGATGCCGTATTAGCGCTAGCCAACCCCGTATTTAAGGCCAGAACAAAGCATGATATTGATTTTGTACTCCTCAATCAGGGAGGTATTCGCAGTCCTATTTCTATAGGAAATGTCTCTGCTAGAACCGGTTACGAAATTATGCCATTCGAAAACTCTGTCGTAGTAGTGGGGTTAAAAGGAACAGCTATACGCGGAATGATTCGTTATTTAGTAGAAAATAAAACGCCGCATCCTATCGCTGGAATTCAAATAATTATAAATAAAGATGATAGTTTGGCTGCTGTTTACATTCAAGGGAAGCCATTTGATGAAGAAAAAATCTATTATGTAGCCACCTCCAATTATTTGGTTACCGGTGGTGATAACATGAGTTTTTTTGAAGATCACATTTCAATAACCGAAACTGATTATTTAATTCGGAATATCATGATTGATTATTTCGGCAAGATGGATACCCTTACTCCTAAAATTGACGATAGATTTATTAAACTAGAAAACTAAGCATGAACAGAAGAAAATTTTTATCGAATACCACAGCGAGTACCGCATTTGTAGGCTTAGGAGGATTGTCTTTAAATTCTTGTCTTAGCGCAAGGAGAAAAAAAATATCTATTCTTCATACGAATGATGTGCATAGCCATATAGACCCATTCCCTAAAAGTGATTCTAATTTTCCTAATTTAGGTGGCTTAGCCAGAAGAGCAACCTTAGTACAACGGTTAAGACAAGAAAATCCGAATACCTTATTGTTCGACGCTGGAGATATTTTTCAAGGAACACCCTATTTTAATTTTTATGGGGGCGAATTAGAGTTTAAATTAATGAGTATGCTAAAGTATGATGCTGCTACTCTTGGCAATCATGACTTTGATAACGGAATTGATGGCTTATTTGCGCAAGTACCGCATGCAAGTTTTAAACTTTTATCCGCAAATTATGATTTTAAAAATACCGTTATGAATGGGTATACCAAGCCCTATGAAATTTATACGGTAGACGGCATAAAAATAGGCGTTTACGGACTTGGAATTGCCTTAGAAGGCTTGGTGAGTAAAAAATTGTTTAAAGAAACTCAATATTTAAATCCTTTTGAAATAGCTCAAGACACGGAGCGAATTTTAAAGGAAGAGCAAAACTGCGATTTGGTGATTTGTTTATCGCATTTGGGCTACCAATACGGTTCTGATAAACCAGATGATATAAAGCTAGCCACTAAAACAAAATTCACTAATCTTATTATTGGAGGGCATACCCATACTTTTTTAGACAAACCAACAGTCGTTAATAACAGCCTAGGAACTCAAGTTTTAGTAAATCAAGTAGGTTGTTATGGAGTACATTTAGGTAAAATTGATTTTTATTTTGACAGTGAAAAGAACATCAGTTCAGAAGGTGTAAGCATTTCTATTTAAAAAGATATATGACCTATAGCATCAAAAAAACAAGCTACGAGGATAAAGACTTTCAAAAACTAACGAAGGCTTTAGATAATGATTTACGCGTAAAAGATGGCGATGAACACGCATTTTACAATCAATTTAATAGCCTTGAAGGCCTGGCGCAAGTTATTGTAGTGTATAAAAATAAAAAAGCAATTGGTTGTGGGGCATTTAAAAATTATGACTTCCATACGGCTGAAATAAAGAGAATGTTTGTACTACCGGAGTACCAAGGAAAAGGAATTGGGTCTATTATTTTAAATGAATTAGAAAATTGCGCGAAGTTGCAAAATTTCAAGTATTGCATTTTAGAGACAGGAATTCGCCAACCTGACGCTATTGCCTTATATAAAAAAAACCAGTATCAAATTATCGAGAATTATGGACAATATAAGGGAATGCAAAATAGTATCTGTTTTAATAAAGAACTGTAATTTTCTTATTTCAAGTAAATTAACTGGTCCTACATAGTGTTTATTCTAAATTTTGGCATCATCTTTGCACTTTAAAATACTATTAATATTTAATTTTTTAACATGAGTAAAGGAACAGTAAAATTCTTCAATGACACTAAAGGTTTTGGTTTTATCACTGAAGATGGAGTAGACAAAGATCATTTTGTACACATTTCTGGTTTAATCGATGAAATTCGCGAAGGCGATGAAGTTGAATTTGATTTAGAAGAAGGTAAAAAAGGTTTAAATGCAGTAAATGTAAAAGTACTATAATATATACTTTCTAAATTTTACAAAATCCCATTCGGTTGACGAATGGGATTTTTTTTATCCTAAATCTTCTGCCAATTCATTTTATTCATCTCGTCTTTGATCTATCATGGCCAAAAAATTAGCCTCTGATATAATCGCAACGCCAAGATTTTCGGCTTTTGTTCGTTTGCTGGGCCCCATATTATCCCCTGCTACTAAATAGGTTGTTTTCGATGAAACCGAAGAAGCTACTTTACCTCCATTGTCCTCTATTAACTTTTTCAATTCATCGCGACTCACATTTTCGAACACACCAGAAATAACAAAAGTTTGTCCTTTTAAATCTTCGGTCTGATTTTCTAATTGATCTGTCGATAATTGAAACTGAAGGCCAAAGCCCTTTAGGTCTTGAATTATACTTTGATTGAGGTCGTTCTTAAAAAATTCCACCACACTTTGTGCGATGCGCTCTCCTATTTCATCAACTTGTATTAACGCTTCAACATTGGCCAACATTAAGGCGTCAATATTTTTATAGGCTTTGGCTAGTTTTTTAGCTACTGTTTCGCCCACAAACCTTATTCCCAATGCAAAAAGTACTCTTTCAAAAGGAATAGCCACAGAAGCTTTAACGCCTGTCACTAAATTTTCTGCTGACTTTTCTGCCATACGATCTAAAGGCATCACATCTTCTTTCGACAACCTGTATAAATCTGCATAATTCCGAATCAGGCCTTCTTTAAAAAGTAATTCTACCGTTTCGCCGCCCATGCCCTCAATATCCATTGCTTTACGAGAGATAAAATGTTGAATACGCCCTGTAATTTGAGGAGGACAACCGTAATAGTTAGGACAATAATGCTTAGCATCACCCTCGGTGCGTTCTAATAAGCTATGGCATTCAGGACAGTGTTGAATATATATTGTGGGTTTTGAATCTGTAGGTCGCTTGCTAAAGTCAACCCCTATTATTTTCGGAATTATTTCCCCTCCTTTTTCTACAAAAACTGTATCACGTTCTCGGATGTCAAACTTTTCAATCTGGTCTGCATTGTGCAACGAAGCTCGTTTTACTGTTGTGCCAGCCAATAAAACGGGAGCTAAATTTGCTACAGGGGTAATGGCTCCCGTTCTACCTACCTGGTAGGTAATTTCGTGTAAGACCGTCGACACCTGTTCTGCTTTAAATTTGTAGGCCATAGCCCATCGTGGTGACTTTGACGTGTAGCCTAACTCTTCTTGATGCTGCAGGTTATTTACTTTCACTACCACACCATCAGTTTCATACGGCAATTCATGCCGATGAATATCCCAATAGGCTACGAACGCCATAACCTCTTCAATTGATTTGCAAAGTTTAGCTACCGTTGGCACTTTAAAACCCCATTCTCGAGCCTTTTCTAACATTTGAAATTGTGAGGTAATTCCTGTTTGCATTCCTACAATACCATATAACAAACAGTCTAAAGGACGGCGTGCTACTTGAGCGCTATCTTGTAACTTTAAACTTCCAGAAGCTGTATTTCTGGGATTCATATAAGGCTCATCTCCATTTTCGATGCGCTCTGCATTCATCTTTGCAAAACCCTCAAATGGCAAAACAATTTCACCTCGAATATCGAACTTTTGAGGATAATCACCTTTTAATTGTAAGGGAATAGATTTTATAGTTTTAATATTAGTGGTGACATTATCGCCTTGAAAACCATCTCCACGAGTTAATGCTTGCGTTAATTTCCCGTCTTCATAGGTAATACTTATCGACGCCCCGTCATATTTTAATTCGCAAGTAAACTCAACAGGGACATCACCTAAAACACGTTGAATTCGCTTTTCCCAATCCTCTAAATCATCTTTAGAGTAACTATTGTCTAAAGAATACATGCGACTTTCGTGTACTACCGTATCAAAATTTTTAGTGATAGCACCTCCCACTCGTAGCGAAGGCGAACTCGCATCATAAAATTCAGGGTGTTGTGCTTCTAAATCCTGTAATTCTTTGAGTTGCATGTCAAAATCGTAATCGGAAATGGTCGGTTTATCTAACACATAATACCTATGGTTATGTGCCCGAAGGGTATTTCTAAGACCCTCAATTTTATCTTGGATATTCATGTACTAATTGGGTTAATCGTATGTGTATTACTCGAGTCTACCTAACTTTAAAGTTGCTCTTTTTGTAGCCACTTTATAATTTTAGGTGGCGCATAGCTTTCCATTTTTTGCAATAAATCAGGAATGGTATCACTTACTAAAATCATTTCAAAATTTTCTTTTTTCACGAAACCTTTCTGAACCATACCCTTAAGCATTTTTAATAAATCGTCGTAAAAGCCATTGGTATTTAAAATACCTATAGGATATTGATGCAAGCCTAATTGACCCCAAGTCAACATCTCAAAAAATTCTTCTAGGGTTCCAAAACCACCTGGTAACATAATGATTCCGTCAGATAGATCATGCATTTTTAGCTTGCGTTGGTGCATATTTTGGGTAATAATTAATTCGGTCAAAGACGTATGATACACCTCCCTTGTTTTTAAGAATTCAGGAATAACCCCTACAACCTTTCCTTTAGCATCTAAGGCACCTTGGGCTACTTGACCCATGATTCCTATTTTTGCACCACCATATACCGTTGTAATTTGGCGTTCCCCTAGGGTTTTGCCTAGTGCATAAGCTTCCTTCACAAATTCGGGCTCAAGGCCTGTACTACTTCCACAAAAAACTACGATACTTTTCATTTATACGATGTAATTACCTAAAATATTCCTTTTAACATTCTATCATTTCCAAAAAAATCTTTTCGCATTTCAATTTCGGAAAAATTTGTAGCTTCTAAAAGTGATTGAGTTTCTTTTCCTAAATATTGATTTATTTCAAGATATAAAGAGCCATCAGCAACAAGGATATCGCTAGCTAATTCGGTGATTTTTTTATAAAATAGCAATGGCTCCTGATCGGCAACAAACAAGGCAAGTTCAGGCTCGTTTTCCAATACATTCTTTTTCATGTCGAGCTTCTCTAACATCCTAACATAAGGCGGGTTAGATACAATAATGTCAAATTTACCTTCAAAACTTGGTGCCTTTAAAATATCCGCATGTATAAAATTAATGTCTACCTCATGATGCCTTGCATTTTCTTTAGCCAGCGCTAAGGCCTTTTCAGAAACCTCTACGGCAGAAACTTGGGCCAGTGGTAAATTTTTAGCCAATGAAATGGCAATACATCCGCTTCCGGTACCAATGTCAAGTATTTTTAAAGGCCATGCTTTCGTAGACACATCATCTAAAATCCACCGCACTAATTCTTCTGTTTCTGGCCTTGGAATAAGCACATTCTTATTGACGATAAAGCTTAAGTCCATAAAATAAGCCCTTCCTAGAATATATTGAATTGGAATTTCTAGCTTTAGTTGGCTCATTACCTTAAACAACAAAGACTCTTCTTCTTTGGTAATCATATGCTCGGGTTGTATCGCCAAAATGAATCGCTCTAAACCCAAATAATGTTCAATCGATAAATAAAAAAAACTACGTACTTCTTCTACGCCATATAGGGAATCTAATTCGGTATGAAATATTTTTTTTATTTCTTTTAAAAGCATAGTATTTTTTTAAAGCACTTTTAACATCCAAACAGGACAAGAAAAATGACCGGTATTTCCCATAGGTGCGTCTAAATATTGAAAGCCCGATTTGACATATAATTTTTGGGCAGCTTTCATATAGGGCATGGTTTCTAAATATACCTTATCAAATTTGTAGGCTGCAGCTTTCTCTAGGCAAATCTTCATCATTTTGGCACCAATTCCTTGCCCTCTTGCCGCTTCTAAAAAGTACATTTTTTGCAACTCACATACATCCGTCCCTTCATAATTTTCTAGCGGAGCAATACCTGCACAACCTAAGATTATATCATTTTCAACCACCACAAAATAACTTGATCTTGCTGCGGTGTAATTTTCGAACATACTATCTAGTGCTTTATCGGCATATGCCGTACCCACTTTTGGAACGCCTAAATCAACCAAAACTTTACGAATAACTTTAGCCACCTGAGCATTGTCTTTTTGCTCTATTTCTCGAATGCTTATACTTGTCATATTTTCTTAAACCGATATGTATTTAATATCCTATTTTTGCGGGGTGAAGATACATGAATTTTATATTTTACGCTGCATTCAAATTGCTAAAAACGGATTAGGAACTACCGCACCTAACCCGATGGTTGGGGCTATCATCGTTTATAATAATAGTATTATTGGCGAAGGTTTTACTAGCGCCTATGGAGGCTCGCATGCCGAGGTAAATGCAATTAATTCGGTCAAAGACAAATCTTTACTAAAAAAATCAACACTTTATGTCACCTTAGAACCTTGCGCTCATTTTGGAAAAACACCACCTTGCGCAGATTTAATAGTAAAAAGTGAGATTCCCATTGTGGTTATCGGACTTTTGGATCCGTATGATGAAGTTGCAGGAAAAGGCATTGAAAAATTAAAAAATGCAGGATGCACCGTAATTACCGGCGTTTTAGAAGAAAAATGTCGAGAACACCACAAGCGATTTTTGACTTTTCAAGAGAAAAAAAGACCCTATGTTGTTTTAAAATGGGCTGAAACAAAAGACGGGTTTATAGCACCAGACAATAAAAACAGGAGTACCAAAGAGCCTTTTTGGATTACTGATGCCTATTCAAAGCAATTGGTACATAAATGGCGCACAGAGGAACAATCAATTTTGGTAGGAACAACTACTGCTTTAAAAGACAACCCTAAACTAAATGCTAGACTTTGGTACGGTAAAAATCCAATTCGAATTGTACTTGATAAATCCTTAAAAATTAATTCTTCATTCCATGTTTTAGACGGCAGCATTAGAACAATGGTTTTTACGGAAGAAAAAAATCCAGGAGTTAACACTACTGGCCTTGAATACCATCAAATAGATTTTTCAAAAAATGTAGCTTCTCAAATTTGTGAAAAACTATATAAGGAGAAGATTTTAAGTGTTTTTATAGAAGGAGGAACGAAAACTATACAATCCTTTATTGATGAAAATTTATGGGATGAAGCCCGAATATTTACAGGGCCTAAAACGTTTTATACCGGAACCAGAGCACCACAAGTAAAAGGGCGGCTAATCTCAAAAATAAGCCTAGAAAAAGACCAATTAACACTACTATTCAATGCTTAAAAATATAATTTTTGACTTTGGGGATATTTTCATCAACCTAGACAAATCTGCAATCTTTAAAGCCCTTGAAGATTTTGGAGGTACTCAAGGTAGTACCGAATTAACCCGATTAGCCAAAAACTATGAAATGGGACTTATGAGCTCTACTGATTTCGTCATGGCACTTCAAGAAATTTTTCCTTCAGCTACAGCCGAAGAGATAATTGCTGCCTGGAATTCAATATTACTTGATTTTCCTGTAGAAAGACTTGAGTTTATTGAGCAAATGGCAGTGGACAAAAAATACCGTTTATTTTTATTAAGCAATACGAATGAGCTTCATATTAGGGCTGTTATCAAGTCTATGGGGATCCTGAATTTTAATCGGTTTAAAGCCTGTTTTGAACAATTTTACTTATCGCACGAAATTAATTTAAGAAAACCTGAGCTCTCAATTTACGAATATGTACTTTCCCAGAATCATTTAAAAGCCGAAGAAACGCTATTTATAGACGATATGTTAGAAAACACATTAGCAGCTGAAACCATAGGTATTAAAACATGGAATTTAATCGTAGGGAAAGAAGATATTGTTCAATTAGCATCAAAATTATAATATGATTAATTTAGGTTTAAGTATTCTTTTTTCTAGCTTAATATTTGTAATTTTTAAACTCTTTTCGACCTATAAAATCAATACCTTTTACGCGATAGTCACCAATTATTTTACAGCTTGCTTGGTCGGCTTATTTTTTTACAAAGGTGATGTATTACTTGCAAGCATACCTGGAAAATCGTGGTTTATAGGCACTCTTTTTTTAGGTGTTTTATTTATTCTTGTTTTTAATTTAATGGCCACGACGGCGCAAAAAGTGGGAGTTTCAGTAGCTTCAGTAGCCACAAAAATGTCCTTAGTAATACCTGTACTTTTTGGGGTTTTTTGGTATCGCGAAACACTCTCCTATTTTCAGGTTTTGGGCGTTCTTTTGGCACTAGTCGCGGTGTATTTTGCGTCTATAAAAGCTAAAAACATTAACCTACCTAAAACATCACTCTTATTACCAGTATCCGTTTTTCTAGGTTCAGGAGTTATCGATTCTAGTATAAAATACCTTCAAGAAATTCACGTAGAAGAATCAGAATACCCGTTATTTTCAGCCGTGATATTTGCAGCAGCTGCGATCATTGGTGTAGCCATAATAGCTTTAAAAAGTTTAAAAAATCGACTAAACGTTAGCCCTAAAGATGTTTTAGGCGGAATAGCCTTGGGGATTCCTAATTATTTTTCTATTTATTATCTTTTAAAAGCCTTACAGAGTGAAACCTTGAACAGCGCTTCGGTATTTACGATAAATAACGTAGCCATTGTCATGTTTTCTACCTTGCTGGGGATTACCTTGTTTAAAGAAAAACTAAGCCTAAAAAATTGGATGGGTATAGGATTGGCAATAATCAGTATTATTTTAATAGCCCTATTTTAAAAGCGCCTTGGTCATGGATGATGCTGCAGATCAGTACAAAACACTAAAAAAACCTTCAGAAGAAATTCTTTTTAAGGAGAAAAAAGTAAGTTTTATGGCTACGCTTTTCCAATTTACTCAGAAGACGAGGTAAAACCAATTATTGAGGCACTTAAAAAAAAGCACGCCAGTGCTCATCATGTTTGCTATGCTTGGCAATTAGGTTGTAAAGCAGTTTCCTACAGAGTAAACGATGATGGTGAACCTAATAATTCTGCTGGAATGCCTATTTATGGACAAATACAATCTTTTGAAGTCACCGATGTACTCGTAGCTGTTGTGCGGATTTTCGGTGGCACTAAATTGGGGGTCGGTGGCTTAATTAGTGCCTATAAAACCGGTGCACAAATGGCATTAGCTAGTGCAAAAATTATACAAAAAACAATTCAAGTATATTTTTTAGTATCGTTTGAATATCCTGACATGGATAAGGTAATGCGTATCATAAAACAAGAATCACTGGACATAATATCACAAGAAATGGCTTTAGATTGCAAAATAAGGCTATGTACTAGGGAAAGTTATTCGGAAAAAATACAGGCTATTTTTGAAGCTATTTACGGAGTATCTATTTCAAAAATAAATGTCTAATGTATCTTTTTAAAAATTAAATATTAGTAAAATTTATTTTTTGCAAAATTTCATCAGGGCACTTTATGGGTTTATTTTTTTTTGAATCTATAAATGCTAAAACAGTGTGTGCATCGACCAAAAGCTCATTACTTTCGTTGAAAATTTTATAGTCAAATTCGATCTTAACCAACGGCTTTTTTTTTAAGCTTGTTTGAACGGTGATAAGATCATCATAAAGTGCAGATTTCCTAAAATTTATAGTCAAAGAAATTACTGGTAAAATAATACCACTTTCCTCTAAAGCTTTGTAAGAAATACCCATAGCTCTTAACCACTCAACCCTTCCCATCTCTAAATATTGCGCATAGTTGCCATGATATACCACACCCATTTGATCGGTTTCACCATAACGAACTCGAAAAGAAATCTCAGTATTATCCATGTTATTAAAAGTAAAAATTATATATTTAAAGACTTTGAGTTTTTAGCATCTTGTCATGGTAAAAAAAAACTGATAATTCAATAGTATTTGATTTTTTTTTTAGTTTTTTTGTTCACATATTTGTGCCTCCGAGTGACACCTAGAAAACGTGTCAAATTTAAGGTAAGAGAACCTATTTTAATAACCAACTTAAGATTAATTTAAAAAATGAGTGTTACTGCAACATCCGTATGGAATAATTGTTTGGCTTTCATCAAGGATAACATCCAACCGCAGGCATTCAAAACTTGGTTTGAACCCATTAAGCCAATTAAATTATCTGACAACGCCTTAAGCATTCAAGTTCCTAGTAAATTTTTCTACGAGTGGCTAGAAGAACATTATGTTAAACTTTTAAAAGTATCTTTAACAAAAGAATTAGGAGAAAGTGCTAAATTGGTGTATATTATAAAAATGGAAAACACCTATGGTAACCGAGAACCTTTTACCGAAAAAATACCAAGCTCAAATAGAAGTACTGTACCTGCACAAGAATTAGATGTCGCTATTAAATCGAAAAATCCCGAATTAAAAAATCCATTTGTAATCCCAGGCATTCGCAATATAAAAATAGAATCACAATTAAACCCGAATTACAATTTTGAGAACTTTTTAGAAGGAGATTCTAATAGATTGGCACGATCAGCAGGGATGGCCGTTGCTAATAAACCTGGAGGAACTTCGTTCAACCCACTCTTAATTTTTGGTGGTGTAGGCTTAGGAAAAACACACTTAGCACATGCCATAGGGGTTGAAATAAAAGATAAGTACCCAGAGCGTACGGTGCTTTATATTTCTGCCGAAAAATTTACACAACAATATATCGAGTCTGTAAAGAAAAATACTAGAAATGATTTTATTCATTTTTATCAATTAATTGATGTTTTAATTATTGATGATGTTCAATTTCTTTCAGGAAAATCAGGTACCCAAGACGTTTTCTTTCATATTTTTAACCACTTGCACCAGAATGGAAAACAAGTTATTTTAACTTCTGACAAAGCTCCTGTTGACATGCAAGATATTGAACAACGCTTGTTGTCAAGGTTCAAATGGGGTTTATCTGCGGAATTGCAAAATCCTGATTACGAAACAAGAATATCTATTTTAAAAAATAAACTATATCGTGATGGTGTTGAAATGCCTGATGATATTATAGAGTATGTGGCTAAGCATATAAAAACAAACATTAGGGAGCTCGAAGGAGCTATTATATCTTTAATTGCACAGTCATCTTTCAATAAAAAAGAAGTTACTTTAGATCTTGCACAGCAGGTAGTAGAAAAGTTTGTTAAAAACACCAAACGAGAGGTTTCTATCGATTATATTCAAAAAGTAGTTTCTGATTACTTTGAAATGGATGTAGCTACATTACAATCTAAAACAAGAAAGCGCCATATTGTACAAGCAAGACAATTAGCTATGTTTTTTGCAAAGAAATTTACAAAAGCATCTTTAGCAAGTATTGGTTCTCAAATCGGCAAAAGAGATCACGCAACCGTGCTACACGCCTGTAAAACTGTCGATAATTTAGCCGAAACTGATAAACAGTTCCGTAAATATATAGACGATTTAACCAAGAAATTTTCTTAAAACCTCTTTATGAAAACTAGAATTCTAATGGTCTGCCTCGGTAATATCTGTAGGTCTCCATTAGCAGAGGGTATTTTAAATAGTAAACTCAACACTAAAGATTTTTATATCGATTCTGCCGGAACTGGTGGCTACCATATTGGATCTGCTCCTGACTCAAGATCTGTAGCTGTTGCAAAAAAATATAGTATAGATATTTCCCAACAACGCTGTAGAAAATTTACCCCGAAAGATTTTGAGGATTTTGATATTATTTATGTGATGGATCATAGTAACTATCAAAACGTGGTTAAATTAGCAGACCATCAAGCACAAAAAAATAAAGTAAAACTACTTTTGTCAGAAACAAGCCTAAGCGAAAAAGAAGTGCCTGATCCCTATTATGACGATAACGGTTTTGAATATGTTTTTGAATTAATCGACAATGCGTGTAACGTTATTGCTCAGAAATTAACGGTCGCTGATCATGGAAAATAACAGCTTGGGAAAACTCTATTTAATACCCACTACTTTAGGCGATAACGAACCTTTAGAAGTATTACCTATTTCTATAAAAAGAACGATTGAGAATATTAATTTTTTTATTGTAGAAAACGAAAAAACAGCGCGAAGGTTTATAAAAAAAATAAGTTCAAAAAAATCGCAATCTGATTTACATCTTGAAGCACTGAATAAATTTACAGAACCCGAAATGATTCCGACATTTCTACAACCTTGTCTTGAGGGTAAAGACGTGGGTGTAATTTCTGAAGCTGGCTGTCCTGGCATTGCAGATCCAGGTGCAGATGTAGTTCGTATTGCGCATGAGAAAAATATAAAAGTAGTGCCTTTGGTTGGGCCATCATCTATTTTATTAGCGCTTATGGCAAGTGGATTAAATGGTCAAAATTTTGCTTTTAATGGCTATTTACCTATAGAGTCTGGCGAAAGAAGAGGCGCATTAAAACGACTTGAAAAACTATCGAGAGACTCTAATCAATCCCAACTTTTTATAGAGACTCCTTATCGCAATGATAAACTCTTCGCCGAACTTTGTAAAACATTGCACGCTGCTACAAAAGTTTGTGTGGCTTGTGACCTTACTTTACCCACCGAATTCATTGCTACTAAAACTGTTAAGGAATGGTCGAATGAAACTATAGACCTTCATAAGCGACCCACTATCTTTATTCTTCAAGGATAAAAAAAAGCCTTTTCATAACTTGAAAAGGCTTTCCTATACATAATCCTATTAAATTTTAGCATTGCGTTTGGGTACTATCATTGAGATGTCGTAACCCGAAAACTTTTTGATGTAATGACTTACACTTGACCCGTATTCATCATTTACATCATGTGCTCCTAATGAACGCAAATACTTCTTTACATTTCCAGGACCTGCCAAATGTGCTGCAGCAATGATTCCTGATTCCGTAATGTGAGAATTGCCAATCTTTAACCCCGTGTACTTTTCAATGTCTTTTCTCAAGATCCATTTGTTACGAGCTATGTTTGTTTTAAACGCTCTTTCTTGTAATTTTGGATTTCTTAAGAAATAATCAGGATTGTAAATGCCGACTAATTCTAAAGTGCCGATTCCGAATTGATATTTTCCTAAATATCCTAAGGAATTAACTACACCATATTTACCCCGTGATTCTTTAAAAGCAACAGCTTCCTTAAAACCAATATATGAATTACCAATTCTTGGCGGTAATACAATTGGGTACTCAGCAAAAATTTCGTCTTTGGGAAACGAAAAAAACGTAGGTTCATTTACTTTTAGCGACTTTGGCACTTCTTGATTTTTAATCGTATTTTTAAAACCAAAACTTGCTAAAAGAAATATCATGATAAGAGGACAACTTACGTTTATCCACTTTTTCATACATTTGATTTCTTAAGACTTACAACCAAAAACGGTTCGCTTAAATTAACTCGGCAAATATAGGCTAGATTTTTTTAGTCAAATGTTGTGAAAAACCCAAAAAGGTTAAAATTTAGATAAATTGAAGCTTAAATCCGTTGATTGACCTATCTTTTGATGTTTTGAAGATTTATCCATCGGACGTATTGCTCTTTATTTCGGTTATGTTGCGCCAAAGTTTTGGCAAATTTATGGTATCCAAAGTTCTCAACATTGGCAACAAAATAAAAATAATCGTGTTTTTCTGGACTCAAAACAGCGTCAATCGCAGAAATATCAGGCATAGCAATAGGCCCTGGTGGCAAACCAGCATATTTGTAGGTATTATACGGAGAATCAAGTACTAGGTCTTTGTATAAAACTCTTTTAATGATTTGATTAAAATCTCCTGATTGAAGTTTTAAGGCATAAATCACTGTTGGGTCTGCCTGCAATAACATCCTATCTCTTAATCTGTTTAAATACACGCCGGCCACTCTTGGACGTTCATCAACTTTGGCCGTTTCTTTATGCACTACTGAAGCTAGCGTAGTCACTTCTAATGGTGTTAATCCCAGTGCTTTTGCCTTTGAAACACGAGTGTCATTCCAAAATCTCTGATATTCCTTTAACATTTTATCACGAAACTGTGCTGCTGATGTATTCCAAAAAAACTCATAACTATTGGGAATATACATGGCTAATTTTGTATGCCTATCGAAACCATTTTCTTTTAGAAAATCTTCGTCATTAAATGCCTGGACTAACGAAACACTGTCCGCTTCAATTTGCGATGCCACTCTTCCTGCTAAATCTTCTAAAGTTTCTTGGTTATTAAAAGCTAATGTGATGGGAATATTTCTACTCCTAAGGGTATTCACCAGCTCGTTATTATTCATTCCTCTTTTTATAGCGAATTTACCTGCTTTTAAATTTGAGGTATAGCCTTTTCTTTTAGCGGCTACCTCAAAAGAACTGACATCTTTTAAAAGCGGTTCTAGGAGCGTTTTAACGGTTTCAAAGTTGGTGTTTGATGGAATATAAACAAAAGCTTCGGTGTTGTTAAAGCTGGTATTGGGAATAAAAAAGGCATTGTACACTTTATACACATAATAGCCACCGACAAATAAACCAATAACCGCGAAAGCAAGAATTATTTTTTTAAAATTCATTATTTAAAATATTTTTTGATATAAGATTTCATTTTTAAAAGTTCCATTGGAGAGAAGCCAATCCTTCTTAAGGCCTATTTTTAAAAAACCCGATTTTTCAAATAAGCGAATACTATTTTGGTTATCCTCTAAAATACTGCAATACAATTGATGCATTTCAAGGGTTACACGTGCATAGCCACACAATAAGTCAAGGGTTTCTGATCCATACCCTAAGTTTCTATTTTCCTTTTCTAAAATAACAATCCCAATGCCTGCTCTTTTGTTTTTTGGATCAAAATCATAGAAATCAACAAGTCCTAAAACGCTATTATCTGTAACCGCGCAAATACACAACCGAAGTTGTTTTACATCATAAATATCACGATGTGCATTATCCAAATACAATTGAAGAATTTGTTTGGAGTAAGGTGTCACGGTGCCGCTAACTTCCCAGATCTCCGTATTGTTTTCTAGGGCATACAAAAAATCTAAATCACTTGGCTCTAGAGCCCTTAAATAAATATGTTTACCTTTAAGACTATACATCTATTTCTCCTTTAAAAACTAAGGCGGCAGGTCCAGTTAAAAATACATTCGTATACCGACCTTCAAAAACATCAAAGCTGATTTCGAGGTCGCCACCAAGAGTTTTAATTTGAATTTTATTTGCTTGTGTTTTGTTTGTTTTATGCATGGCAATCGCGACAGCTGTTACGCCAGTGCCACATGACAAAGTTTCATCTTCTACTCCCCTTTCATAGGTACGTACAAAAAAATTAGATTCACTATTTTGTGCTACAAAATTAATATTACTTCCTTTTTGGCCATACATGCCGTACCTAAGTTTAGCACCTTCTTCTTTTACTTCTAAGCTATTTAAATTATCAACTAATTGCACGTGATGTGGAGATCCAGTATCTAAAAATACAACATTGGGCTTTAGGTGTATATCAAATACGTCTTTCATTTGTAAACTTATACTGTCACCTGAAATTACAGCGGTATGTGGGCCATCAACAGCATTAAATTGAGCCGAACTTTCGATCATATTTAAATGTTTCGCAAAAGCCACTAAACAACGCCCACCATTACCACACATAGTACTTTCATTGCCATCAGCATTGAAATAAACCATTTTAAAGTCTAAGATAGGGTCGTTTTCAAGCAGAATTAAACCATCGGCACCTATGCCAAAATTTCGGTCACACAAAAAAGAAATTAATTTGGTATCATCTTTGTTGAAAAAAGATTGACGGTTATCAATCATGACAAAATCATTGCCCGTTCCCTGAAATTTGGAAAAAGTAAGTTTCATTTCTTTTAAGCCTTTAGAATAACAAAGGTAGTATTTTATTAAGGGAATTTTGGCAGTTAAATTGACGTTAAACACAAATTTCGTTACTACAAAACTGTTAATTTTGTAGTACTTAAGTTAAAAAGTAAATTTATTATGAAGAAAATTGCAAGTTTATTACTGGTTTCTGTATTTGCAGGAGCAATTACTTTAGGAGCCTACAAATTATTTTTTGAACAAAATTCTTATGTTTTTACGGAAAACAATAGCTCACCCTTTACTATGGCAAGCTACACCCCTACTTCAGCTCGAGGAGCAGGTATAAATGAAGTAGATTTTACTTCAGCAGCTGAAACGACCGTGAATGCGGTTGTTCACGTAAAAAATGTAGCTGTAAATAGCGGACCACAAAGCCTAATGCAGTTTTTATATGGCTATGAGCCAGATAAAACACCTCGTATTCAAGGTGCTGGTTCTGGTGTCATCATAGATCCGAATGGGTATATTGTCACCAACAACCATGTCATCGATGGCGCGACCGAATTGCAAGTTACGCTGAATAACAATATCACCTATAAAGCTGAACTTATTGGTACTGATCCTAATTCTGATATCGCTTTAATTAAGATTGATGCCGAACAAAAATTACCCTATTTGGCTTTTGGAGATTCTGACACTACAAAAATTGGCGAATGGGTCTTAGCCGTTGGAAATCCGTTCAACCTAACCTCTACGGTAACCGCTGGTATAGTAAGTGCAAAAGCTAGATCTTTAGGAGGTGGCAATCAGTCTTTTATTCAAACAGATGCCGCTGTGAACCCCGGAAATAGTGGTGGTGCTTTGGTGAACACCAATGGCGATTTAATCGGCATTAATACAGCCATATCGTCACAAACTGGTTCTTATGTGGGCTATTCTTTTGCGGTACCAAGTAATATTGCAAAAAAAATAGTTGATGATATTATTGAATATGGAAATGTTCAAAAGGGAATTTTAGGTGTTACACCGATTCCTTATAACAGTCCTTTAGCCATAGAAAAAGGACTCAAAAATATACAAGGTATTTATATTGATGTTATTGAAGAAGATTCTGGAGCATATGATGCTGGTATCAAATCTGGAGATATCATTAAAAAAATTGATTTAATTTCTACTTTAAATTTTCCAGATTTAACAGGATATCTTTCCACGAAAAGACCAGGAGATTTAGTGGAATTAACGGTAGAACGAGACGGAGAAATTATAAAAGTACCAGTAACCCTAAAAGAAAGACAGACAATTGTTTTACCTATTATGGATCTTGAAGTTAAAAATTTAAACGACAAAGACCGTAAAGAATTTAAAACTAAAAAAGGAGTTAAAATTGTAGGTGTCTCAGAAAGGTACCGAGGCTATGGCCTAGATGGAAAAGTGCTACTTTCAGTAGGTGATCAGGAAATAAATGACATCAAAGATGCTAAAGTTCTTTTTGGCCAAATAACAAAATACAGAAATACCAGCATCACCATGATGAATAATAAAGGAGAAAAAGAACGGATTATTCTTCAATAGGTAACCTATAATCAAGAAAAGTGTTTCAAGAAAAAAGCTTCCTCTAGGAAGCTTTTTTTTATGAGACAGTTTACGAAAACGATTGAATTGATTACTTTTGCCATAAATTTCACTAAAACACCTGAAAACCAAGCATGGATAAAATTAAGTCGTACGAAAAAGAATTAGCTTTTCAAGCAGATCGAAGAAAGGCTACTACAGAATTTATTAAAATAATAAGTGATTTGTGGTATGATAAAGCTATCGAAGTAGTTCTATTTAAAAATCAGGTCATCGACAAAAATGTAAGTGATATCATTAACCTACATCAATATGCAGGTGAATTTGTTCAAAAGCCGATTTCTATTTTTGATTCTGTAGAAATTCTTAGAACTATCAATGATATGGTACTTCCACCTGCAAAATTAGATATCGGAAAATTAACCTATGAATACCATGCCGATAATGAAAGCGAAAATAATGTAAAAGCTTTTGTCTTTAATAAGCTTAAAGGAGCTGACGTAGCCGAAGAAATTAAACCTAAAGATGTTGTGCTTTATGGTTTTGGAAGAATTGGACGACTTGTAGCTCGTGAATTGATGTCTAGAACTGGGAAAGGAAACCAAATGAGACTCAGAGCCATTGTGGTTCGAGGCGAATTGAATCAGGAGAACTTAGAAAAAAGAGCCAGTTTATTACGAATAGACTCAATTCACGGTCAATTTAATGGTACGGTTGATATAGATGCTAAGAATAATGCTCTAATTATTAACGGAACAACAGTACATATTATTAACGCCTCAAAACCAGAAGATATAGATTATACCAAATACGGTATACTTAATGCACTGATCATAGATAATACGGGAGCGTTCAGAGATAAAGAAGCCCTTTCAAGACATTTAAAAGCTAAAGGAGTGGCTAAGGTATTGCTAACGGCTCCAGGCGACGGCATCCCTAATATTGTCCATGGCGTAAACCAGACCCAATTTAATCCTAGCGAATATAAAATTTTCTCTGCCGCTTCCTGTACCACCAATGCCATTACCCCAATATTAAAGGTGATAGAAGATTCCTTAGGTATCAAAAAAGGGCATATTGAAACCATTCATGCATTTACCAATGATCAAAACTTAGTAGATAATATGCATCCTAAATACCGAAGAGGACGAGCTGCTACTTTAAATATGGTCATAACAGAAACTGGAGCCGGAAAAGCGGTTACCAAGGCCTTACCTGCCTTAAAAGGAAAGCTTACGTCAAATGCTATTCGAGTTCCTGTGCCCAATGGTTCTTTAGCTATTCTCAGCCTTGAAGTGAATGCTAAAACCTCAGTGGAAGGCATAAATACCATCATGAAAAAGTATGCCTTACAAGGCGATTTGGTAGAGCAAATAAAATATTCCTTAAGCCACGAATTGGTATCTTCAGACATCGTCGGTACAACGGCACCGTCAATTTATGACAGTAAGGCTACCCTTGTCGCAGAGGGCGGTAAAAATATTGTTTTGTATATATGGTATGATAATGAATACGGATATTCACATCAAGTTATCCGTTTAGCAAAGTACATTTCTAAGGTGCGAAGGTTTACTTATTATTAAATAGTTTTAGTTTTCAATATTATTAAAGTAATTTAGCATTTCTCTAAATCATTATTAATACTAAGAACTTACAAGATGAAAAATTTTAGATTATTTCTTATAGTCTTGACCTTACTATCTTTTAACTTACAATTTGGTCAAGAAAGTGAAGACGACGGTTCGGAGCCTGATGCTACTCTCGAAACCGGAAGTATTTCAGGTCAATTTGATTATTTAGCTAGAAAATCTGGAAATTATAGGGCTGATGGCATTCGATATGAAGTAGTAAAAGTTACTAGCTTAGATAAATTGAGAGAAAATGTAATTGACACGCTAGATCTTATCAAGAAAAAGACTAATGAATTAAATGCTAGAATTATTGAAAACGAAAAAAATATTGTTTCGCTCAATAAAAAATTAACCGAAACTTCCAGTAATTTAACAGCAGTAACAGCGGAAAAAGATAGCATGTCGCTTTTTGGTATTTCGGTCTCAAAAGCAACGTATAGCATCATATTATGGACCATGATTGCGGGCTTATTTCTTTTATTATTGTTTTTTATTTATAAATTTAGAAGTAGTAATATTCTAACCCAAGAAGCAAAAACTAATCTAGAAGATTTAGAAATAGAATATGAAGATCATCGAAGAAGAGCTTTAGAAAGAGAACAAAAAATTAGTAGACAATACCAAGATGAAATCAATAAAAATAAAAAGGCTAAATAATTAGCCTTTTTATTTTTATTACATCAAATGCTTTTTAAAACTTAAATTTGCATCGAAAAAAAAAGGGTTTATGCGAATTGATATTATTACTGTACTTCCTGAATTACTCAAAAGTCCTTTCAAAGCTAGTATTCTAAAACGATCCATAGAAAAAGGGATTGTGGCCGTTCATATGCACAATCTAAGAGACTATACCAATTTAAGTTATAATCAAATAGATGACTATCAATTTGGTGGTGGTGCAGGAATGGTCATGATGATTGAGCCTATTGACAAGTGTATCGCCAAATTAAAATCGGAGAGAACTTACGACGAGATTATTTATATGACTCCCGATGGCGAAACCCTAAACCAAAAAATTGCCAATGGCATGTCACTTTTAAAAAATATCATTATTCTTTGCGGTCATTATAAAGGTGTAGATCAACGCGTTAGGGATGCCTACATCACCAGAGAAATATCTATTGGTGATTATGTATTATCTGGCGGCGAACTAGGAGCTGCCGTTTTATGTGATACCATCATCAGATTAATACCAGGCGTTTTAAGTAATGAAACCTCGGCCTTAACAGATACTTTTCAAGACAATTTATTAGCACCGCCTGTATATACCAGGCCCGCAGATTATAAAGGAATGAAAGTTCCTGAAATTTTATTAAGTGGTAATTTTCCAAAAATTGAAAAATGGCGCGAAGATAAAGCTCAAGAACGCACTGAAAAATTAAGACCCGATTTATTGAAATAAATAGCCATGATAGAAGATAGTTTTCATCAATATATAAGCATTGCAGCATATGCTCTTATTCAATGCATCATTATTATTGCAGCCATTCTATTTTTTATAAAACACACAAATTTGGCAACCATACTTATTTTAATTGGTGCTGTTGGCTCCGGGTTAATGCAAATTGTAACTCCAATTATTTACCAGTATTACCTAGTTGACAACGCTATTTTTCTTCAAATTAACTTTATAATATCGCTTATTTCAAGTGTTTTTTATGCTGTATTTGGAATTGGTCTATTACTTTTAGCACTAGGCTATAAAAAACTTCAAATTAATTAAATTTTTAAGTTGTAAGTTTTTAATATTTGATTACTTTTGCAATCCAATAAATCAACCTCTGACGATAATCGTGAATGTTGCTTTATAACAAACAGTAAATCAAAGCAATGGAAGCATTATTAAAATTTGTTGAAGACGAATTTGTAACTAAAAAAGAATTCCCAAATTTCTCAGCAGGTGATACTATTACCGTTTATTACGAAATTAAGGAAGGTGAAAAAACACGAACTCAGTTTTTTAGAGGTGTTGTAATTCAAAGAAGAGGTTCTGGTTCTTCAGAAACTTTTACGATCAGAAAAATGTCAGGAACTATTGGTGTAGAACGTATTTTCCCAATAAATATGCCTGCTTTACAGAAAGTTGAAGTAAATAAAAAAGGTAAAGTTAGAAGAGCTCGTATTTTCTACTTTAGAGGCCTTACAGGTAAAAAAGCAAGAATTAAAGAGGTTCGCTCTTAATTTTTATGCCCTATAATATTCAAAACCCGCATGTTGCGGGTTTTTTTTATAGGAAATATTTTGAAAATTAAATATTTTAAGCTATTTTTAGAGTATAAATAGTTGCGCAACAGCAATCAATGGTTGCCGTTTTGTAAAAAGACAAAACAATTAGTTTGTGAACTGTTTTATAAAAGCCATATCAATGTTTTAAACAATGATATGGCTTTTCTTTTGTTATTAAATCTTCAAAAAAACACCGTATATATTACAAGAATCTAAGCCAAAAAAAATAATAGAAAATTGTATCTTCGCAGCGCTTAATTCAAACATAAAAAATAATGCAAAAAATAATTTATACAAAGACTGACGAGGCACCAGCTTTAGCTACTCAGTCATTTTTACCAATTATCAAGTCGTTTACAAAAAGTTCAGGCATACAAATTGAAACTAAAGATATTTCACTTGCAGGAAGAATTATAGCTACATTCCCAGATTTTTTATTGGAGAATCAACGAATTGCAGATGATTTAGCTGAATTAGGCAAATTAGCGACAGATCCGGACGCAAACATTATAAAATTACCAAATATTAGTGCTTCGATACCTCAATTAAAAGAAGCTATCAAAGAATTACAAGATAAAGGGTATCAGCTACCAAATTACCCAGATGAGGCGAAGAATGAGGTAGAAAAGGATATCAAATCTAGATACGACAAAATCAAAGGCAGTGCAGTAAACCCAGTTCTTAGAGAGGGTAATTCTGATCGTAGGGCACCTAGAGCAGTTAAAAATTATGCTAAAAAAAATCCTCATAGTATGGGAGCTTGGTCAGAAGATTCTAAAACTCACGTGGCGACTATGGGCAAAGATGATTTTAAGAGTAACGAAAAATCACTAACCCTACAAACCCCAACAACCATTAGTATCGTTCTTGAAACGAAAGAAAATGATAAGTTATTTTTAAAAGAAAATATTTCTTTACTCGCGGGTGAGATCATCGATGCAACCGTTCTTAGCAAAAAAGCACTGATAGCATTTTTAAAAGAAGAACTGAAAGATGCTAAGGAAAAAAATGTTTTGCTCTCTGTTCATCTCAAAGCAACCATGATGAAAGTTTCTGACCCCATCATATTTGGTCATGTGGTCGAAACCTATTTTGCAGAAGTATTTGAAACTTATAAAGATACATTCGATGATTTAGGTCTTAGTGCTACTAATGGCCTAGAGAGCTTATTAAGTAAAGTTAATGAGCTTCCTGAAAAATTAAAAAATGAAATTCTAAATAAAATTGAAGCTACGATTGCCAATGGCCCAGATTTGGCCATGGTAAATTCGGACAAGGGGATTACTAATTTACATGTTCCTAGTGATGTTATTATTGATGCATCCATGCCAGCAATGATTCGCAATTCTGGTAAAATGTGGGATAAACATGGGAAGGCTAAAGATACTAAGGCTATTATTCCAGATAGTAGCTATGCCGGTATCTATGAAACTACCATCAACTACTGTAAAAAGCACGGTGCTTTTGACCCAAGAACCATGGGGACAGTACCAAATGTTGGATTAATGGCTCAAAAGGCCGAAGAGTATGGTTCACATGATAAAACTTTTGAAATTAATGATGATGGAGTCGTTAGCATTATTGATACAAACACACAACAAGTTTTAATTTCGCACAAGGTCGCAAAGGGAGATATTTGGAGAATGTGTCAAGTTAAAGATGCGCCTATACAAGACTGGGTAAAACTAGCGGTTTCTAGAGCCAAAGCCACCCAATTACCTACAATTTTTTGGTTAGATAAAAATAGAGCACACGATGCCGAATTAATTAAAAAAGTAAAACAGTACCTACCCGAACATCATATTGAAGGCTTGGATATCAGAATACTTTCACCGGAAGAAGCTACACAAGTTACCTTGGAACGTATTAGCAAAGGAGAAGATACGATATCCGTTACGGGCAATGTTTTACGTGATTATTTGACCGATTTATTTCCTATTTTGGAAGTAGGCACTAGCGCTAAAATGCTATCTATTGTACCCCTGATGAACGGTGGTGGTCTTTTTGAAACAGGAGCCGGTGGTTCTGCCCCCAAACATGTGGAGCAATTTTTGGAAGAAGGACATTTACGATGGGATTCGTTGGGAGAATTTTTGGCCCTAGGAGTTTCTTTAGAGCACTTTGGCGAGAAATACGATAATGCACAAGCAAAAGTTTTAGCGGATGCCTTAGATACTGCCACAGAAAAATTCTTAGACAATGATAAATCTCCATCAAGAAAAGTAGGTGAACTTGATAATAGAGGGAGTCATTTCTATTTAGCTCTATATTGGGCTGAAGCCTTATCCAAGCAAGACAAAAATGATGAATTGAAAACTAAATTTGCAGCTATCTACAAAGACTTAGCTGAAAATGAAGTTAAAATTATTAAGGAGCTAAATGATGCTCAGGGTAAAACTATGGATATTCAAGGCTATTACAAAGCAAATGATGTCTTAGTGGCTCAGGCCATGCGCCCAAGTAAAACCTTTAACACCATTCTTGATACACTATAACAAAGCAATTTCTAAATACTAACCTTTTCTGTTCCAACAGAAAAGGTTTTTTTTTGCTTCATACTATTCAAAAACCTAGTATTTTTGTGAAAAAATTGCGTTCAATGAATTTGATAAGGATAATTGCGTGCTGTTTTATGATGAGCTGTACGCTATTTGTAAATGCACAAGAAAAATACACCATTAATGGCACCATAAGCGAAAAAAATAGCAATGAAACACTAATCGGTGTCACTATAGCCGTACCTGAATTAGCAACGGGTGCTACCACCAACGAATATGGGTTTTATTCCCTTACCTTACCCAAAGGACAATATAAGGTGATCATAAGTTATCTGGGCTTTGCTGAAATTACAGAAATAATTAATTTAGATGGAAATCTTAAATTAAACTTCAAATTAGAAGAAAATGCACAACAACTAGATGAAGTTATTGTGGTGGAAGATGTTGAAAAAACTAACATTCGAGATCCACAAATGAGTGTAAATAACTTATCCGTAAGCACCATAAAGAAAATACCAGTTGTTTTAGGAGAATCAGATGTTCTAAAGGCTATTGTGCTTTTGCCAGGGGTAAGCAATGCCGGAGAAGGATCATCGGGTTTTAACGTACGAGGTGGTTCTGCGGATCAAAACTTAATTTTATTAGATGAAGCAACAATTTTTAATTCATCACACTTGTTTGGCTTTTTCTCTGTTTTTAACCCGGATGCCATTAAAGATATAAAACTCTTTAAAGGAGGTATTCCGGCGCGATATGGAGGTCGCGTATCATCTGTCCTAGAGATTTTCCAGAAAGAAGGCAATAGCAATGAATTTAAAGCCAACGGAGGTATAGGTATCGTTGCCAGTAGGTTATTGCTAGAGGGGCCGATTAAAAAAGAAAAATCGGCCTTTTTAATTGGAGGCAGATCATCCTATGCCCATTTATTTTTGCCTTTATTCGATATTGATAACAAAGCCTATTTCTATGATCTCAATGCTAAATTAAATTTTAAGATAAATGAGAAGAATAATATTTTCTTTTCTGGATATTTTGGTCGTGATGTATTTAGCTTAAGTGATAGTTTTGTAAATACCTATGGCAATTCGGTTGGTAATTTTAGGTGGAATCATCTTTTCTCAGATAAGTTATTCTCAAACCTATCCTTAATTTATTCTGATTATTATTACGGTCTAAAGTTAGATTTTATAGGCTTTAATTGGAATTCTGGTATTCAAAACTTTAACTTTAAATACGACTTAAAACATTACGTAAACAATACCCTTCAAATTAATTATGGCCTGAATAACATCTACTATAATTTTAACCCGGGTGAAATAAGTCCAAGTAGACCCTCATCTGGAATTGTTGAAGATAATCTAACCAAAAAATATGCCAATGAATTTGCCACTTATATAGATATATCCCAAGACATTACACCTAAATTAAGCCTGCAATATGGACTACGATTAAGTGCTTTTAACAGACTCGGACAAAATGAAACTTTTGAATACGAGAACAATAACCCTGTAACGTTTAATCCTTTGCTTGGCATTTATCAAAAAGCGACTCCGATAGGAGTATCAAGCAATAAAAGATCAGAGACTATAGCCAAATTTATTAATTTAGAACCCAGAGTTGCCGCCTCTTATCTAATTAATGACAATAGTTCTATAAAAGGTAGTTACACCAGACTTAGTCAATATTTACATTTACTTTCAAACACCAATTCTCCAACGCCTTTAGATGTTTGGACGCCCAGTGGACCATTTATAAAACCACAATTACTAGATCAATTTGCATTTGGTTATTTTAAAAATTTAAAAAACGATAAATTTTCGATAGAAACGGAAGTGTTTTATAAGGATATTCAGAATCGAATTGATTATATCGATGGAGCAAATTTAATTGCCAATGATGCTATAGAGCAAGTTATTTTAAATGGTCAGGCAAGAGCTTACGGTGTAGAATTTTTGTTTCGAAAAAATCAAGGTAAATTTCAAGGTTGGTTAGCTTACACCTTATCTAAATCAGAACAAAAAACTCCAGGCCGAACAGCAACACCAACGAACGGAATCAGTACAATAGAAACTGGAATCAATGGAGGTCAGTGGTACAATACGCCGTTTGATAAAACCCATGACTTCTCGGTATTTGGAAGTTATGATTTGAATGACAAGTGGAGTTTTAATTCTAATTTTATTTTTCAAACAGGACAACCTACCAATTTTCCCATAGGCCAATTTGAATTTCAAGGATTAACTGTTCCGTATTTTGGAGCACGTAATAGTGAGCGTTTACCCAGTTATCATAGGCTGGATGTATCCGCAACCTTAACACCAAAAAAGAATCTCAACAGGAAAATAAAAGGAGAATGGGTATTTAGTATTTATAACCTTTATAATAGAAGAAATGCAGCGTCTATTAATTTTAGTAGAAATAATGAAACCAATCAAAACGAAGCTACTAGAACTGCAATCTTCGGTTTAATTCCGTCCGTTACCTATAATTTTAAATTCTAAAAAATGATAAAGAAATATGTATTTATCGCCATAGCCCTCGTATTGAATATCTCCTGCGAAGATGTTATTGAAGTAGAAGTGCCATCAGAAAAATCAAGACTTGTTATTGATGCCTTGATTCGTATAGATTCTAGTTTAGATATGATTGATGTTGCTATAAAAGCTAGCGAAAGTGCCTCTTTTTTTGACAGCATTCAACCGGCAAATTTAACTGAAATAAGCTTGCGAAATATTGATACTGCTCCGGGTAGCCCCTTTATATTATCACCATCTGCAACGGAGGCAGGCACGTACGAAGCGAGTATCCCTAGAACATTTTTTATTGAGGGAAGGTTGGTATTGAGCATTCTCTACAATAATGAAACCTATGTGGCTTTAACCAATTATGTGCCTGCACCCGATATAGACACTATTACTCAAAGTGTAACTACACTATTTGGAGAAGATCAGACAGAGTTAGAAATTTCATTTACAGACCTAGCTAATAGAGATGATTATTATTTATTTGATTTCGATTTTAATGAATACCTTACGATTGAAGATGAATTTTTTAAAAACCAACAATTTGTATTTTCGTATTTCTATGAAGATCGTTTAGAAGTGGATAGAGCTCTTAAAATAAGTATCCTAGGGATTAGTTTTGAATTTTTTGACTACATGAACCAAGTCATTGCACAAAGTGGCCAAACCCAAGGACCTTTTCAAACGCCAGCAGGTACTGTGTTAGGTAATATTATCAATGTTACCGATACTGATTTTGACAGCATAGAATCGCTAGAAGACATCGTACCCAATACCCATTTTCCTTTAGGTTATTTCGCTGTTTGCGAGACCTATGAAAAAACAATCATCATCGAATAATCGATTAGCTTTTAAAATCTATGAGTACAGATAAAGATTTATTGTTAAAAGGAATAAAACATTTAGGATACACCGTATTCTTAATGTTTTTAGCTCCCTTTGTGCTATACCAGGCATTTAAAAATGAAGATCATCCCTTATTTATTTATGTTCTTATTTTTGGAATAATTGTAGCTATTGCGGCTATAGCTTATGGTTTTTACGGCATTAAAATTATTATGGATAGTCTTTTTAATAAAAAAAAATAACCAGGTATTATCTTTTATAAGCCTCCTCGCCTCTAAACTACCTTATAAACAAAAAAAGTCCTTCATAAAACTATGAAGGACTTGATTAAA
>TARA_R110002012_G_scaffold118405_2_pt1 | contig 100680 bp, 101 predicted proteins | sample TARA_R110002012 | Tara Oceans TARA_R110002012 (sample SAMEA4396515) | marine metagenome | biome: Westerlies Biome; feature: [DCM] deep chlorophyll maximum layer (ENVO:01000326); material: water (ENVO:00002006), including particulate matter (ENVO:01000060) such as... | depth 40 m
TGCGTCTAGCGCAGGGCATCCGTGCGCCAGAGCCAGATTTTCAGACCACCGTGCGCGACGGGGGCCTCTTGGGGTTTCCATGGCAGGCCGCAGGCTTTGGCAAGGCCCGGCTCGGATGTGACGAGGCCGACGCGCCAGCCCTTGAAGCGGGTTTTCAGGGTTTCCCCCAAAGTGCCGTACAGCGGATACAGCAGGTTCTTGTTGCCGATGCGCGCGCCATACGGCGGGTTGACGATGACCAGACCGGGCGGGCCATCGGGCGGTGTAACCTCGCCCGCGCCGTGCACGTTGAACTGACACAAGGGGGCGACCCCTGCCCGTTCGGCGTTTTGGGTGCTCATACGGATGGCACCCTGATCGCGGTCCGATCCGAAGAAACGCGCGGGGCCGGTGATCGCGGGCATGTCCGTGCGCAGGGTGTCAAAGGCGTCCGCGTCGTAAGAGGCCAGCTTTTGAAACGCGAATTCGCGCGAGCGGCCCGGCTGCAACCCGCTGGCGATTTCTGCGGCTTCGATCAGGAAGGTCCCCGACCCGCACATCGGGTCGACCACGGGTTCAACACCATCGTAACCACACTGGCGCAAGAACATCGCCGCCAGATTTTCACGCATCGGCGCCTTGCCCACCGCCTCTTTGTGACCACGCTTGTGCAGCGCCTCGCCCGAGGTATCCAGACTGATGGTCACGGCATTGTCGTCGATACGCACCTTGATGACGATCTCGGCCTCGGGCGACAGGGTCAGCCCGTGGCTGTCGCGCAGGGCGGTTTCGATCCGTTGGGTGGCCGCACCGGCATGGTAAATCTTGGAGCGTTTGCAGGTGACCTGCACGCGCACCGGCACGTCCGCCCGCAGAATGTCACCCCACGGGAATTTGCGCGCACGTTTGTCCAGTTGCGCAAGGTGAAAGGCCATGAAGTGCCCCACACGCACCAGCACGCGCACCGCACCGCGCAGGCACAGGTTCGCCCGCCAGACATCCGGCCAGCCGCCCTGAATGGTGACCCCGCCAACCGAGGCGACAGGTGCATCAAAACCGGCCTCGGCCACTTCTGTGGCCAGGACATGTTCCAGCCCGGGTGGGCAGACGAGGAATATTTCAAAGGGATCAGGGGTGCTCATGGCCTGCGTCATACGCGTAAATCGCGGGCGCGGCCAGACGCTGTGGCAAAGGGATAGCGGAGGGCTGCATCGCCCTCCGCAGGTGTCGTCTTAGTTGACGGAAACCAGCTCGATGTCGAACGTCAGGTCCTTGCCCGCCAGCGGGTGGTTGGCGTCCAGCGTGACGGTGCTTTCGTCCACTTCCACCACGGTCACAGGCAGCGCCTGACCGTCGGGGGTTTGCATTTGCAACTGTGTGCCGGGGTCCAGCGGAATGTCGGCAGGGATGCCTTCGCGCGGGACCGACTGGCGCATTTCAGGGTTCACCGCGCCATAGGCTTCTTCGGCGGCAACCTTGACTTCTTTCTTCTCGCCAACGGCCATGCCCGGCAGTGCGCTGTCCAGACCGGGAATGATCTGGCCGCTGCCGACCTGAAACTCCAGCGGGTCGCGCCCTTGCGAGCTGTCGAAGGTGCTGCCGTCCAGCAGGGTGCCTGTGTAATGAATGCGAACTGTATCGCCCGATTTGACCTGGGTCATGTGACTCTCCGAATTTTAGGGGGGAATTGACAGAGGCCGCGTGTCTGCGCGGGTGCTCCGGGGTTGGCGTTAATTCAACATAGCGCGGGAAAAGTGTAAACCCCGCCCCCCAAGCGCAACATCGCAGATGATTTTGCGTCTTTTCCATCGGGGTGCTGCGTGACAGTCTGCCTGTGCAGTCACCGGAGAACCCACATGCCCGTCACCACCTGCGTTTTCGATGCCTACGGCACGCTATTCGACGTGGCCGCCGCCGCGCGTCTGGCCGCTGAACAGCCGGAATTTCCCGCCCTTGCAAAGGCTTGGCCGCAACTGGCTGAACATTGGCGGGCCAAGCAACTGAACTATTCATGGCTGCGCGCGGTCATGGGCACGCATACCGATTTCTGGACCGTCACACAGGATGCGCTGGACTGGTCGCTGGCAAAGACAGGACTGGACGGCGATCCGGCCCTGCGCCAGCGGTTGCTGGATCTGTACTGGGAATTGCAGGCCTACGCCGAGGTTCCCGCCATGCTGAAGACCCTGAAAGACGCCGGTTTGAACACGGCGATTCTGTCTAACGGATCACCGGCGATGCTGGACGGGGCGGTGCAGTCGGCGGGCATTGGCGACGTATTGGACGATTGCCTATCCGTGGAATCCGTGGGCATTTTCAAACCTGATCCGCGTGTTTACGATCTGGTGGCGGCGCGGTTCGGCTGCGCCAATACTGCCGTGCTGTTCGTGTCCTCGAACGGCTGGGACGCCGCCGCCGCCGCGCACTACGGGTTTCGCACCGCCTGGGTGAACCGTGCAGGCGATCCGGTGGACCGCCTGCCCGCCACGCCCGATACCATCCTGACCGATCTGACGGGCATCCCCGCCCTTGCCGGAGTTTGACATGGCCACATTCACCACATCCGACGGGCTAAGCCTGCACTACACCGACGCAGGCCAAGGCCTGCCTATCCTGTGTCTGTCCGGGCTGGGACGCACCGGCGCCGATTTCCGCTATGTCGCGCCTTATCTGGACGCCTATCGCGTCATCACCATGGACTATCGCGGGCGCGGCGAATCTGATTTTGACAAGGACTGGCGCAACTACACGCTGGCCGTCGAAAGCCGCGACGCGGTCGAGCTGCTGGACCATCTGGGCATCGACAAGGCTGCGATCCTCGGCACCTCGCGCGGGGGGCTGAATGCGATGATGCTGGGACAGATCGTGCCTGAACGTATCCTTGGCGTGGCCTTCAACGATGTCGGCCCCGAGATTGACCCCAATGGCATCAAGGACATCATGGCCTATCTGGGCGTCAAACCCAGCATCCGCACCCACGCCGAAGCGGCGCTGATCCTGCCCAACCTGCTGGGCGGTTTCATCGGCGTGCCTGCCAGCCGCTGGATGGAAGAGGCCGAAACGCATTTTGTCGACGACGGCGCGGGCGGGCTGAACCTGACCTATGACCCGCATCTGCGCGACGCGGTGGCCAATGACACCGAAAGCCCCGATTTCTGGGCCTTTTTCGACGATCTCGCGGGCAAACCGCTGTGCCTGATCCATGCCGCCGGCAGCGACATTCTGAACGACAAAACGGCGCAGGAAATGCGCGCGCGGCGTCCTGACATGATCTATACCAACCTGCCCGATCGCGGGCATATTCCGTTTCTGGACGAACCTGCGGCGGTGACCGCGTTAAAAGACTGGCTGGACCTTATCCAATGAACATCGACATGATCCGCGCCGCCGCTGGCCGGTTGAACGGCCACGCGCGCCGCACGCCACTGCTGAATTCGCCCTTTATCGACCAGATCGCGGGCCGCCGTGTCTGGATCAAACCCGAATGCCTGCAACACACCGGCAGCTTCAAGTTTCGGGGCGCGTGGTCGGCCCTGTCGGCGCTGGATGCGGACACGCGCGCCAAGGGGGTCATCGCCTTTTCATCCGGCAACCACGCGCAGGGCGTCGCCCTTGCAGCATCGCAACACGGGGTGCCGTCGGTCATCATCATGCCATCGGACGCGCCTGCGCTGAAACTGGCGAACACCCGTGCCTTGGGCGCCGAGGTCGTGACCTATGACCGCGCCACCGAAGACCGCGACGCCATCGGTGACCGGCTGGCGGCGGAACGCGGGTTGACGTTGGTCAAACCCTTTGACGAGCCACAGGTGATCGCAGGTCAGGGCACCGTGGGTCTGGAAATTGCCGAGGACGCGAACGCCCAAGGGATCGAAACAGCCGATGTGCTGGTCTGCTGTGGCGGTGGCGGTCTGACCTCGGGGATCGCGCTGGCGCTTGAGGCTGACGCGCCGGGGTTGCGGGTGCGCCCGGCCGAACCCGAAGGGTTTGACGATGTGAAACGGTCGCTGGAAAGCGGCCGGATTGAGCGGAATGCGCAAACTTCGGGCAATATCTGCGATGCCATCATCACCCCCGCCCCCGGCCACATCACCTTTCCGATCCTGCACCGGCTGTGCGGCCCCGGTCTGGCTGTGTCCGAAGACGAGGCATTGCAGGCCGTTGCCCAGGCGTTCCTGCGCCTGAAACTGGTGGCCGAACCCGGCGGCGCGGTGGCGCTGGCCGCTGCATTGTCGCGCCGCGACGAAATCGCGGGCGACGACGTGATTGTGGTTATTTCTGGCGGCAACGTCGATGCGCCGATGTTCGCCCGTGCCCTGGGCACGCTGGCATGACACGGTTCACAATCGCCAGTTTCAATGTCAAAAACCTGATCGGGCCGGACAAGGAATATTACGAATTCCAACGCTACACCCCCGAGGAATACGCGTGGAAACGCGACTGGATGGCCGAACAGTTACAATCGCTGAATGCGGATGTGATCGGCTTTCAGGAGATATTCGAGGAAGAGGCCCTGCGCGATGTGATCACTGCCGCCGATGCCGAAGGACAGGCAGCCAATGCCGCGTCCATCCCCGGCGCGGACAAGCCCTATCGCAAAAAGGCGATCTTTCGCAAACTGGCCTACACGCCTTATGCGGGGGCTGCATTGGCCTTTGCCCCCAACCTGAATGACGGTCCGGCGGGCGAACGCCGCCCCGGCGTTGCCGTGCTGTCGCGTTTAGGCTTCGAAGGCGCGCCCGAGATCATCCAGGAGCTGTCTGAGCCGATCCGCATCCCGCTGCAAAGCCTGGGCGGTGGCGATGACGCGGGCCACTACACGGTCAAACGGCTTAGCCGCCCGATCCTGAAGGTTCGCATTCCCGTCGGCGGGCAGGTCATCACCCTGTTCAACTGCCACCTGAAATCGAAGCTGGGCGAATTCATCACGCCACCGGGGGCCGAATTCGCTCCGGAACAGGACCTTGTGCACTACGACCCCGTGGGCCGCGCCATGGGATCGCTGCGCGCCGCGCTGCGCCGCATGACCGAAGCGTGGGTTTTGCGCCGCGCCATCGTGGCTGAATTGAAAAAGGGCCGACCCGTGATGGTGCTGGGCGATTTCAACGACGGTGAAAATGCGGTCAGTTCCGAAATCATCTCGGGCGAGGTGCCGTTCAAAAACTATTCATGGATGCTGCGCCACGATGCAAAGGGCCCCAATGACCGGTATTCCCACGAAGAAAACCAGATCATCACCGACCAGGTCCAAGCCATGCGCCTGCATTCGGCGGAAAAGCAGTTCGTCAAGAAATCGCTGCGCGACATGGTCTATACCTCTGCCTTTGGCGGCGTGTTTGAAAGCATTGACCAAATCCTGATGTCGCGGCATTTCCTGCCCGACACACCGGACAGCATTGGCGAAATGCAATACTTCAGCGTATTGAACGACCACCTGACCGATGGCAGCCACGCCGAAGCGCCGTATAACAAACTGGCCTCGGACCACGGACAGATCATGGCACATATGGTGCTGGGACAAGGAGACAGACGATGAAACTGGCAGACCTGGGCGACGTGCGCCTGCATTACCGTATCGACGGCCCCAAAGATGGCGCACCCGTGGTATTCGCCAACTCGCTGGGCACCGATCTGCGGCTGTGGGACCCGATCATGCCGCTGCTGCCTGCGGGTCTGCGCGTTCTGCGCTATGACAAGCGCGGGCACGGGCTGTCGTCCTGCCCGCCGTCGCCCTATTCGATGGGATCGCTGGTTTCGGATGCGGAAAAGCTGATGGACATGCACGGGTTCAAGGACGCGCTGTTCGTGGGCCTGTCAATCGGCGGCATGATTGCCCAGGGGCTGGCTGTGAAACGTCTGGATCTGGTGCGCGCGCTGGTATTGTCGAACACCGGGGCCAAGATCGGCAATGCCGATATGTGGGGCGACCGCATCGCCGCCGTGCTGAAAGACGGGATCGAACCCATGGCCGACGCGGTGATGGAACGCTGGTTCGCCGCCGATTTCCGCGCCACGCCCGAGCTTGAGCTGTGGCGCAACATGCTGGTCCGGCAAGAGGTGCAGGGATACGCTGGCTGCTCGTCCGCCATCTCTGGCACCGATTTCTACACCACCACCGCATCGCTGCGTCTGCCGGCCCTTGGCATTGCCGGGTCCGAGGACGGCTCGACCCCGCCCGATCTGGTGCGCGAAACCATTGACCTCATCCCCGGCAGCCAGTTCCAGATTATCCGCCGCACCGGTCACCTGCCTTGCGTTGAAAAGCCTGAAGACTATGCGCAGATCCTGACCAAGTTCATGCGCGACACGGGGCATATCTGAGATGGCGGCCAGTGTTTTCGCAAGCCCGCTGTACGGGCAGTTGTTTGCCACCGGTGAAACCGGGCGTCTGTTCACCGACAGCGCCGAAGTGCGCGCCATGTTGCTGGTCGAAGGGGCCTTGGCCAAGGTTCAGGGCACCTTGGGCGTCATCCCCGAAATCAGCGGCGCCGCAATCCATCGCGCCAGCCTCGAGGTCGCCATCGACCCCGGCGCATTGGGCGTGGCCACGGGGCAGAACGGTGTGCCGGTGCCCGGCCTGGTGGCCGCCTTCCGCACAGCGATGGAGGCCCCCGAGCACGCACAATACGCCCACTGGGGTGCCACCAGTCAGGACATTGCCGACACCGCGCTGATGCTGCGCCTGCGACAGGCGCTGACACTGGCCGAGGCGGACATTCGCACGTTGTTGGGGGCACTGGCGCAGGCGGCCGAGGATCACGCCGCAACACCAATGCCCGCCCGCACCTATGGTCAGGTCGCCACGCCAACAAGCTGGGGCGCGGTTCTGGCACAATGGGGCACGCCGTTGATCGCCGCGCTGGACGACCTGCCCGCCCTGCGCGATGCCAGCCTGTGGGTGTCGCTGTCGGGCGCGGCCGGCACGTCGTCCGCGCTTGGCCCAAAAGCCGCCGAGACCCGCGCGGACCTGGCCAAGGCGCTGGGGCTGAACGACCCCGGTCACAGTTGGCACACCGACCGCAGCCCGGTGTTGCGCATCGCCGACTGGATGGCGCGGGTGACGGCCACGCTGGCCGCGATGGGCGACACGCTGGTGGGTCTGACCATGTCCGGCATCGGCGAGGTCACACTGTCCGGCGCGGGCGGCTCGTCCACCATGCCGCAAAAGCAAAACCCCGTCGGACCGTCGACCTTGGTGGCGCTGAACATCCAGATGGCGGGCCTGCGCGCGTCGCTGCAAGCGGCCGCAGCACACCAGCATCAGCGCGACGGGGCGGCATGGTTCGCCGAATGGATGGTGCTGCCGCAGGTGGTGCTGACCAATGCCTGCGCCCTGCACCACGCAAAAACGTTGGCCCAGGGGATCAACCCTGTGCCCGCACGGATGCACGCGGCCCTCGAAGACGGCCTGGGCCTGATCCATGCCGAGGCGCTCAGCTTTGCGCTGGCTGACCAGATGCCCCGCCCCGAAGCGCAAGCGGCAACCAAGGCCCTGTGCAAAGAGGTGATGGACACCCAGACGCCCCTGCCCGATCTCGCACTGCGACAGTACCCCGATCTGCCGCAAGGGCTGTTTGATGCCGCAACGCAAATGGGCACCGCCGCAAGCGATGCCCGCACCTTTGCCAGCCGCGCCCGCAGCGCCGCCACCGCGTAGCACCGGCGTGAAGCCCGCCGTCGTCTTTTTGCTGTGCACCGTCCTGCTGGATGCGATGGGCATCGGGTTGATCCTGCCGATCATGCCCGATCTGATCCGCAACGTGCAGGGCGGCACGCTGGCGCAGGCGGCGCTGTGGGGCGGCGTGCTGTCCACGTCCTTTGCGGTGATGCAGTTCCTGTTCGGCCCCGTCATCGGCGGGCTGTCCGACCGCTTTGGCCGCCGTCCCGTGCTGCTTTTGTCGCTGGTGGTGATGTGTCTGGATTACATGTTGATGGCCGTGGCGGGCAGCATCTGGCTGCTGCTGGCGGGCCGGATCATCGGCGGGGTCGCGGCCTCGACCCAGTCCACCGCCAATGCCTGCATGGCCGACCTGTCCGCCCCCGAGGACAAAAGCGCCAACTTCGGCCTGATCGGCGCTGCCTTTGGCATCGGGTTCGTGCTGGGGCCGCTGATCGGCGGGCTGCTGGCCGAATACGGCACCCGCGCACCATTCTGGGCTGCGGCGTTTCTGGCGGGGTTGAACGCGATCTTTGGATGGTTCGTCCTGACCGAAACCGTCACCGACCGCATTCGCCGTGCGTTTTCTTGGCGGCGGGCAAACCCGCTGGGCACGCTGCGCGCTTTGGGAAAACTTCCACAAATCCGCCGTCTTCTTGTGGTTTATTTCATCTACCAGTTCGCTTTTATCGTCTATCCGACGATCTGGGCCTATTTCGGTCATGCGCGGTTCGACTGGTCGCCTGCCTTGATCGGCCTCAGCCTTGGACTGTTCGGCGTCTCAATGGCCGTGGTTCAAGGCGGCCTGATCCGCATCGCCCTGCGCCGGTTTGGCGAAAGCGGGACCATCGTCTACGGTCTGCTGTTCAGCATTGTCAGCTACGTGGCAATCGCGCTGGTCACCTCGGGCACCGTCGCGCTGATCCTGACGCCGATTGCGGCCTTTGGCGGGGTGATCGCCCCCGCGCTGCAAGGGATCATGTCCAGGGCCACCGGCGACGACCAACAAGGCGAATTGCAAGGCGCGATGGTGTCGGTCAATGCGCTGGCGATGATCCTGTCGCCGCTGGTGATGACCTCGGTGTTCTACAGCTTTACCGCCGACAACGCCCCCGTCTATGCGCCCGGCGCGCCCTTTGTGCTGTCGGCGGCTTTGACGGGGCTGGCCCTGCTGATCTATCTGCGCCCCCTGCGCGGTGCGCAGATCACCTGACGTTACTGGCCCGAACTGGCGCAGACAGACCGGTAAAGCGTCGGTTTCCGACATGCGCCGCCCTTCTGCCCCCAGCACCCTGAGCAGACCGCTCTGCCATCAGGACACTCACATGCAAACCATCAAAGCCGCCGTCTGCCATGCCTTCGGCGACCCGCTGCGCATCGAAGACATCCACCTGCGCGCCCCCGAAATGGGCGAGGTCGAAGTGACCGTCGACGCGGTGGCAATCTGTCATTCCGACATCTCCTATGCCGAAGGCGCATGGGGCGGCAGCCTGCCCGCCGTCTACGGCCACGAGGCCGCAGGGCGGATCAGCGCGGTTGGCGCAGGTGTCACCGGCCTGTCCGAAGGCGACAGCGTGGTGGTCACGCTGATCCGCGCGTGCGGGTCGTGCGCACCCTGCGCGGGCGGCAGCCCGGTGTCCTGCGAAACGCCCTATAACGGCGACATGGGGCCGATCACCCTGCCCGATGGCGGCAAGCTGCATCAGGCGATGGCCACCGGGGCCTTTGCCGAAAAGGTGGTGGTGGACCAGCGGCAGGTTGTGCGCATCTCGGACAAAATCGCCAAGGATGTCGCATCGCTGGTGGCTTGCGGCGTCATCACCGGCGTGGGCGCTGTGGTGAATTCCGCCCACCTGCGCGCGGGGCAGGACGTGGTGGTGATCGGCGCAGGCGGCGTCGGACTGAACGCCATACAGGGCGCGCGGATAGCAGGCGCGCGGCGCATCGTGGCGGTGGATATGAGCGCCGAGAAGCTGGCGGTGGCACAGGAATTCGGGGCGACCCATGGCGTGCTGGCCACGCACAAGGCGCCGTGGCTGGCCGCGCGCAAGGCCTTGGGCGGGCGCGGGGCAGACGCAGTGATCGTGACGGTGGGTGCGATCCCCGCCTATGATCAGGCCCCGCACTATCTGGCCACGGGCGGCAAGGTGATCATGGTCGGAATGCCCCATGTCGGCGGCGAGGCCACCTATCAGCCGGTCAATCTGGCCGCCGCAGGTCAGGGCATGATCGGGTCGAAAATGGGCGACGTGGTGATCCAACGCGACATTCCGTGGATGCTGGACCTGTATGAACAGGGGCGTCTGAAACTGGACGAGCTGATTTCGGGGCGCTGGACGCTGGATCAGATCAACGAGGCGATCTCCGACACCAAGACTGGAACTGCGCGGCGCAATGTGATCGTGTTCAACCGATAAACATAGGACGCCAACCGACCGGGGCTGTGCCCCCGATTTTGAGTCCGGCCCCGGAGTTTACTGGCAAGATGAAGGACCAGCCCGCATGAAGCTGCAAGACCTTGATATTATCATCACGGCCCCGCCTGCTCCGGGCTGGGGCGGGCGCTATTGGATATTGGTCAAGGTGACCACCGACACCGGCATCGTCGGCTGGGGTGAGTGTTACGCGGCCTCTGTGGGGCCTGACGCCATGCGGGCGGTGATCGGGGACGTGTTCGCGCGGCACATGCAGGGCGAAAACCCCGAGAACATCGAACTGATGTTCCGCCGCGCTTATTCGGCCGGTTTCACCCAGCGGCCCGACCTGACCGTGATGGGGGCGTTTTCGGGGCTGGAAATCGCCTGTTGGGACATCCTGGGCAAGGATCGCGGGCGGCCTGTGCACGCGCTGATCGGCGGGCGGATGAACGACCGCATTCGCGCCTACACCTATCTCTACCCCCTGCCCCAGCATGACCTGACGGCTTTTTGGACCGCGCCCGAAATGGCCGCCGAAGCCGCCGCCGATTGCGTGGCGCGCGGCTATACGGCGGTCAAATTCGACCCGGCCGGCCCCTATACCCTGCGCGGCGGCCACATGCCCGCGATGCGCGATATCAGCCAGTCAGTCGCCTTTTGCAAAGCGATCCGCGACGCGGTCGGCGACCGCGCCGATCTGCTGTTTGGCACGCACGGGCAGTTCACCACCGCCGGTGCCATCCGGCTGGGCCGTGCGATCGCACCCTACAACCCGCTGTGGTACGAAGAACCCGTGCCACCGGACAATCCTGCGCAGATGGCCGCTGTGGCCAGCGCCGTGGGCATTCCCGTGGCCACCGGCGAGCGGCTGACCACCAAGGCCGAATTCGCACCGATCCTGCGCAGCGGGGCCGCCAGCATCCTGCAACCGGCCCTGGGCCGCGCGGGCGGCATCTGGGAGGTCAAGAAAATCGCGGCGATGGCCGAGGTGTACAATGCGCAACTCGCGCCGCATCTTTACGCAGGGCCAATCGAATGGGCCGCCAACCTGCAACTGGCCGCGTCCATCCCCAACCTGCTGATGTGCGAAACCATCGAAACCCCGTTCCATGATGCGCTGATCAAGGGCAGCATCCGCGTCGAGGACGGCTTTGTCACGCCATCAGACGCGCCCGGTCTGGGGATCGAGGTGGACGAGGATCTGGCCCGTGCACACCCCTACACCGGCACCGGCCTGCATCTGGAAATGCAGGAAGCGCCCTGTGATTACGTGAATGGCAATGCATTCGAGGGCGGCGCGCCCGCGCCAAAGACCTAGTACAACCGCACGCCGCTGACCGCCACATCGACCGCGAATTCACGACCCACGGCGACCACGCCGACACGGCGCAACTCGGACGCATCGAAAATGGCGTCCGTCCGATAGGCTTCGAGCGTATCAAAGGGCACCTTGATCGTGGTCCACGCCGCCGTCGCCACGAATTCGGTGCGGAACGACTGCCACGCACGGGTCAACCGCGTGGTGCGCAGGCGCAGGTCATAGCGTTCGTCGTTGCCGTAAACGTCCAGTTCCAGACCGGTCCATCCGCCAGCATCTTCTGCCAGATCAAACGCCATCTGGATAAATCCGCCGCCATTGTCCGTGCTGACCGTCCCTGTCAGATGCATGGCCGCGCGGTCCGCGACCTGCGCCTGCCCCGCCTGCCCGCGCGACACGCCGCCCATAACACCGTCGGCCACGTACTCCCAATCGGGATGCAGCACCTTCATGCGCTTTTTTCCAGATGCCGCCCCAGAAACCCCAACCAGTTTTCGTGGCAGATCTTGGCGATCAGTTCCGCGCCAAAGCCTGCGTCTTCCATCGCCTTGACCAACACCGGCAAGTCGGCTGCCGACGCGATCCCGTCAGGCATCCGCGCGCCGTCGAAATCGCTGCCCAGTGCCACGTGATCCTCGCCCAGATGCTCGACCATATAATCCAGATGGCGAATGCAGGCATCCAGCCCCACGCGCCACGTTTTCCAGCCCTCGTCGCTGAGAAACGGCGGCGCAAAGTTCAGCCCTGCGATGCCACCGCTTTGGGCGATGACCTGCAATTGCGCGTCGGTCAGGTTGCGCGTGGACGGGCACAGCGCCCATGCGTTCGAATGGGTGGCAACGACGGGCTGGCCCATGTTTGCGATGTCCTCGAACCCTTTCAGGGTGATGTGGCTGGTGTCCAGCATGATCCCCAGCGCGCCGCACCGCGCGGCCAGACGCTTGCCATCGTCGGTCAGGCCCGGGCCTTGATCAGGATCACGGAAGTGGCCAAAGGGCACGCCGTGGCCAAAGATGTTGTTGCGCGACCAGACCGGCCCCAGCGACCGCAGGCCGACACCATGCAGCACATCCAGCGCCAGCAGATCGGCGTCGATGCAATCTGCGCCCTCCAGATGCAGGATACAGGCCAACGCATCGCCCATGAAGGCGCGCGCCAGCTGGTCGGGCTGCGTGACAATCTCGATCTGGCCCGCATTGGCCAGTTGCAAGGCGATCCCCGCCTGCCCCATCGCGGCCTGCAAGGCCCACCCCTGATCCAGCGGATCGTCCAGGGGTTCAAGCTCGATGGCCGTGACCTCGGTGTTGCCCGCATGCGGGGCGCGGCTGGCCGGGCTGTAGATGGCAAAGAACCCGCCGCCCATCCCGCCCGCGCGACAGGCCGCCGCGTTCACGTGGCCTGCATCGGTCGCAAAATGCGCCACGGGGTCGCCTTGGTGCTTCCACAACCGCATCAACGCATCGTTGTGCCCATCAAATATCATCTGTTTCCCCATCAGTCCGCCGTCCAACCTCAGTCAACCATCATCGCCGAGACACAGCTTAGTGGATGATGTGCGTTTCACCAGAGCCTGTGGGCAACTGAAAGCGTCGGCATGGATATTTATAGCCAAAAGAAACGGGGGCACTGTGGCCCCCGCATCTGTTGTTTCAACTTCTAAAGCGTGCAGGCTTAAAAGAATGCCTGAATGCCGGTCTGGGCACGGCCCAGGATCAGGGCGTGCACGTCGTGGGTGCCCTCGTAGGTGTTGACCGTCTCAAGGTTCATCACGTGGCGCATCACCTGGAATTCACCCGAGATGCCGTTGCCGCCGTGCATGTCACGCGCGATGCGGGCAATGTCCAACGCCTTGCCGCAGTTGTTGCGCTTGACGATGGAAATCATCTCGGGCGCGGCTTGGGCGGCATCCATCAGGCGACCCACTTGCAACGAGGCTTGCAGGCCCAGCGCAATCTCGGTCTGCATGTCGGCCAGTTTCTTCTGGAACAACTGCGTGCCGGCCAGCGGTTTGTTGAACTGTTTGCGGTCCAGACCGTACTGGCGTGCGGCGTGCCAGCAGAATTCGGCAGCGCCCAGCGCGCCCCAGCTGATGCCGTAACGGGCACGGTTCAGACAGCCAAAGGGACCTTTCAGACCTTGCACGTTGGGCAGCAGCGCGTCGTCACCGACCTCGACACCGTCCATGACGATTTCACCGGTGATCGAGGCGCGCAAGGACAGCTTGTTTTCGATCTTGGGGGCGCTCAGACCCTTCATGCCTTTTTCCAGGATAAAGCCGCGGATCTTGCCGCCGTGCTCTTCCGACTTGGCCCAGACCACGAACACATCCGCGAACGGCGCGTTGGAAATCCACATTTTCGAGCCGGTCAGCTTGTAGCCTGTGGGTGTTTTCACCGCACGGGTTTTCATGCCCGCGGGGTCGGACCCTGCGTCAGGTTCGGTCAGACCAAAGCAGCCAACCCATTCGCCGCTGGCCAGTTTCGGCAGATATTTCTTGCGCTGCTCTTCCGACCCGTAGGCGTAGATCGGATAGATCACCAGGCTGGATTGCACCGACATCATCGACCGGTAACCGCTGTCGATCCGCTCGACCTCGCGGGCGACCAGACCGTAAGACACGTACGAGCCGCCCAGGCCGCCGTATTCCTCGGGCAGGGTCACGCCCAGCAGGCCCATGTCGCCCATTTCGGCAAAGATCGACTCGTCCGAGGTTTCATTGGCAAAGGCGTCGATGATGCGCGGGGCCAGCTTTTCGCGGGCATAGGCCGCGGCGCTGTCCTGAATCATGCGTTCGTCTTCGGTCAGTTGCTGCGACAGACGGAACGGATCGGCCCAGTCGAAGCTGCCCAGATCGGGGGCGTCTTTGGCTTTCAGGATCGGGGTTTCTGCATTCATGATGGACCTCTTTCTCGAATCTGTTGAATTTCGCCCAGTATTGCAAAGAAACGCAGCAAGTTCTAACAATCTTCCGTCCTGCAACACATGAGGATTAGTCATAGATGATCGCCCCCCGTCGTTTCCTGCCCTCGACCGGAGCGCTGATGGCCTTCGAGGCGGTGGCCCGTCTGGGGTCCGCCACGGCCGCCGCACAAGAGCTGTCGTTGACCCAAAGCGGTGTCAGCCGCCAGTTGCGCAGCCTTGAGACGCAGATCGGCGCGGCGCTGGTTCAGCGCGAGGGGCGCGCGCTGGTGTTAACGCCGGTGGGGCGCGAATATGCGCGCACTGTGCGCGAGATCCTGCACCGGCTGGCGGCGGCATCCGTGGCGGCGCGGACCAACCCGGACGGCGGCACGCTGAACCTTGCGATCCTGCCTGCATTCGGAATGCACTGGCTGGCCCCGCGTTTGCAGGACTTTGCCCGCACCCACCCCGAAGTCACCGTGAACCTGTCCACCCGCCTGGCCCCGTTCGATTTCCGCGCCAGCCGGTTCGATGCCGCCATCCACTTTGGCCGCGAGGACTGGCCCGGGGCCGATCACCTGCCGCTGATGCCCGAAACAGTGGTGCCGGTCTGTGCCCCGGGGCTGCTGCAACAGGCCACAACCGCCCAGATTGCGGCCCAGCCCCTGCTGCATCTGGAAACGCGGCCCAAGGGTTGGGCACGCTGGCTGGCGGCACAGGGATGGACGGGGGCGTTGGGTGCAGGGATGCAGTTCGACCAGTTTTCGACCATGGCACAGGCGGCGATCCACGGCATGGGCGTCGCCTTGCTGCCCACCTTCGTGGCGCAACCCTATCTGGACAGCGGGCAACTGGCGCTGGCCTCTGCGCAGACCTCGCAAAGCATCGGCACCTATTACCTTGTCTGGCCCTCTGACCGCGCCACCCAGGCTGCCTTGCGATCCTTTCGTGCGTGGTTGGGCGAACAGGCCAGCCAAAACATGGAACCAATGCCGCGCGCCTGACCTGCCTGCGCCGCATTTACGCCGTATTTGCCCTCTAGGGCTGCGGACAGTGTTTTCGGGTGGGGCCGGACCAAACAGGAGCATTTATGCTGCATTCTATTCAAAAACTGGCCCTCGCCGCCGCGTTCGGCGCGATCATGGCCCCTGCCGCCTTTGCCGATGGCGCACACGAACATACCGTGATGGTGCTGGGCGAATCCTTCTTTCCCCGCGTCACCTATGCCGAGCCGGGCGACACCGTCCGTTTCGTCAACGCATCCGAGGCCGAACAGTCGATCGTGGCGAAGGACGAAAACTGGACCGTCGGACCGATCGCGGTCGAGGGCGAAGAAACCTTTACCGTGTTTTCAGGCATGAAAAACGATTTCAGCCTGATCCTGGCCGAAGATGCCGACGAAGAAGCCATCGCAAATGCCTCGGGCGCAATCAGCTTCAGCGCACCTCCGCTCGGCAACTGATACCGTACAGTGCAAGACGCTCTGGGGCCTGCTTGTCATATAGACAAGTGGGCCGTTCGGCGTTTCAGTCAAAGGGCTCGATCAACTCGGGACCAGCAGCGCGGTTCGAGTTCACGGCCGTGCCCACGCGGTGCATCTGCAAGGTGTCTTCGGGGGCGGGCTGCATCAGGCGGGCGGCGCCCCTGCCCTCTTCCCCCAGCCACAACGACAGTTGCTGCGGCTCCAGCACCACGGGCATCCGGTGGTGGATCGCGGACATCGCGGTGTTCGCCCCCGTGGTGACAATGGCGCAGGTCCGCAATTGCGTGTCACCCCCGTCCCAGTCCTGCCAGATGGCAGCAAAGGTCAACGGCGCGCCATCGCGGCGGGTGATGTACCATGGCAAGCGGTTGCCATCGGCATCCTTGGTCCATTCATAAAAGCCGGTGGCCAGCACCACACAGCGCCGGTCGCGACAGGCGCTGCGAAAGGCGGATTTATCGGCAATGGTTTCGGCCCGCGCGTTGATCAGCAGCGGTCCGTCATTCGGTTTTTTGTACCAGTGCGGGATAAAACCCCAACGCATCGCCCCCAGCGACCGCTGGCTGCCATCACTGCGGATCACATGCACAGGGTCCGTGGGACAGACGTTATAGTTGGGCACCGGCGGCACATCATTCGCAGGCGCCGCAGCAAACAGTTGCGCCATCGCGTCGGTCGGCAGGGTTACAGCAATGCGTCCACACATGGCATGCAATCTACGCAGGCTTTTGCCGGTGGCCAAGCCTTGTACAGCGAAGAATGCAAGCGTAGGTGAAGACCATCCAAATTTCACCGGTTTGCACCCATGGCCCGTCCCAATCCCGACCTGACACTCAAGACGCAACGTGCCTTCGCAGAGGGTCGTTTTGCTGCCTGCCTCAAGGCGGCGCGGGCTGCGATCAAGGCAAATGGCGCGCAGCCTGTGCTGTTGACACTGGCCGGTCTGTCTTGTGCCAACCTGGGTCAGCATTCCGAAGCGCTGCGGTTCTTCACGCAACTGGTCAAAACGTCACCGAACGACCCTGCCGCGCGACAAAACCGCATACAGGCGCTGCTTAGCACCGGCGACACGAAACGCGCGTTGACCGAGGTCGAGGCCGCGCTGGCGCGGTGGCCTGACATGCCCGCCCTGTTGCGTCTGCGGATCAACGCCTGTCTTGCAGCCGAGGACCTTGCGGCCGCCCGAACAGCCGTGGATGCCGCAATTTCCGTGACCCCGCAGGACGCCGTCCTGCACGGCCTGCGCGCACAGATCGCCCTGGACAACCGCGACAACGCCGCAGCCCTGGACAGCCTGGAAACCGCTGTCACGCTGGCACCGAACAATCCCGATTTGCGCCTGCAATATGCCGAATATCTGCTGGAGCACGCCAACCCCGACCAAGCGGGCGATCAGATTGAGACCGGATTGCAGGCGTTTCCGGATCACATCGGCCTTTGCCTGCTTCAGGCACGGTTGTACGGCGCTATTGGCCAGCCGCAGATGGCCTCCACAGCCTATGCGCGCATTCTGGCCCAAATACCCACGCATCCGATCGCCTTGAACGGTATGGCCTATACCGCGGATGCGCAGGCTGCCGCACTTCTTTTGGAACCGCTGAAATCTGCGGCAGATGCCGAAAAACGCGGCAGCCCGCTGCACGTTCTGCTGACGTTCGCGCTGGCGCGGGCCGAGCGCACGGTGGGGGCCCCCGAAGCCGCCAAGACGCTGGCAAGCGGGAACCGGCTGGCGGCCCGCGCCATGCCATATGACGCAAAGGCTGAGGTTGCCGAGCATCGGGAGATGCTGGACCTGACCGATGCCATGACGCCCGTAACGGCATCATGCCGCGGGCCTGTGCCCGTTTTTGTGGTGGGTCTTATCCGTTCGGGCACGTCGCTTTGCGAACAGGTGATGGCAGCCCATCCGCAGATCACCGGCTTTGGCGAGTTGACCCAGATGGGGAACGCCGTTCGCTCTGCCTTGCGCGACGACACCCAAGCGCATGACCTGGCAGCAACATATCTGAGCGCGCTGCCCGCACTGCCCACCGACGCCACCGCCTTTGTTGACAAGATGCCCGAAAACTTCCGCTTTATCGGCCCGATCCTGCGCGCATTCCCCAATGCGGTCGTGATTGAAATGCAACGCGATCCACGTGATGTGGCCTTGTCCATGTGGGACAGCCTGTTCCCGACCACCGCGCACGCCTATGCCAACGACTTTGCCTGGATGGCCCAGCATATGAACCACTATGCACGGGTCATGGCCGATTGGCGTGCAGCCTTTGGCGACCGTATTCATGCAATGCGCTACAGCGAACTTGTCACCGACCTGAACGGCACAAGCCACCGCCTTGCCGACTTGTGCGGCGTGCCATGGGACAGCGCGATGCTGAACCCGCAGGACGTGAACCGCCCCGTTCTGACCGCAAGCAGTCAGCAAGTGCGCGCGCCGGTGCACACCCGTTCTCTGGGTCGGTGGCAAGGGCATACAGAGCAGCTTGCCCCGTTGCTCGCCGGTCTTGACCGCACGCTGTGGCCCGAACTTTAGCCAAAAGCGCGCATCAATCCGCGGACCTGCGCGGCAAGACGCGTTCATCCATTTGCAACCCATGGCAAAGCTGCGCAGACTGGCACCGAACACCGACCGATTGGATGCCCTCCCCATGATCCGCCACTTTTTGCCCGTCTTTGCCCTGTTGCTCGGCTCATCATTCTTGCTGTTCGCGGGCGGCATCAACGGGCTGATCCTGCCGGTGCGTGGCAGTGCCGAAGGATTTTCCGCGTTTTCGCTGGGCCTGCTCGGCACCGGATGGGCCATCGGCTATATGGCCGGTTGCGTGCTGACGCCGCGATTGGTGGCGAATGTGGGCCATGTGCGCGCGTTCGGCGCGATGGCGGCGATTGCCGCGGTGTCGATGCTGGGGTCGGCGATCATGCTGACGCCCTGGGCGTGGATCGCGCTGCGCGGTGTCTGCGGGTTCTGCTTTGCGGGCGCTGCAATGATCGTCGAAAGCTGGCTGAGCGATCAGGCCGCACCCGACCAGCGTGGGCGCATCTTCGGCGTGTATACAATGGTCAACCTTGGCGCCGTGACCGCAGGGCAGATGACCCTGACACTGGGCGACACTTCGGGCTTCTTGTTTTTTGCCATCGGTGCCATTTTCTACTGCCTGGCGCTGGTGCCTACGGCGCTGTCATCCAGTTCCAACCCGGCACCGCTGGTGGCCGCCCGGCTGGACATGAAAGCCCTGTGGCGCAATTCCCCCGTCGCCGTGTTCGCGGTGTTCTGGGTGGGCGTCAGCAACTCGGCCTTTGGCACGCTGGCGGCGGTCTATGCCGAACGCACGGGGCTGGTGCTGGCGGCCATTGCATTTTTCACCTCGCTGCCGATCCTTGCGGGGGCGCTGGCGCAGATCCCGGTGGGTATCCTCAGCGACCGGATGGACCGGCGCAAGGTGCTGGTGGGCATCGCGCTGGCCGCGCTGGTCGCCGACATCCTGTTTATCACCATCGCACCACAGGGGCGCATCCCCAACCTGATACTGGCCGCGATCCTGGGCGGGTCGATCTTTGCCATGTATCCGGTGATCGTGGCCCACGCCAACGACCACGCGGCCCCCGGCACGTCAATCCAGATCTCGGGCGGACTGTTGCTGCTGTATGGCGCAGGCGGGATTGTCGGACCGCTGATGGCAGGCTGGGCGATGACCAGCTTTGCCGACCGCGCCCTGTTCATGGTCACCGCCGTCGCCCATGTGCTGGTGATCCTCTACACGCTCTGGCGCATCTCGCGCCGGGTGGCGGTAGACGATGCTGACAAGACCGCCTTTCAGGTGGCACCGGGCGGGCGCGGCAGCACGCCGCAAACCGCCGCGCTTGGCGCATCAGAGGCCGAAGTGCAGGCCGAAGCCGACACGGCCACGGCCCCTTGAGCGCATAAAAAAGGCGCGCAGACCCATGCCTGCGCGCCCTGATGTTTACTTAGCCGGAACCGGCGTTACTTGACCGTGATACGCCCGTCGGTGACCGGCGTGAACGGCCCCTTGGCCGCCAAATACTCGGCCGTCACATCCGCCACGTCCGGCCCGAAATCATATGCGTTTTCGGCGTTGATGAACATCTTGTAGCCGTCGCCGCCATTGCGGACATAGTTGTTGGACACAACGCCATAAACCTTTTCGGGATCAATCGGCGCACCGCCGACCATCACGTCCGACACCCGTTCGCCCGCAGGCTTCGACGCATCAAACGCATAGGTCATGCCTGCCACCTGTGCAAAGCGGCCTGCGCCCTCTTCCACCTGGCTGACGCCGTTTTCCAGCGCCTCGACAACGGTGGCACCGGTGACTTGAAAGGTCGACAGCGTGTTCTGGAACGGCAGCACGGTCAGCACTTCGCCCATGGTGACGGGGCCTGCGTCAATCGACGCACGGATGCCGCCGCCGTTCTGGATGGCGATTTCAATCCCCTGATCCTTGACCCGCTCCAACATCGCGTCGGCTATCAACGACCCCATCGAACATTCCATCGCACGGCATGTTTCACGGTCGCCGCCGATTGGCCCGGACGCTTCGGCGACCACACGGTTGCGGATTTCCTCCAGCGGCGCCGCCGCTTCGGCGATGCGTGCAACGGTCGCCTCATCCTCGGCCACGGATGCGTCGATCAGGATCGGATCGCCCTTGGCTTCGGTCACGTTGCCGTCGTCGTCAAAGGTCACGTTCAGCTCGCCCAGATATTTGCCGTAAGCATAGGCCTGAACAATCGCGGTGTTGCCCACCATCGTGGGATAGGGCCCTTCGGCCTTTTCGTCCGTGTTGCTGAGCAATGTGTTTGAATGGCCGCCCACGATCACGTCAACGCCGGTGGTGTTTTCAGCCACCTGTTTGTCGACCACATAACCCGAGTGCGACAGAACGATGATCTTGGTGATACCCTCTTCGGTCAGCTTGTCGACCTCGCCCTGAACGGCGTCGGACGGATCGGTAAAGATCACGTTCTTGCCGGGGCTGGCCAGCTCGTCCGTGTCCTGCGGTGTCAGGCCGATCAGGCCGATTTTTTCGCCACCGCGTTCGATCACCGTGGATTTCGCCAGCTTGTCGGCCAGCAGCGGCTCGCCCGAGACATCGGCGTTGGACATCAGGATGGGAAAGTTGATCGCGTCGATGAAGCTGGCCAGCACTTCGGGGCCGTCGTCGAATTCGTGGTTGCCCACGGTCATCGCGTCATAGCCCAGCATGTTCATCATCTCGGCGGCCAGCTTGCCCTTGTAATAGGTGTAGAACAGCGTGCCCTGAAACTGGTCGCCGCCGTCCACAAGAACCGCGTTGTTCGACCGCGCCTTGGCGTCCTTGATCGCCGTCACCAAACGCGCGGTGCCGCCAAAGCAGTCGCCAGCCGTGTTGTCCTCGGCACCACAGGGGCCGTCATATTTGCTGATCGGCTCAAACCGCGCGTGGAAATCGTTGGTGTGCAGGATGGTCAGCGAATAATCCGCCATCGCTGTGCCAGCGGTCAGCGCAAGCGCCATCGCTGTCTGTGTCAGACGCAAAAACATGTCAGGTGTCCCCCTAAAGGTGTGTTGGCATTGCCAACACTCTGGCGTCGCTCTGATTAAGAGTCAAAACCCCAGTGAGGTTTGCGCGAATTGACGTATCGGCAGCCTTGGCCGCTTGACCAACCATCAGGCACACGGCATCAGTGATTCATGCTGATTTTGAAAATATTCCGTGCCGATGAATGGCAAGACTTGCGCGCCAAGGGCGAAACGCTGGGCGCGCCCATTGATGTAGCTGACGGTTATGTCCATTTCTCGACGCCTGAACAGGCCGCAGAAACGGCGGCCAAGCATTTCGCAGGCGCAGAAAACCTGTGGTTGCTGGGGCTTGAGGCGGATGATCTGGGCGACAAACTGGTGTGGGAGCCATCGCGCGGCGGTGCGTTGTTTCCCCACCTTTACCGCCCGCTGAAACTGGAAGACGTGGCATGGGCGCAGCCGCTGCCGGTGCAGGACGGCGTTCACCAATTCCCCGCAGGTGTTCTATGACCGACAGCCATATCGACCCCGAGCGCGCGCAATTCGATGCCTTCAAGGACCTGCCCCGCGATCATCCGATCGAAATGCTGAACCTTGTGCGGTTCCGCGAACGTGCCGCCTATCCCGACGATCACCCGCTGGCGGGTCAGGGGCTGACGGGGGCGCAAGCCTATGCCAACTACGGGCGCGACTCTGGCCCCGTGATCGCGCGTCTGGGCGGCAGCATCCTGTGGCGCGGCACGTTCCAGACCACGCTGATCGGCCCGTCGGACGAGGTGTGGGACGCCTGTTTCATCGCCCGCTATCCCGACGCAGGTGCCTTTCTGGCGATGGTCACCGACCCCGCCTACAAACAGGCGGTGATCCACCGGCAGGCTGCGGTGCTGACCTCGCGGCTGATCCGCACGTCGCCTGCCGACGCGGGGGCAACCTTCGGATGAAACGCAGCGTCGAGAAACTGGGCCTTGCCGCCCTGCGCCGGATCGACCCGGAGCTGGCCCATGGCCTGGCACTCAAGGCGCTGCACACGCCTTTTGCCGCCCTGCCCGGTCCGGTGACCTCGCCGCGCCTGACCACGCGCATTGCGGGGCTGACGCTGAACAATCCGGTAGGGCTGGCCGCAGGGTTCGACAAGAACGCCACCGCGATCCGCCCGCTGGTGCGTGCGGGCTTCGGCTTTATCGAAGTGGGGGCCGCGACACCCCTGCCACAGCCCGGCAACGCCAAACCCCGCCTGTTTCGCCTGACCGAAGACCGCGCCGCGATCAACCGGTTCGGGTTCAACAACGACGGCGCCGAGGCCATCGTGCGCCGACTGGCCCGCGCCCACCGGACCATCCCCGTGGGGCTGAACCTGGGGGCCAACAAGGACAGCGCCAACCGCGCCGAAGATTTCGCCCGCGTGCTGCAAGCGGCCCGTGGCCACATCGACTTTGCCACCGTCAACGTCTCCTCACCCAACACCGAGAAACTGCGCGACCTGCAAGGGCCGATGGCGCTGGCCGCCTTGCTGGACGGGGTTATGCAAGTGCGCGGCAACGTGCCGGTGTTCCTGAAAATCGCGCCCGATCTGACCGACCAGGATCTGGCCGACATCGCCAAAGTGGCCGAAGACGCCCGCGTCTCTGCCATCATCGCCACCAACACCACACTGGACCGGATCAACCTGCGCAGCCGTCACGGCACCGAAACCGGCGGGTTGTCAGGCGCGCCGCTTTTCGAAAAATCCACCCGCACGCTGGCTAAGCTGCACACACTGACCGACATCCCCCTGATCGGCGTCGGCGGTATCAGCACGGCCCGCGACGCCTATGCCAAGATCCGCGCCGGTGCATCGGCGGTGCAACTCTACACCGGCCTCGTCTACGGCGGCCTCAGCCTGGCCGCGCGCATCGCCCAGGGACTTGACGTGCTGCTGCAACAGGACGGCTTTGGCTCGGTCAGCGAAGCGGTGGGCACAAATACCAAAGACTGGCTCTGACTCCCCGCTTCTTTTGGCCAGAAATATCCCGGGGGACGGCCGCAGGCCGGGGGGCAGCGCCCCCACACCTCACCCTGCCCCACGCTCCAACGCCGGATAGCGCAGCCCAAGTGTCACCCCCCGTGCCACAAAGCTGACCAGCAGCGACAGCCACAGCCCGTGGTTCCCCAACAACGGCACCGCGATCGACGCACAGGCCACGTAGATCGCAAAGCTGACCAGCATCATGTTGCGCATGTCAGCCCCGCGCGTCGCGCCGACGAATACCCCATCCAGAATCCACGCCGCACAGCCCGCCAGCGGTGCCGCAACCATCCACGGCAGATACAGCAGCGCCGTGTCCCGCACCTCCTGATCCTTGGCCATCACCTCGATCAGCCAGGGCCCGCCCATCGCAAAGAACAGCGCCAGCACAACACAGGCCGCCACCCCCCACCCCGAGGTCAGCAGCGCCGACCGCCGCACGCGCGCCGGATCGCGCCGGCCATAGGCCCGCGCGATCAGCGTCTCGGCGGCAAAGGCAAAGCCGTCCATCGCATAGGCGGTCACATACATGAACTGCACCAGCACTTCGTTGGCGGCCAGCGTTATGTCGCCAAACCCCGCCCCCAGAAACACAAACGAAGTAAAGATCGCCATCAACAAGGCCGAGCGGATCAGAATATCGGTGTTGATCAGCGCCATGCGGATCAGCACCGCCCGGTCGAACACCCGCCCCCAGTCACGCCAGTCAGGCCGCGCAAAAGCATCGCGGCACAGATACAATCCGAACCCCGCGCCCAGCGTCTCGGCGATCACGGTGGCCAAGGCCACGCCGCCCACACCCCAGCCCAGCCCCAGCACGAACCACAGATCCAGCAGAATGTTGGTGCCGTTCATCACCAGTTGTATCCAGAACACCCCCGCCGTGCGTTCCATCGCCACCAGCCAACCGGTCAGGGCAAAAACCGCGATGGCACAGGGGGCAGACCAGATACGGATCGACATATAGGACCGCGCCAGCCCCTCGACCTCGTCCGAGGCCGGGGCCAGTGCAAAGGCCCCCCAGAACAGCAGGGGTTGCAGTATGAACAATGCCAGCCCGCCGCCACCCGCAATCAGCAGCGCACGGGTCAGCAGCGCCGACACCTCGGCGCTGTCGCCCGCGCCTTCGGCTTGGCCCACCATACCCACGGTGCCCATGCGCAAAAAGCCGAACACCCAGTAAAGCGTGCTGATGATGATCGCCCCCAGCGCCACGGCACCGATCGGGGCCGCCTCGCCCAACTGCCCCACAACGCCCACGTCCACCGCACCCAAAATCGGCACGGTGGCATTGCTCAGAACGATGGGCAGGGCCACGGCCAGCACACGGCGGTGGGTGATCGGCGCTTGGGGGACGTCCCGAATGGCAGCTTGCGCCGCTGGATCAGCCACGCTTCTGTGGCATCAGGAAATGCCCCGTCGCCTGTGCAAACAGCCGCGAATGATCCTCTTGCCATGCTTCGACATGAACCGAGGCATAGCGCCGCCCCGCGCGGCTGATCCGCGCCCGCGCATAGGCATCGCGCGGCAGCCCCGAGCGCAGGTAGTCCACGGTGAAATCAATGGTCTTGGGCAACCGCGGCACTTCGCCGTTTTCCAGCCGGTCCAGATCCAATTCGCCTTTCTCCAGCTTTTCCCACAGATATTGCCGTGACAGGGTCATCACCGCCGTCACCTCGAGGAACGCAGCCGTCACCCCGCCGTGAATCGCAGGCAGCAACGGATTGCCGATCAGCTTGTCCTGAAACGGCAGGATCGCGGTCAGCTCGTCCCCGCGACGGTCAAAGTCGATGCCCAGAAATGCAACATACGGCACATTGATCGCCAGCGTGTTCAACGACTGGTCCCAGCGTTTGTGCAGGGCGTGCCGTTCCTTGACCGACATGCGCTTGGGTGTGGTCTGGGTCTTGGGCTGTGCATCGGTCATCTGGCACCCTCCACGGTAAAGGTGCCTGTTGCCGTGGCGACAGGATTGTCCGCGTCACCGTCAACGGCAGTGACGCGCACAAAGGCAACCGACCGTGTCATGTGATAGCAAGTCGCGGTCGCGGTGATGGTATCGCCCGGCTTGGCGGTGCGCATATAGTCAATCCGCAGATCAATGGTCGCCGTTCCGCCCGGCGCGTCGGGGTGGCTCATGACAGCCGCGCCGCTGCATGTGTCCATCAGCGCAGACACTGCGCCGCCATGGACAACGCCCGTCGCCGGATTGCCGATCAGCTTTTTATCATAGGGCATGGTGATCACGGCCACACCGTTTTCCAGTTCGATCAACTTCAAACCCAAGTCGCGCGCATGTGGGATCGCCTCGATGAATTGTCGTGCCATCTGGACCTTGTCCATGGATTTCCCTCCGCTACCCTGTGCACTTCATAAGGTCAGCGCGCCCTGCGCGTCAAACCACAACAGTGCAGGTTGCGCTTCCCTTTCCTGCGCCCTAATTTGCAGCGCGACGAGTGAGGATAAGCCAAATGAGTGACGACCGTCTGACTTTCAAAGAGATGTGTGCCGAATTCGACGTGACCCCTCGGACGTTGCGGTATTACGAATATATTGAACTGTTGCAGCCTGATCGTGAAGGCCGTGCGCGGTTTTACGGCGCACGCGAACGCGCCCGGATGAAGCTGATTCTCAAAGGGCGCAAATTCGGCTTTCAGCTTGAGGACATCCGCCAGTGGCTGCTGATCTATGAGCGCGAGGGCACCCGCGCCCAGTGGAACAAGTGGATCGACATGGCTGACGGGCAGATCAAGGAACTGACCGAACAGCGCGCCCATCTGGACGAAGCGCTGAGCGAACTCAAGCAATTGCGCCGTGACATCGGCGAGGAACTGGGCCGTCCCGCAGTGGAATCCAGCCAAGCCTAAGGCCCGCCCGCTTTTCAAGAAAATGTGACGGATTTCTCCGCATAGGGGAAAACTCTGCCAACTCAGGCGGTTGACGCAGCGGCGGCTTGCGTCAACGAAAATGTGACGTGACGTTCAGCTTACGTTAACGTCAACCAATGTTGTAAGAACGCTCAAACGCCCCACCTTCCTTTCAAGATCGGATGTGTAACAATTGATGCGAGACGACGTTATGGACCACAAAACAATGACCATCCGCGAGATGTGCGACACCTTCGAGGTGACGCCGCGGACCCTGCGTTTCTACGAGGCCAAGGAACTGTTGTTCCCGATCCGCGAGGGTCAGAAACGCCTGTTCACCAAACGTGACCGCGCCCGCCTGAAACTGATCCTGCGGGGCAAACGCTTTGGGTTCAGCCTGGAAGAGATCCGCCAGCTTCTTGATATGTACTACATGGGTGACCAGCAGCACACGCAACTGGCCACCACCTACGAGATCGCCAAACAGCGGCTGGACGACATGATCGGTCAACGCGACGAGCTGAACGAAGCCATCGAAGACCTGAAAAGCCAGATCAAATGGGGCGAGAAGATGCTTGCCTCGATGAACAGCGCCCAAAAAGCCGCCCAATAACGCCATCAGAGAGACCGGATATGCCCAGCTACACAGCCCCCACCAAAGACCTGCAATTCGTCCTGCACAATCTGCTGAACGTCACCAAAAGCGACATTCCAGGCTATGACGAGCTTGAGCCTGATTTCACCTCGGCCATTCTGGAAGAAGCGGGCAAGCTGACCTCGTCGGTTCTGGCGCCGCTGAACGCCGTGGGTGACAAGGAAGGCTGCCGTCTGGAAAACGGCGTCGTCTACACGCCCAAAGGGTTCAAGGAAGCCTTTGCGCAGGTCAAGGAAGGCGGCTGGACCGGTCTGGACATGCCCGAACAATACGGCGGCCAGAACATGCCCGCCGTCATGGGCTCCGCCGTGGGCGAGATGTTCTCGGCGGCGAACCAGGCGTTCACGATGTATCAGGGCCTGACCCACGGCGCGGCCTCGGCCATTCTGGCGCACGGCACCGACGCGCAAAAAGACACCTACCTGCCGAACATGGTCGCCTGCGACTGGACCGGCACCATGAACCTGACCGAACCGCATTGTGGTACAGATTTGGGCATGATGCGTACAAAAGCCGAACCGCAAGACGACGGCAGCTACAAGATCACCGGCCAGAAAATCTTTATCTCGTCGGGCGAACACGACATGGCTGACAACATCATCCATCTGGTGCTGGCGAAAATCGTCGGCGGCCCCGAAGGGATCAAAGGCGTATCGCTGTTCATCGTGCCGAAATACATGGTCAAGGACGACGGCAGCCTTGGCGACCGCAACGGCGTTACCGTTGGCAAGATCGAAGAGAAAATGGGCATTCACGGCAACTCGACCTGCGTCATGAACTATGACGGCGCGACAGGTTACCTGCTGGGTGAAGAGCACAAAGGCATGCGCGCCATGTTCACCATGATGAACGAGGCGCGTCTGGGCGTCGGCATGCAGGGCCTGGCACAGGCCGACGTGGCCTATCAGAACGCGCTGGACTACGCCAAGGACCGCCTGCAAGGGCGCGCTGTGACCGGTGCCGAAAACCCCGACGGCCCCGCCGACCCGCTGATCGTGCACCCCGACATCCGCCGCAGCCTGATGGACCAGAAAAGCTTTGTCGAAGGGGCGCGCGCATTCATCCTGTGGGGCGCGTCGCTGATCGACGCGGCACACCGGTCGGGCGACAAGGACGCCGACGGGCTGGTATCGTTGCTGACGCCAGTGATCAAAGGGTTCCTGACCGATCAGGGCTATGACATGACCGTCAAGGCCCAGCAGGTCTACGGCGGCCACGGCTATATCGAGGAATGGGGCATGTCGCAGTTCACCCGCGATGCCCGCATTGCCCAGATTTACGAGGGTGCGAACGGCGTGCAGGCGCTGGATCTGGTCGGCCGCAAGCTGGCGCAGGACGGCGGCAAACACGTCATGGCGTTCTTTGACATGGTCAAGAACTTCATCAAGGAAAACGCAGGGCAGGACGCGGCATTCGATAAGGAATTCCTTGACCCGCTGAAAGCTGCGTCAAAGGACCTGCAAGCTGCGGGCATGTATTTCATGCAGAACGGCATGAAGAACCCCAACCACGCGCTGGCGGGCTCGAACGACTTTATGCATATGTTCGGGCACGTCTGCCTGGGCCTGATGTGGGCCCGCATGGCCAAGGCGTCGATGGACGCACTGGCGGACGGGGCTTCGGATGCGGCTTTCTTTGAAACCAAGCTGGCCACGGGGCGCTATTATATGGCGCGCCAACTGCCCGCGACCGCCCTGCACCTGAAACGCATTGAATCGGGCGCAGACACGGTCATGGCGCTGGACGCGGCCAACTTCTGAAACACCTGCCGGACGCGTCCGCGCGTCCGGCACACATTCGTCGGAGCCAAGATGCCCAAACGCTTTCGCCTCACCCGCCGCTTTAACGTCGCCATGACCGAAGACGGCTTTCGCCGCCTGAAACGGTTTGCAGCCGACGCAGGGCTGGACGAGGGCGAGGCGCTGTCGTTTGTGTTCGAGAACTTCGACAGCATCGCGGACGAGGACAACCTGACCAGCCGCCTGCGGCTGTTCAACAGCGAGCTTGACGCGCGCAAACGCTAAGGCTGATCATCTTGGGGAGGATGCGATGACACAACACCACTTGCACTGCGCAGCCCCCACGGGAGCCTCCGGCGGGAGTTTTTCTGGCAAGATGAAGATGCGGATCACCCCGCTGCCCGATACCCATTCGGGATTGACCCATACAGTCCGGCCAGCGGGGCTTCACCTTGCACGCGGCGCAACTCTCCAGTCTGCCGCGCGGGATCACTTTGCGGCAATCGGGGTTAACAATGCCTGAATCGTTCCCATCTTCATCTTGCAAATTAAACTCCACGGGGGTCCGGGGGTGTGAAACCCCCGGCCTGTCCGCAGACACACGCGCCTTGGGAGGGGCCTGACCACATGACCATGCAATTGCACTGCTTCGGCGAATCCGGCAATTCCTACAAGGCGGCCCTGCCGCTGGAACTGTCCGGTCAGGACTGGACACCGGTCAAAGTCGACTTTTTCGGCGGTGCCACCCGCGCGCCGGAATTTCGCGGTCTGAACCCGATGGGCGAGGCACCGTTGCTGATCGACGGCGACACCCGCATCAGCCAATCCGGCGCGATCCAGCAGTATCTGACCGACAAGACCGGCAAGTTCGGCGGCACCGACGCCGAGAAATACGACGTGTTGCGCTGGGTGCTGTTCGACAATCACAAGCTCAGCTCGATGGCGGGCATGACCCGTTTCCTGATGAACTTCCTGCCCGAAGACAAACGCCCTCAGGCGGTCATCGACTTTAACCTTGGCCGCTTGCAGACGGCTTACAAAACGCTGGATGATCACCTTGCGTCGCGCGACTGGATCGTGGGCGACGGCGTGACCAACGCTGATTTCTCGTGCTGCGGCTATCTGTTTTACCCCGAGCCTTTCGGTTTCGACCGCAAGGCCCACAGCAACATCAACCGCTGGCTGGGCAATATTGAAAGCCTGCCCGGCTGGAAACACCCCTATGACCTGATGCCCGGCAGCCCCGCTGACCGCGCCTGACCGATCCTGAACTTGAAAGGACATCCCGATGACCGAAGCTTATATCTACGACGCCCTGCGCACCCCGCGTGGCAAAGGCCGCAAAGACGGCGCACTGCACGAGGTGACATCGCTGCGCCTGTCCGCGCTGACGCTGAACGCTCTGAAAGAGCGTAACAATCTGGACGGTCACGCCGTCGAGGACGTGATCTGGGGCAACGTCACGCAAGTGATGGAACAGGGCGGCTGCCTTGCGCGCTCTGCCGTTCTGGCATCCGACCTTGACCAGTCGATCCCCGGTCTGGCGATCAACCGCTTTTGCGCCAGCGGCATGGAGGCCGTGAACCTGGCCGCCAACCAGGTCAAAGGCGGGGCCGGCATGGCCTATATCGCCGGCGGCGTCGAAATGATGGGCCGCGTGGCCATGGGCAGCGACGGGGCCGCGATTGCCGCCGATCCGTCCGTGGCACTGGAGACTTATTTCGTCCCCCAAGGCATCAGCGCCGACATCATCGCCACCCAATACGGTCACAGCCGTGACGACGCCGACGCGCTGGCCGTTGCCTCGCAGCAGCGGGCGAAAAAGGCGTGGGACGAAAAACGCTTTGCCAAGTCGGTGATCACGGTGCGCGACCAGAACGGGTTGGCCATTCTGGACTATGACGAATACATGCGCCCGCAGACCGACATGCAGACGCTGGGCGCGCTGAGCCCCGCGTTTCAGGCGATGGGCGAAGTCATGCCCGGCTTTGATGCTGTGGCACTGTTGAAGTACCCGCATCTGGAAAAGATCAACCACATCCACCACGCGGGAAATTCGTCGGGCATCGTCGACGGGTCAGCCGCCGTGCTGATCGGCAACAAGGAATTCGGCGAGAAATACGGCCTGAAGCCGCGTGCGCGCATTCGCGCCACCACCAAGATCGGCACCGATCCCACCATCATGCTGACCGGCCCTGTGCCCGCCACCAAGAAGATCCTGGCCGACAACGGCATGACCATCGGCGACATCGACCTGTTCGAGGTCAACGAGGCCTTTGCGTCGGTCGTGATGCTGTTCATGGAGGCGTTCAACGTCGAGCATGAAAAGGTCAACGTGAACGGCGGCTCGATCGCGATGGGTCACCCGCTGGGTGCAACGGGTGCCATGATCATCGGCACCCTGCTGGACGAGCTTGAGCGTCAGGACAAGGAAGTCGGCCTTGCCACGCTGTGCATCGCGTCGGGCATGGGTGCGGCCACGATCATCGAACGGGTCTGACACATGGCCACGGCGCGCGAGATTTATCAGGACCTGCTGGCACAGTTGACCCAAGCTGTGCTGGACAGGGATGCGGCAGGCTTTGCCGCCCTTGCGCGCCTGCCTTTCGTGATGAAAACGATGGACGGCTGTACCACGCACCGGTCCAGGCAATCCATCATGGAGGGCGTGGCCAGCTATCGCGACATGCTAAGCGATCAGGGCATCAACGGCTATCTGCGCAGTTGCGACACCGCCAAGTTCATCTCGCCGCAGCAGATTTCGGGCTATCACACGACACGGCTGTGCCGGGACGACGTCGATGTGGCGGCCCCCTATCTGACGCGTATGTCGTTGTTTATTGAAGGTGACGTTTGGAAGGTCGGCATATCGGATTCGTCCCTGCACACGGCGGATTGGCCGTTGCTGCGGCAGGAAGAATTCGACGCCCCGGCGGAAAACAGGTCCGAGGCCAAGAACCGTTTGCAGAACTTTCAGACCATCCTTGACCGGATCAGCGCCGCCTTTGTCGGCAATGATGTCCAGGGCTGGCTGAACTGCGTGTCGCTGCCGTTGCACTTGGTCACGCGGCAGGGTGTCGAAAGCTTTGAGACGCCCGACCAGATCATCGCTGATTTCGAAACCTATCAGCGCGATTTCCAGACCCATGGCGTGACCGCGATGATCCGGCAGGCCAAAACCGCCGAAATCATTGGCGGCGACCAGATGACCGGAACCTACCGGATGCACCTGATGCGCGGCACCAACCACGTCGTGCCGCCCTGGGACGCTTCGATGACATTGCGCAAGGAAAACGGCCTTTGGCGCGTCACCACGGTGATGCGCGCCCTGGGTCATTTGAACTGGTCGGCGCTAAGTGCTGCCGACATGGAAAACACACCGGATTACACTCCAGAAAAGGGAGATCAGAAATGACAGATTTCACCATGAAAAAGGACGCCGACGGCGTTGCGATTATCACGTGGGACGTGGCCGACAAGACGATGAACGTCATGTCGATCGAAGGTCTTGACCAGTTGAACGATCTGGTTGACGACGCGCTGGCCGATGATGCGGTCAAGGGCATCGTGATCACCTCGGGCAAAGACACCTTTGCCGGCGGGATGGACCTGAACCTGCTGGCCAAGATGAAGGAAAGTGCGGGCGACGATCCGGCCAAGGGCCTGTTCGAGGGCACGATGCAAATGCATGGTCTGCTGCGCAAGATCGAACGCGCGGGCATGGACGCCAAGACCAACAAGGGCGGCAAGCCCATCGCCGCCGCCCTGCCCGGCACGGCTGCGGGCATCGGGCTGGAGCTGCCTTTGGCTACGCACCGCATCTTTGCCGCCAACAATCCCAAGGCCAAGATTGGCCTGCCCGAGATCATGGTCGGTATCTTCCCCGGGGCCGGTGGCACCACACGTCTGGTCCGCAAGCTGGGCCTGCTGGGCGCGTCGTCGCTGTTGCTTGAGGGCAAGATGCTGTCCCCCGACAAATCCAAGGCCGCCGGTGTGATCGACGAAGTGGTGGATGATCCTGTTGCCGCCGCCCGCGACTGGGTGCTGAACGCCAAGGATGCGGACATTCTGAAACCCTGGGATGCCAAAGGGTATAAAATGCCCGGCGGCGCGCCTTATCACCCTGCGGGCTTTATGAACTTTGTCGGTGCGAACGCGATGGTCAACGGCAAGACCAAGGGCGCCTTCCCCGCGGCCAAGGCGATGCTGTCGGCGGTTTACGAAGGCGCGCTTGTGCCCTTCGACACCGCCCTGAAGATCGAGGCACGCTGGTTCACCAACATCCTGATGAACCCGTCGTCGGGTGCGATGATCCGGTCGCTGTTCCTGAACAAGGAAGCGCTGGAAAAAGGCGCCGTGCGTCCCAAGGACGTGCCGGACCAACGCGTCAAGAGGCTGGGCGTTCTGGGCGCCGGCATGATGGGTGCGGGCATCGCGCTGGTGTCGGCACAGGCGGGCATAGAAGTTGTTCTGATCGACCGCGACCAAGCGGCGGCAGACAAGGGCAAGGCCTATGCCGCCAGCTATATGGACAAGGGCATCGCACGCAAGAAAGCCACCGAAGAGAAGAAAGAGGCGCTGCTGGCGCAGATCACGGCGACCCCCGATCTGGAACAGCTGAAGGGCTGTGATCTGATCATCGAGGCGGTGTTCGAAGACCCCGGCGTCAAGGCCGAGATGACCAAGAAGGTCGAGGCGATCATCCCCGAGGATTGCATCTTTGCCTCGAACACCTCTACCCTGCCGATCTCGGATCTGGCCAAAGCGTCGGTGCGCCCCGAGCAGTTCATCGGCATCCACTTCTTCTCGCCCGTCGAACGCATGGCGCTGGTCGAAATCATCAAGGGGGCCGAAACCGGTGACCGCGCGGTGGCAAAGGCGCTGGATTACGTGCGTCAGATCCGCAAAACGCCCATCGTGGTCAACGACGCGCGGTTCTTCTATGCCAACCGCTGCATCATCCCCTATGGCAACGAAGCGACACGGATGGTCACCGAAGGTGTCGCGCCTGTGCTGATCGACCACGCCGCACAGCAATTGGGTTTCCCCGTGGGTCCGATCCAGTTGGGCGACGAAACCTCGGTCGATCTGGCCGTGCGCATCATGAAGGCGACCAAGGCCGCGATGGGCAATGCCTATCCGGGGTCCGAGGCTGACAACCTGATCGTGTGGATGGAAGACAAGGGCCGCTTGGGCCGCAAGTCCAAGGCCGGCTATTTCGACTATGACGAAAACGGCAAGCGTCTGGGATACTGGAAAGGCATCCACGACAAATATCCGCTGGCCGAAGAACAGCCCGACCTGATCGAAGTGCAGGAACGTCTGATGTTCGCGCAAGTGCTGGAAGCGGTCCGTGCGCTGGAAGAGGGCGTGCTGGAAGACATCCGCGAGGGCGATGTGGGTGCGATCCTGGGCTGGGGCTTTGCGCCGTGGTCGGGTGGCCCATTTAGCTGGCTGGACATTCTGGGCACGCCCTATGCGGCGGAACGCTGTGACCAGTTGCAGGAAAAGTTCGGCGACCGGTTCGAATGCCCTGCCCTGTTGCGCGAAATGGCCGCGAAGAACCAGACCTTCTATGGCCGCTTTGGCCCCAAGACAGAAGCGGCTGCGGCGTAACGCCGGGCCTTACATGAAACGACAAAGGGCACCCTGCGGGGTGCCCTTTTGATCAAGGTTGAAAGAAATCCGTAATCCCGGTTGCTTTCAAACTCGCCTCCCAGATCAGCGCCTCGTTCGCCGGATTGCGCTCGGGCGGCAGCAACACCGCAGGCCCCGTCCGGTGCGGCCCGTTGGGGCCGTAAAAGGCGCCGCTTTCCACATCTGCCTCGCAACAGCACCGCGCGATCCCGCTGGTTCCATCCTCGACCGATTGCGCATGTTTCAGCGCCTGACCCAATATGAACCGGTCCAGCCAGCGGTCCCCGCCCGCCTGCGTCGTCTTACCCTGAAGCCCGGAATCCGCGGGGCCCGGATGACCGCAAAGCGATTTGACCTTGTTGCCGGGCCGCTGTCCCGCGCGGTCGTCCAACGCATAGGTGAACATCAGGTTTGCCAGCTTGGACTGTTGATAACGCGTCCATTTCCCCAGCCCCGGCCAGCCGTCGCCGCCCAGGTTGCCGCCATTCCGCTCCAGATACTTCGTATGCAACGGCCTGCCCGGCTTGCCCCGCGCACCGGACGAATGGTTGACCACCCGCGCCTGGCCCCGCTGTGCGCCTGCTGCTTCCAGCAGCGGCCAGACCTGATGCGTCAGCAGGAAATGCGACAGATGGTTGGCCTGCATTTGCACGTCGAACCCGTCCTCGGTCGCCTGGTCTGCCACCCCCATGATGCCGGCATTGTTGCATAAAACATCGCAGCCCTGATCGCCAAAGTCCCGTCTCAGGGTTTCGCCCGCGGCACGGACGCTGGCGAAACTGGACAGATCACAGGGCACCAACACGGCGTCGCCGCCAGCGTCCAGAACGCCTTGCAAGGCGGCGTCGGCGCGCGGGGATGGGCGGTTCAGCATCACCACCGTGGCGCCAAGACCCGCACAGGTTCGCGCCAGAACCAGCCCCATCCCCGAGGTGCAGCCGGTGATCATCACCACCTTGCCCGCCATCGACGGAAAGCTGCGGACAAGATCGTCGTAGTATCTGGTGGTGTGCGGTGTGTTGGTCATGGGGGCGGTTCCGACTCGCTGTTATGTTTACAGTGTAAATATACCCTGCCACCAACAGCCCGCGACCGTCAATGGATATTTACACTGTAAACAATATGTCCGATACCTACCCCATGACCGATCAAGGCACATATCATCATGGCAACCTGAAAGAGGCGCTGGTTCAAGCGGGGTTGGATATTCTGCACCAGCAAGGGCTGTCAGCCCTGACGCTAAGGGCCTGTGCCGTGCGCGCAGGTGTCAGCCACACCGCGCCCAAGAACCACTTTGGCAACCTGGCAGGATTGATGTCCGCCATTGCGGCACGTGGCTATCAAAAGCTGACAGAGACCATGCAAACCGGCCTGCCACAGGATGCGACACGCGCAGACCGGCGGCAGGCGGCGCTGGGTGGTTATGTCGACTTTGCCGCGCAAAATCCCGGCCTGTTCGAGCTGATGTTTTCGACCCAACGCACCAACGGCGACAGCCCGGAGTTGATGGAACAGGCAAACCGCTGCTTTGACGTGCTGCGCGATGTGTCCGAGGGGCTGGTCTGGGACAAATCTGACGCCCCCGACGCCGCGCTGCGCGCGCAAATCATGCACTGGAGCATGGTGCACGGCTTTGCCCAGTTGACCGCATCCGGCAAGCTGACCAAGGGGGCGATGAAGCACCTGCAAATCTTCGATGTTTTCCCGCAGTTTGACTACAAGGCTTAGCAATCCGACAGGGCCAGCCTCAACTGACAGGTTTTGTCAGTTGTTCTCGCTTATCACGGCAGGACCAAGCATAAAGACACAAGGAGCCTGTCATGACCAAACACATCATCGAAACCGTTACCTTTCGCCTTAAAGACGGTGTAGACCCCGCCGACTTTACCAAATCTGCGACTGCCATGAACGCTTATGTCACGGGGTGCACAGGCTTCATCTCCCGCCGTCTGTCCTGCAACGCTGACGGTCTGTGGATCGAACACATCGAATGGCAGGACATGGACGCGGCCAAAGGTGCAGCAGCCGGCATCGGCGCGCCTGAAGGCAACCGTCCCTTCCTGTCTGCCATCGACGGGCCAAGTGTCACGATGTCCCACACCGAACTGAAAGTATCGGTCAACTGACGCAAAGGACACCATGAGGCGCAGCGACCGGCTTTCGGAAATCATCGAGATCATTCGTGACGGTCGTCTGCACCTTGCGCGCGACATAGCGCAGGCGCTTGGCGTATCGGTCAGAACGGTCTACCGCGATATGGACACGCTTCTCGCTTCCGGCGTTCCGCTGGAAGGGGAACGGGGCGTCGGTTACCTGTTGCGCGAACCGGTGTTCCTGCCGCCGATGACCCTGTCGATGGCCGAGCTTGAGGCATTGCACCTTGGCATGGCCATCGTCGCGCGTGCCGCAGATGAAGAGTTGCAAGACGCGTCCAGAACCCTGTTGGCCAAGGTGGCCGAGACAGCGTCGAACCGCCGCAACACTCCGAAAAGCTGGGGGTTTGGTGTCTATCCGCTGGCGCAGGCGCAGCTAGGTTTCAAACACATGCCCAAGATCCGCGCCGCCATCCGCGCGGGCGAGCGGTTGCGCATCACGTATCACGCGTTGGACGACACCACGACCACACGCACCGTGCGACCGCTGCAAATTGAATATTGGGGTCAGGTTTGGACGCTGAGCACATGGTGCGACCTCAGAGATGCATTTCGCGCATTCCGCATTGATCGGATCAGCGCCTGCGTGCGCACCGGGCAGATGTTCAAGCCCGAGACGGGCAAGACCATTCAGGATTATCTGAACACGATCGGCACCGACCGATCAAACTGACCCGCCTACTGCTTCAACGCCCGGAACTGGGCGAAGGACAGCAATCGTTTGTTCTTTTCGTCCCACAGGTGCAGGCGCGCGTTGCGCAGGCTTTCGCCAATGGTCATGCGGTTGCTGATTGCCAGTTCCACATGATCGCGCAGCACCTCGGGCAGCCGGTAGAACGGGATGCGGCTGTGCACGTGGTGGACGTGGTGAATGCCGATATTGGCGCTCAGCCATTGCAGCCAGCCGGGCAGCACATAGTGCGAACTGCCATGCAGCGCCGCCTCGTGCAGGGTCCAGTCTTCTTCGGCCGCCCAATGGGTCGTCTCGAACTGGTGCTGCACGTAGAACAGCCACACACCCGCAGTTGCGGCCAGCAGGGTCGAAGGCAGGAAGATCAGCAGGATCGGCATCAGCCCGCCGAAATACAGAATCAAACCCAGCGCAATCAGGATCACCGCGTTGGTGCACATCGCGCTGAACCAATACCGCGCCTTGTTCATCAGGCCCAAGGGAATGCGGTTCTGAAGGAAGAAAATATAGCCCGGTCCCAGACCGAACAGCACCAGCGGATGCCGATACACGCGGTAGTGAAAGCGCATCAACGGTCCAAGCGCGCTGTATTCGGCCACCGTCAGCGTGTGAACATCGCCAATACCGCGCCGGCCCAGATTGCCCGAGGCGCTGTGGTGGATGGAATGGGTGCGCCGCCAGACGTCATAGGGCGTCAGCGTCAGCACCCCCAGCACCCGCCCCAGCCAGTCACTGGCGGTGCGATTGTTGAAGAACGCGCCATGCCCGCAATCGTGCTGGATGGCGAACAGGCGCAGGATGAACGCCGCGTTGCACAGCGACAGGCTCAGCGTCAGCCAATAGCTGACCGACATCGCCCACCACGCCAGAACCCATAGGATCAGGAACGGACCGACCGTCACGATCAGCTCGTAAATGCTGCGCATGACGCTGGGTTCGCGGTATTCGGAAAGGATTTTAACCCACTCCCGCGCTGCCCGTGTTTCAGTTCGCTGCGAGGCGGGATCTTGGTATTCTGGCATATGCCTGCTTTTGTCTTGTTGATCGTGTGAATAGAGCATCGCCGCAGATTTGCAAACGAAGCTTGAACCAAACAGGCGGAAAACTGGTACTTAACGGCCTTTTTCCAAGGGCGCGCTGTCGCGCGCGCCCCGAATTACGCTTAAAGTGGAAAGAAAATACTAATCGCAGTGACCGACGTAAGGCCAACGATCAGGTTCATCGGCACCCCGATTTTCAGGAAATCCACAAACTTGTAGTTGCCCGCGCCGTAAACCAGCGTGTTGGTCTGATAGCCGATGGGCGTGGCAAAGCTGGCGCTGGCGGCGAACATCACCGCAACCACAAAGGGGCGCGGGTCCATGCCCAACTGCGAGGCCAGCGGAATGACAATGGGCGTGAACACCACCGCAACCGCGTTGTTCGTCACCGTTTCGGTCAGGATCGAGGCGATGAAATAGACCGCAAACAACGTGGCAAGCGGCGGCAGACCTGACAGATAAGGTTCCAGCACCGACACGATCAGTTCGACGGCCCCCGTCGTTTCCAAGGCGGCGCCGACGATCAACATCGCAAAAATCAGCACCAGGATCGACCCGTCGATCGACGCCCACGCCTCGTCGCCGTCAATGCAGCGCAGCAACAGAATGCCCGCGACCCCGACCAGCGCCAGCAACCCGATGGGCATGACATCCAGCGCCGCCAGCGCGACGATGGCCACCAGTGCCGCGATCGCCACAGGGGCCTGACGCCGCCGAAAGGCGCGCGCGCTGGGTTCGGTGATCGACACCGCATCGCCCGACCGCGCAAGCTCGGCAAAGCCTTCGGCGCTGCCTTCCAGCAACAATTTGTCCGAGGGGCGCAAACGCACGCTGCTCAGGTCCGAGCCGGGGATATGCCCGTGCCGGAACGCGCCCAGAACCCGCACCCCGGCCCTGCGACCCAGCGCCAGATCGGCGATGCGCACGCCGGTGTGCCAGCGCGACGGTGCAAGGATGGCCTCGACAATCTGAACATCCGCGCCCGGCTCAAGCTCGACCGAGCGGCGCAGACCGACGCGCAGGCCCTTGACCTCGGCCAGCGTCAGCAGTTCAGAGGTGGTGGCCTGCACGATCACCACCGCGCCTTTTTGCACGACGTGTTCGTCCAGATCGCTACGACTGATCACACCCGCCTTGCGCACGCCGGTGATCCGCACGCCGGGGCGTTGGAATTCGATCAGCTCGCCCAGCGGCTGATCGACCCCGTGAAACGTAGGCAGCACGGTGATTTCGGACAGGAACACCGTTTCGCTGGTTTCTGCCTCGATCCCCTTTTGGCCGCGTTCCGGCAACAGGAACTTGCCCAGCACCAGCATCACAACGCTGCCGACAATCGCCACGGTGATGCCCACGGGGGCAATTTCAAAGATCGAAAACGGTTCAAGCCCGCCTTCGCGCGCAATGCCGTCCACCAGAATGTTGGTTGATGTGCCGATCAGCGTGCAGGTGCCGCCCAGAATGGCCGCATAAGACAGCGGTATCAGCAACCGCGTTGGCGCAAAGCCCAGGCTGTGCGCCAGCCGGATCACCACTGGGATCAGCACCAGCACCACAGGCGTGTTGTTCATGAAAGCCGAGGCCGCGACCGTCGCCACCAGAAAGATGGCGATGGCCAGTACCGGCCTGCTTTGGGCGCGTCCGATCACCAGATTGGCCATCGCGTCCAGCACGCCTGTGCGCACCAACGCCCCTGAAATGATGAACATCGCCCCGATGGTGATGGGGGCCGAGTTGGAAAAGGCGGCCATAACCTGATCGCCCGGCACCAACCCCAGCACAATGAACAGCGCCGCTGCCACGGTCGCGGTAACTTCGGGGGGGTATTTTTCCAACGCAAAGGCGATGAACAGGCCGATAAGTATGACAATCGCAATCACTGGCGCGTTTGCCGCGATGAAATCGGTCATGGAATGTGCTCTCCTCAAAACACCCCGCAGGCGTCAAGCGCCCCGAACGGCTCTATGTGTGCCACTCTGGGGCGGCTTTCAACTGCGACTGATGGAACGGGCGCAGATTCCGCCGGTCATGTGCTGGATTTAGGCGGGTTCCCGATCACGCCCGTGGTGGCCCGCCACAAAAAAGGGCACCATTTGTGCCCTTTTCAACATTTGCTCGGGTTCAATACGGCGGATGCCGGGCGCGCCAACCAAAACCCAGGTAGCTTTCAGCGGTCCAACAATTCCATCAAGACAATGCACCGCACCGGCGCGGCCTCCTAGGCCGGATCGAAATGATATCCGAATCGCGCGATGTCTTCTGCACAGGCCTGCGACACGGCGTCCCGGCTGGCGGTTGTATAATAGCCCTGATACCCTGCATCGCGCGCCGACCGGTTGGCATGGGGCAGTTCCAGGGCAAAGCCCAAATGCGCCTCAAGCGGGGCGATGTCAGCCGCGATATGTTCCAGCCGAATGAACAGATTGCACCGTTCGTTCCCCGAGACGTCAGTGACATAATGGCCCGCCTGACTGGCGCGCAGGCTGCTGCGGATCTGGGGATGCAGGGCGAAATCTTCGAAACACAGGTTCTGCGCCAGATGTACCGCCGGATGGTCGAATCCCTGCTCGCGCAGCCAGTGATAATAGCTGACCACGCGATCCCAGGGGTTGCGCACCAATGTGAAGACGAACAACCCCGCCAGCATGTCAGGCGTTACAAGCCCGTCCAGATCGGCCAGCGTCGCGTGTTTCCAAAGACGCCCGCGCGTTTGCACGTCTTTCAGTCGGCGGCGGCGCTGGACGGCCTTGGGCGTGTCGCCCAGCATCACGTCATCCTTCATCGCCCGCGCCTCAAGCGCCAGCGCCATCGAGGTGCCGCCGGTCTTGGGCGCGTGAATGAACAGATATTTGCGGCCGGTGGACAGGATCATATGCAGTATCTAGCGGATCAGGGCGGGGTGCATAAGATTTTATGCCTCCGGCGGGGATATTCGATGCCAAAAGAAGGCGGCGATCATTTCGAGCGCACCGCGATGATCAGCCCCGCGATTATGATCAGGATGATGCCTGCGATCATGGACGGGGTTACGATTTGCCCCATCAGCAGCCAGCCGAAGAAGGGGCCGAATATCATGATGGTGTATTCCAGAACGCTGACCTGGCTGGCCTCGCCCCATTGATAGGCGCGGATCAGGAAAAACACGCCGACGACCGAGACCACGGCTTGCAACACGATCAGCGGAAAGACGGACGGGATCGGCCAGACCCAGCCGCGCAGCAGAAAGCCCGCAGCGCCGTCGGGAACTGTGGGCGCAATCACGGCAAGACCGACCAGGACACAGGTGCCGATCAATCCTTGCAGCCCCATGATCCCCGCAAGCATCGACAGGGTGCTTTCCTCGGCGCACAGCATGCGGGTGGCCAGCGAACCAAGTGCGTAAAACAGCCCGCCCGCGATGGGCAGCAGCATGATCGTGCCCGGCAGCCCCTCTTGCACGCCCAGCACGACCAGTATGCCGGTAAAGCCCACCACAACGGCGATCACCCGCCATGGGCCGATCTTCTGGCGCAACACCAGAACCGTCATCAGCAAGACAAATATAGGCGAGGTGAACAGCCCCGCCAGCGATTGCGCGATGGGCATGAAGGCAAGCGAGCCGAAATAGCACATCATGCCGACCGCGATCAGCAGGCTGCGCAGGGCAACCGCCCACCAGCGCAGGGGTCTGAGCGTGCCCAACCCCGCCCACGACAGCCCCGCGACCAGCCCCAGCGCCATCACGGACCGCACCGCCAGAAACTGCCAGACGCTGACTTCGGTGGCGATGCGGGCCACGTAGTTGTCGACAAAACCGATCAGGACCATGGCGATCAGCATCGACCCCGCCGCCATCCAGGGCCGCGTGACCGGCCCGGCCGAAGCACCTGCGGCAGGTAGGGTTCTGGCACTGGATGCCGTTAAGGAGTTATCTTTCTTTTGCAACGCACTGCCCTCTGCCATAGTTGATTTGATACAACGCACAGATGCGGTGGTGGCAGCAAGAGGGAGATGCCGAAATGGGATGGCTGAGCGACGAGACCGGGCTGGACAAATGTGCTGCCAACCATGTGCCATTGACCCCGCTGTCACATCTGCGCCGCGCACGCACGGCCTTTGCCGGGCGCACCGCTGTGGTCTATGGCGATCACCGCGTGACCTATGCCGAATATCACGACCGCTGCACGCGGCTGGCCTCGGCCCTTGCGGCGCTGGGGGTCGCGTCGGGCGATGTGGTGGCCACGCTGATCCCCAACCTGCCCGCGCAGGCCGAGGCGCATTTTGGCGTGCCTGCCTGCGGCGCTGTGCTGAACACCATCAACACGCGTCTGGATGTGGACACGGTTGCCTATATCTTTGACCACGGTGGGGCGCGGGTGGTGCTGGCCGACAGCCAGTTCGTCGAGCTGGCCGAAGCGGCCAAGGCGCAGTCGGGGTCCGATCTGCACATCATCGAGGTGCCCGACGCCGCGCACGGCTGGCCCGCCTCGGGGCGGCATCCGGTCTACGAGGACGTGCTGGCCGGGGCTGACCCCGCTTATGACTGGCAAATGCCACAGGACGAATGGGAAAGCCTTGCGCTGAACTATACCTCGGGCACCACGGGGCGGCCTAAGGGCGTGGTTTGCCACCATCGCGGCGCGTACCTGATGACCATGGGCACGCCGGTCAGTTGGCAGATGACACTGCATCCGGTGTTCATGGCCATCGTGCCGCTGTTTCACTGCAACGGCTGGAACCACACATGGATGATGCCCCTGCTGGGTGGTACGCTGGTGTGCTGCCGCGACATCACGGCGGGTGCGATCTATGACGCCATTGCCGATGAAAAAGTCAGCTATTTCGGCGGCGCGCCTATCGTGCTGAACATGATGGTCAACGCAGGCCCCGACGAGCGGCGCGATTTTGACCATCAGGTACAGGTATTTACCGCAGGCGCGCCCCCTGCCCCCACGACGCTAAGCAAGATGGAAGCCATCGGGTTCAACGTCACGCAGGTCTACGGGCTGACCGAAACCTATGGCCATGTCACCGAATGTCTGTGGCGCCCCCAGGATTGGGACACGCTGGACCAGGACGCCCGCGCCGCCATCAAGGCGCGTCAGGGCATCGCCATGCCGATGATGGAAGACATCACGGTGATGTCCGACGCCATGGAACAAGTGCCCATGAGCGGCGCCGAGCAGGGCGAGATCATGATCCGTGGCAATTCGGTGATGAAAGGATACTTCAAGAACCCGCAAGCCACGCAAGAGGCTTTCGCGGGCGGTTATTTCCATTCGGGCGATCTGGCTGTGCAGCACCCCGACGGCTATATCCAGATTGCCGACCGGGCCAAGGATATCATCATCTCGGGGGGTGAAAACATCTCGTCGGTCGAGGTCGAGGGCGTGCTGATGGCGCACCCTGACGTGAACCTTGCCGCCGTTGTCGCCAAACCGGATGAGAAATGGGGCGAAGTGCCCTGTGCCTTTGTCGAATTGAAACCCGGCACAAGCCCCACCGCCGAGGATTTGATCGCCTTTGCCCGCAGCAAGCTGGCCGGTTTCAAAACCCCGAAACGCGTGGTGTTTGGCGAATTGCCCAAGACTTCGACCGGCAAGATCCAGAAATTCGAATTGCGCAAACAGGCGGCCACCCTGGATTGATCCCGCTTCATCTTGCCCTTTAAACTCCGGGGTCCGGGGCTGGCCCCGGTCCCTCCCCTTTCAGCGCGCTTTGCCCCCGCATTTCAACGTGCTAGGTTGACAGAAATACCAAAAGGCCGTCCGAGCAGACCATGACCGCCCTCAAGAAATACGCCCGTCTCGAAGCGACGGGCCTGTGGCGCCAGACGCCCGAAGATCAACGCCGCGAGGTTGTTGTGTCTATCGGCGATGCGACTCTTGTCATCTCCAACACCAACGACACCGCCCTGACGCACTGGTCACTGGCCGCCATCGAGCGGGCAGGCACCAGCGATGATCCGGCGACCTTTCATCCCGATGGCGACCCCGGCGAGACATTGCAGTTGCAAGCCGACGAGGTGCAGATGATCGAGGCCATCGAAACCCTGCGCCGCGCGGTCACCAAGTCGCGCCCGCGCCCCGGCAGGCTGCGCTGGCTGGGGGCGACGTTGTCGGCGACCGCCGTGGCGGCGCTGCTGATTTTCTGGCTGCCCGGTGCATTGGTGAACCACGCGATGAAGGTGGTGCCTTGGGTCACCCGCACGCAGATCGGCAACGAACTGCTGGAACGGATCGAACGGGTCGCGGGCCCGCCCTGCGAGACATCCGAAACCGTGCGCCCGCTGGCGCAACTGGCAGCGCGCACCGGGGCCACCGGCGGGATCGCGGTGCTGCGCGGTGGCGTGCGCACCAGCCTGGCCCTGCCCGGGGGCAAGGTGCTGTTGAACCGAGCGCTGGTCGAGGATTTCGAAGAACCCGACGTGGTCGCAGGATACATCCTGGCCGAAGAGGTGCGCCGCGCCAACCAGTCCGGTATGCGCGACCTGTTGTCGACAGCCGGCCTGCGCGCCAGCATCACCTTGCTGACCACGGGTGACATGCCCAAGCGCGCATTGGACCGCTATGCTGAAACCGTCGTGGCCGCCGCGCGCCCCAAAGTACCGGAACAGGACCTGCTGGCCGCCTTTGCCGCAGCGCAGGTGCGCAGCACGCCCTATGCCTATGCGCAGGACATTTCCGGCGAAAGCACGCTGGCCCTGATCGAAGGCGATCCGATGGCGGGGCAAACCCCCACGCCGATTATGAAAGATGCCGATTGGCTGCGGCTACAGGCGATCTGCGGCGGCTGAGGTTTCCCCAACCGCCGCGATCCGCTTAGCGCAGTACTGCGCCCGAGAAACCCGCGCCGCGCATTTTCGCAAGCGCGCTTTTTTGTGCGGCGGGTGTGTTGAACGGTCCCACCAGAACCATACGCATTTTCTGGCCACTGCGGTTGAACGTGCCGATCCGTGCCGGCAGTCCCATGCGCATGGCACGCTGTGCGGCCTGCTGGGCGCTGTCGGCCCCGGTGTAGGTGCCCAGATCAACATAGCCTTTGCCGGTGATCCGTTCGCCCTTGGGCTGCGCTTTGGGTGTGGCGCGTGCAGGGGTCACCGCCTGCGCGGGGGCCGAGCGGCTGGAGACGGTGGGCGCGCGATAGGTGGCACCCGGGTTACGCTGGATGCGTTTGACCAGCACGCCCTGCCGCCGTTCCAGCGTCACGGTGCCCAGCTCGCGCTGTTGCGTGGCGATGTCGGTGTAGGGATAAACCAGCGGCATCTTTGCAGTCACGTCCGCCCCGTTGGTCTGGTTGATCAGACGGCGCGGCACTTTCGAGGTCCAGATCAGTTGCATCGCCACATGGCCGTTCAGCGTCTGCTCGGCGCGATTAGGGTTCAGCCGGTCGTCTTTCCACGCGGACCGGTAGCCTTTGGGAACAACCGTATTGTTTGTGTTCAGACGGTCGACGTAGACATGCTTGGGCACCACGCGGGTCTGCCCCGTGACGGTCGCGCCGGACACCATGCCGGTCACAGCGACGGGGCCGTTTTTACCGATGATCGGTTCAGACTGCGGACCGCAGCGCACAGGGCCACGCACACCCGAGTTGATATAGCGCGAACTGATCGGCGATGCGCCCTGACAGGCAGGCTGTCGCGGTGTGACGGAAGCCACGCGCGGCGCGGGTGCTGCCGGTTTCGGCGCAGGTGCCGATTTGTAGACGGTTTTCGGTGCAGGTGCGCTTGGCGCAGGACGGGGTGCTGTCACTACGACCCGTTTGGGTGCAGCGGTTGCAACGGGCGCGCGGCGCACAACCGCTTGCGGTGCCGGTTTGGGTGCGGGAGCTTTGGCAGTCCGACGTGGCGCAGGCGCGGCAGGCGCGGGTGCGGCGTCGATGGTGATCTGCTGCGGCGCGCGCTGCCCCGACGGCGCGCCAGACGCGGTTTGCACGCCGCGTGTCGGCGTCTGTCCGCAAACGATCTTGCGCGACCGGTTGACGCGCGGCACCCATGTCACGTTGCCATCAATGCCTGCGCGAATGAACACGCAGCCTTTGCTGTCAACGTATTGCAGGCCTTTGTAGCTTGCAGACGGAAATTCTGCCGGCGTGATCTCGCCGCGCGACAGACTTTGTGCGCTGGCCATGCCGACAGATGTCGACATCCCGATCACAGCAATGGCAATTGCTTTGGTAACTTTCATCTGCGCCCCCACAGGATTTGGTCGTTACTATATATAGTATCAACCACGATGCCCCAGAACTAGACCCGAGGCAAGCGTCCAGACGGCGCTGACGGGGCTATTTCGTGCCGAACATGCGGTCACCCGCATCGCCCAGCCCCGGAACGATATATCCTTTTTCGTTCAGCTTTTCGTCAATCGCAGCCGTGACAATCGGCACATCGGGGTGTGCGGCCTGCATGGTGGCGATGCCCTCGGGTGCTGCCAGCAGACACAGGAACCGCAGGTTCGTGGCCCCGGCCTGTTTCAACAGGTCAATCGCCGCCACGGACGAATTGCCGGTGGCCAGCATCGGGTCGACCGCAATGACCAGCCGGTCGTCCAGCCCTTCGGGCACTTTGAAGTAATATTGCACCGGTTTCAGCGTTTCCTCGTCGCGGTACAGCCCCACAAATCCGACCCGCGCCGAGGGGATCAGCTCAAGCACGCCGTCCATCAGCCCGTTGCCCGCGCGCAGAATCGAGATCAGCGCCAGCTTCTTGCCGTCCAGCGTCGGCGCATCCATCGGCTGCATCGGCGTGTCTATCCGCTTGGTCGTCATCGGCAGGCCGCGCGTCACCTCGTAGGCCAGCAACTGACTGATTTCGCGCAGCAATTGCCGGAACACGGCCGTCGGCGTGTCGCGGTCGCGCATGATGGTCAGCTTGTGCTGAACCAAGGGGTGATCGACGACGGTGACATGCTCGCTCATGGCGCTCTCCAAAATTGCTTGTCCCTATGTGCCAAGCAGCGCGTCCAGAGACAACCTGTGACGTGCCTAAACACCGACGCCAAGATGGCGCAAAACCAGCGCGGCCACATCGGTAAAGGCGATCTGCCCCAGTTCGCCCGCCCCTTGCCCGGCCACCAGCACCGGCACCCGTTCCCGGGTGTGGTCAGTCCCGACCCAGGTGGGATCGTTGCCATGATCTGCCGTGATGACCAGCATATCACCGTCGCGCAACTGCCCCAGCAGCGGCCCCAGTTCGGCATCAAACCACTCAAGATGCCGCGCATAGCCCGACACATCGCGGCGGTGGCCATACAGGCTGTCAAATTCGACAAAGTTGGCAAATGTCAGCGACCCGTCCGGCGCATCGCGCACCAGATCGCCCAGATGCCCCATCAGGGTGCGATCATCACCTTTGCGCACTTCGTCAATGCCCTGCATCGAGAAGATGTCGCCGATCTTGCCCACGGCATAAACGGCGCGACCTGCGTCCTGCACACGGTTGGTCAGCACCGGCGCAGGCGGCAGAATGGCAAAGTCCTTGCGGTTTCCGGTGCGCTGGAACGCGCCTTGCGTCCCGAGAAAGGGGCGCGCAATCACCCGCCCCACCTTCATCCGATGCAACAGCGGCGCAACATCGGCGCAAAGTTGCAGCAGCCGGTCGAGGCCGAAATGGTCCTCGTGGGCGGCAATCTGGAACACGCTGTCGGCGCTGGTATAGCAGATCGGCAAGCCGGTGCGCAGATGTTCGGCGCCCAGATCGGCAATCACCGTGGTGCCCGAGGCATGGCAATTGCCCAGAATGCCCGCCGTGCCCGCGGCCTTGCACACGGCTGCGACCACATCATCAGGGAACGCAGGTGTTTCATCGGGGAAATAGTGCCACTCCCACGGCACCGGAAGCCCCGCCAGTTCCCAATGCCCCGACGGCGTATCCTTGCCCCGCGACACTTCGGTGGCCGCCCCCCATGTGCCGGTTGGCACAGGACCATCCACCGCCTGCCCGCTGGCCAACGTGACCGCAGCACCCAGCCCCAGCGCCATCATATGCGGCACATGAAGCGGCCCCGTGCGCCCGTCTTCCGCCTGCCCCGCAGCACAAGCAGCGATGATATGGCCCAGCGTGTTGGCCCCCGTATCGGGCACATCGCCGTTAAAGAACGTATCGGCATCCGGCGCGCCGCCAATGCCGACGCTGTCGATCACCACCAGAAACGCGCGGCCCATCACGACACCCGCGCGTGGATCAGGGCGGGGGTCTTCACGGCCTGCGCGCCCAAGGTGAACGCCGCGCGAACCGCCGCTTCGGCGCGGTCGGCCTGATCGGGGCGGGCGGCATGGATCACCGCCAGCGGCTGCCCCTTTGTCACCTTGTCGCCCAGACGCAGCACGCCAGACAGCCCGACCGCCGGATCAACCACGTCGCTTTCCACCGCACGCCCGCCGCCAAGCGCCACGACCACGCGGCCCAATGCCTCGCCGTCGATGGCGCGCAGGGTGCCGGATTTCGCCGCCGCCACTTCGCGGATCACCGTTGCCTCGGGCAAAAACCGCGCGTGGTTCTCGACGAAATGCACGGGCCCGCCCATCGCCGCGATCATCTTGCCAAAGCGTTCGGCGGCGTGGCCGCTGCGGATGGCCTGCACGATTTGTGCAGCCCCTGCGTCGGCATCTGCCGCCAGCCCGGCACCCGCCAGCAACACTCCGCCCAGCGCCGCGCTGATCTGCGACAACGGCGCATCGGCATCGCCTGCCGTCAACACCGCCATCACCTCGGACACTTCCAGCGCATTGCCCAGCGACGGCGCCAGCGGCTGGTTCATATCGGTAATCAACGCCGACGTGCGGCACCCTGCGGCGTTCGCGGTTTGGGTCAGCGCCTCGGCCAGCGCGCGGGCGGCGGTCATGTCCTTCATGAATGCGCCCGAGCCGACCTTGACGTCCAGCACCAGCCCCTCAAGCCCGCCTGCCAGCTTTTTCGACAGGATCGACGCGGTGATCAGGTCCAGGCTTTCCACCGTCGCCGTCACATCGCGGATCGCATACAAACGCTTGTCAGCCGGGGCGATGTTGGCGGTGGCGCTGACGATCGCACAGCCCGCCCCCGAGACCACATCATGAAACTGCGCGGCATCCAGATTGACGTTGACACCCGGGATCGCCTCGAGCTTGTCCAGCGTGCCGCCGGTGTGCCCCAGCCCGCGCCCCGAAATCATCGGCACAAAGGCCCCGCAGGCCGCCAGCGCCGGGGCCAGCACCAGCGACACGCAATCGCCGACGCCGCCTGTGGAATGTTTGTCCAGCACAGGCCCGTCCAGATCCCAGCCCAGCACCTGCCCGCTGTCGCGCATCCCCAATGTCAGCGCCACGCGGCCCGCGTCTGTCAGCCCGTTCAGACAGACAGCCATGGCAAAAGCCCCCGCCTGCGCATCGCTGACAGCGCCGTCAGCCAGCCCTTGGGCAAACCACGCCAAAGCCTCGCGCGGCGGAGTGTCACCGGCACGCAAGGTGGCAATGATGTCGCGGGCGGAAAAATCGCTCATTTCATGTGGTCGGGCGTGAACGCCCCCGGCAGCAGTTCGGCCAGGGTCATCACCTGCTCGACCCCGCCGGTGGTCGCCATTGTCACGCGCACATCGCCCGCGCCGAACTCGGCCAGCTTTTGACGGCAGCCGCCACAGGGCGTCACCGGCATCGGGCTGCCTGCGATCACGAACACTTCGGTCAGCGTGGTCTCGCCCGCGGCCACCATCGCCGCAATGGCGCCCGCCTCGGCACAGGTGCCTTCGGGATAGGCCACATTCTCGACGTTGCAGCCTGCGTAGACGGTACCCGAGGCGCCCGTGATCGCCGCCCCCACCTTGAAGTTGGAATAGGGCGCATAGGCTTTTTCGCGCACGTCTGTGGCGGCTTGTTTCAAAGACATCAACTCTCTCCTGTTTGTGTGCGGAACGCGCCGGGCAAGGACACTTCCAACAGCTCCAGATCATCCGAGGGCGCACTGTAGCGCACCTTCATCCCCGGCGGCACGACAAAGGCATCGCCCGCTTCCAGCGTATAGGGGTCGCGGCCCTCGCCCTGCAATTCCATCGTGCCGTCCATCACAAAGGTGAACAAAATATCGCTGTCATGCGATGCCCAGACCGGCGTGCCTTTGCCGCGTCGCACCACATGCACGCCCGCCACGTTGCCGGTGTGCGCCGCGATGGTGGTGTCGCGCGACTGGAATCCCGCCATGCGGAACGGCTGCCACATCGCCTCGTCTGCTTTGTGATGCACAAACCGCTGACCCTGGAACATCCGGTCGGGGTTCGCCGGGCCGTTGGGCAACGCCATGTCGTGGTCGATGGTGGTCACATGTTCGGCCGGCACGCCGATCTCGATCACCTCGATGTTGTCACTGGCAAACAGCACCCGATGCCGGATTTCCGGCGGCTGGATCACGCAGTTGCCTGCGTACAGCCGGAAGGGTTCGCCCTGATCCTCATAGACCAGATCGACCCACCCCCGATAACAAAAGATCAACTGAAATCCGACCGTATGATAATGCACCATGTCAGGCACCGGCCCGCCGTCGGGAATACGGATGTGGCTGGCAATGATCGACCCGCCCAACCGGTCGGGGATCAGGTCACGATAATGCATTCCGGCACGGCCAATCACCCACGGCGCCTGATCCTTCAGCCGCCGCACGACAAATGAATGCACCGTGTCGGGCATGACCACCGGCTGCTGCAACGCCGCGATGGTCACTTGCGTGCCGCCCGGCGCGGTCAGGTCCAATGCGCCATCGGCAAAACCCGCAGGATCGTCACAGCGGATCAACACCCGCCCCGCAGACGCATCCAGACCCGCGTCCAGTCGCACCGCCAATCCGTGCCCCGAAAACACCGCCACGGCCGGATCGTCCGCCGGATAGATCATATCCATCCGCATCCCCAACCGCTTGGTGAAAAACCCGATGTCGCCGCGCAGGTCCTGCGTTGGCAATATCACCTCTGCCCGTGTGTCGCCCATAAAGACCCTCCGAAGCCCCAAACTGTCCCCACAGCACGGATTTGACAAGACACCCACTTCTTTTGGCCCCAAATATCCCGGAGCGCGAGGCAGAGCCTCGCTTAGACCTGAACAGCAGTGGTTGGCCTGCCTGAAAAAATAGTTTAACGCTAAACTAACCCGATCCAAACCGGAGCCCCGAAGATGTCCGAAACCCCTTCAACCCGTCAGGCCGCCCTTGATTACCACGAATTCCCCAAGCCGGGAAAACTGGAGATTCGCGCCACCAAGCCGCTGGCCAACGGCCGCGATCTCAGCCGCGCCTATTCGCCCGGCGTGGCCGAGGCCTGCCTTGAAATCAAGGACGATCCCGCCACAGCGGCCCGCTATACCGCGCGCGGCAATCTGGTTGCCGTGGTCACCAACGGCACTGCTGTGCTGGGCTTGGGCAACATCGGCGCGCTGGCGTCAAAGCCGGTGATGGAAGGCAAGGCGGTTTTGTTCAAGAAGTTCGCGGGCATCGACTGTTTCGACATCGAATTGAACGAAAGCGATCCCGAAAAGCTGGCCGACATCGTCTGCGCGCTCGAGCCGACCTTTGGCGCGATCAACCTTGAGGACATCAAGGCACCGGATTGCTTTACCGTTGAACGAATTTGCCGCGAGCGGATGAACATCCCGGTCTTTCACGACGACCAGCACGGCACCGCCATCGTCGTGGGGGCGGCGGCGACCAACGCGCTTTATGTGGCGGGCAAGGCGTTCGAAGACATCAAGATCGTCTCGACCGGTGGCGGGGCTGCCGGCATTGCCTGCCTGAACATGCTGCTGAAACTGGGTGTGAAACGCGAAAACGTCTGGCTGTGCGACATTCACGGGCTGGTTTACGAGGGCCGCACCGAGGACATGAACCCCGCCAAGGCAGCCTTTGCCCAAAAATCCGACCTGCGCACGCTGGACGATGTGATTGACGGGGCCGACCTGTTTCTGGGCCTGTCCGGTCCCGGTGTCATGACCCAGGACCATGTCTCGAAAATGGCCAAACGCCCGATCATCTTTGCGCTGGCCAACCCCACGCCGGAAATCCTGCCCGATCTGGCGCGTGCGGTCGCCCCCGACGCGATCATCGCCACGGGCCGCAGCGACTTTCCCAATCAGGTCAACAACGTCCTGTGTTTCCCCTTTATCTTCCGCGGGGCGCTAGACGTGGGCGCGACCGTGATCAACGACGAAATGCAACTGGCCTGCATCGACGGCATCGCGGCCCTTGCCCGCGCCACCACCAGCGCCGAGGCGGCTGCCGCCTATCAGGGCGAACAGATGACGTTTGGCGCCGATTACCTGATTCCCAAACCCTTTGATCCCCGTCTTGTTGGCATCGTGTCCAGCGCCGTGGCCAAGGCCGCGATGGACAGTGGCGTGGCGACACGCCCAATCGAAAACCTTGAGGCGTACAAGACCAAGCTGGACGGTTCCGTCTTCAAATCCGCCTTGCTGATGCGGCCTGTTTTTGATGCGGCCCGCACCGTATCCCGCCGCATCGTCTTTGCCGAGGGCGAGGACGAGCGCGTGCTGCGCGCGGCACAGGCGATGGTCGAGGAAACCACCGAACGCCCGATTCTGATCGGTCGTCCCGAGGTGATCGAGGCCCGCATTGCCCGTGCCGGCATGACCATCAAACTGGGCCAGGATGTAGATCTGGTGAACCCCGAAAACGACCCGCGTTACCGCGACTATTGGGGCACCTATCACGAAATCATGGCTCGCAAGGGTGTCACCCCCGATCTGGCCCGCGCCATCATGCGCACCAACACCACAGCCATCGGTGCCGTCATGGTGCACCGCGGCGAGGCTGACAGCCTGATTTGCGGCACCTTTGGTGAATTCAGATGGCACCTGAACTATATCGAGCAAGTGCTGGGCACCAAGGATCTGCACCCTGTTGGCGCACTGTCGTTGATGATTCTGGAAGATGGTCCGCTGTTCATAACCGACCCGCACGTCCACACCACGCCCACGCCATACGACATCGCCCAGATCGTGATCGGTGCCGCCCGCCACATGCGCCGCTTTGGCATCGACCCGCGCATCGCACTGTGTTCGCAATCGCAGTTCGGCAACCAGGCCGGCGGCACCGGTGTTCCGATGCGCGCGGCGCTTGAAATCCTTGACTCCGAGCCGCGCGATTTCTGTTACGAAGGCGAAATGAACATCGACGCGGCCCTTGATCCCGAACTGCGCGACCGCTTGCTGCCGGGCGGACGGATGAAGGGGGCGGCGAACGCGCTGGTCTTTGCCAATTCCGACGCGGCGTCGGGCGTGCGCAACATTCTGAAAATGAAGGGGGGCGGGCTTGAGGTCGGGCCGATCCTGATGGGCATGGGCAACCGCGCCCACATCGTCAGCCCGTCGATCACCGCGCGCGGATTGCTGAACATGTCGGCCATCGCGGGCACGCCGGTCACGCAATACGGGTGATGTGCGAAAATGCATGACGCCGTCCCGTTTCCGGGGCGGCGTGCGTGCGTCTTGTGCAGATCGTTATTTCTGCGCGGGCTTGGCGCCGGGTTTGGATGGCGCTTTTTTCGGCTGCGGTTTTGGCATTGTGGCCATGGTGCATACTCTCGTTTGCAAGTGGCCCGGCACGGTGTCGGGCCTGCATTGAATATGCGCCTGAAAGAGATTCGAAAAAAGGGGCTGAATTGTGTGCAGGTGCAGCAATTTCCCTTTGTCGGCAGAAGGTTGCCGGATGCCACACGGCATCAGCCAAGGCTGGCCGACCCACCCCGCAAAGCGGCGGGTTTCACGCAAAATTGCAGCCCCCAAAGCGCCCTGTCCGTGTTATGATAGACGCTCGCAAAAACGGACCTGATGCGTTTTACGACCGTCCGCCTTCCAACGGGTTGGACAATCCTACGCAGCGCAGCCTATGACTTGTCCCAAGAGAGGGAGGACACATCATGGGATATCGCGAAGCCTATACGCGCTGGCAAAATGACCCTGAAGGGTATTGGCTTGAGGCGGCGCAAGCTATTGATTGGGACGTTGCACCGACGCAGGCGCTGTTTGACCGGGGCAACCACCTGTACGAATGGTTTGCCGATGCGCGGGTGAACACCTGCTACAACGCCGTGGACCGCCACGTCGTTGCAGGCAACGGCGACCGCACGGCGATCATCTATGACAGCCCGATCACTGGCCGCAAATCCAAGATCAGCTTTGCCGAGTTGCAGCAGCAGGTCGCAGGTTTTGCCGGTGGGCTGGCGGCCCAAGGCATCGCCAAGGGCGACCGCGTCATCATCTACATGCCCATGGTCCCCGAGGCGCTGGTGGCGATGCTGGCCTGCGCGCGTCTGGGCGCGATCCATTCGGTCGTGTTCGGCGGCTTTGCCGCGCATGAACTGGCCGTGCGGATCGACGACTGCGCCCCCAAGGCGATCATCGCGGCGTCCTGCGGATTGGAACCGAACCGCGTGGTGAAATACAAACCCCTGCTGGACGGTGCCATCGAACAGGCCGCCCACAAGCCTGATTTCTGCGTGATCCTGCAACGTGAAGAGGAAGCGGCCCCCCTGACCCCGGGGCGCGATCTGGATTGGGTCGACTTTCAACACGGCACCAGCCCCGCCGACTGTGTGCCCGTAGAGGGCACGCATCCGGCCTATATCCTCTATACCTCGGGCACGACCGGCGCGCCCAAGGGTGTCGTGCGCCCCACGGCGGGGCATCTGGTGGCGCTAAACTGGTCGATGAAAAACATCTATAACGTCGATCCCGGCGATGTGTTCTGGGCGGCATCCGATGTGGGTTGGGTCGTCGGGCATTCGTATATCTGCTACGCCCCGCTGATCCACGGCAACACCACCGTGGTGTTCGAGGGCAAGCCCATCGGCACGCCGGATGCGGGCACCTTCTGGCGGGTGATCTCGGAACACAACGTGCGCAGCTTTTTCACCGCACCCACCGCGTTCCGCGCCATCAAGCGCGAAGACCCCAAGGGCGACTTTCGCAAGGAATACGACCTAAGCTGCCTGCGGGCGTTGTATCTGGCCGGTGAGCGCGCCGATCCGGACACGATCGAATGGGCACAAAACCTGTTGGGTGTGCCGGTCTACGATCACTGGTGGCAAACCGAAACCGGCTGGACCATCGCGGGCAACCCTGCCGGGCTTGAGGCCCTGCCGGTCAAGATCGGCTCGCCCACTGTGGCGATGCCCGGGTATGACGTGCAGATCCTTGACGAAGGTGGCCGACAGATGCCGACCGGGGAACTGGGTGCGATTGCGATCAAACTGCCCTTGCCTCCGGGCACCCTGCCGACCCTGTGGCAGGCCGAAGACCGCTTTCGCAAAAGCTATCTGCACACCTTTCCCGGCTATTACGAAACCGGCGACGCAGGCATGATCGACGAAGACGGTTATCTGTACATCATGGCGCGCACCGATGACGTGATCAACGTGGCAGGCCACCGCCTGTCGACCGGGGCGATGGAGGAAGTGTTGGCAGGCCACGCCGATGTGGCCGAATGCGCGGTGATCGGTGTGGCGGATGCGCTGAAGGGGCAAAATGCCGTTGGGTTTGTCTGCCTGACCAAGGGTGTGAACCGCCCGCATGCTGACATCACCGCCGAATGCGTGCAACGGATGCGCGACCAGATCGGGCCGGTGGCGGCGTTCAAGCAATGTGTGGTGGTGGACCGCTTGCCCAAGACGCGCTCGGGCAAGATCCTGCGCGCGACCATGGTCAAGATCGCAGATGGCGACGCGTTCAAAATGCCTGCCACCATCGACGATCCGGCCATTCTGGACGAAATCAGCGATGCACTGAAAGCCATAGGTTACGCGGGGGGCTGAGCCAGCCCCTGACCCGGAACAGAAAAAGCCCGCAGCGCGAAACGCTGCGGGCTTTTTTCCATCGCTTCAGGCGCGTTTAGATCTTCGCCTTGGCGCTGTCGGCCCATTCGTCGACCTGGCGTTCGGCTTCATCCCGGGCCACGCCGTAGCGTTCCTGAATCTTGCCGACCAGCACTTCGCGGTCGCCTTTGGCCTCTTGAACTTCATCGTCTGTCAGTTCGCCCCACTTGGATTGGACCGAGCCTGTCAGTTGCTTCCAGTTACCTTGGATTGTATCCCAGTTCATGGTGTTACTCCTTTTGTTTGCCTCTGCATACTCAACGCGCAACCCCGTCAGGCGTTCCATGAAAAGCGACTGAAACCAGGAACCGACTGGCGCATTTCAGCCGATCGGCGTGTGCGCAATGTCGGCCAGATAGGCGTTGGAATAATCCACCTCCAGCTCGATCCAGACCGGCAGGTGATCTGACATCTCGTGGGTGCGCCAATCGCCATAGGTGCCCGGCCAGTCGGCATAGGGTTCGCCGGTGTCCGGCGCGCTGCGGATCGTTTTGGCAATTTCCTCGTAGTCGGGCATTTCCGCTTCGGTAAACACGGCCTCGTGCCAACAGATCACGCCATGCGCAAGCATATGCGATTCCGACGGTGGCCCGACAAAGGCAATCTGGTCGTAATGTTTGGTGCCCGTCAGCGAGGTCGGCCCAACATCGGGCACGTGAAAGCCTGCATCGGTCAACGCCGTCATGCCTGCGTCGTCGCGGCTTTCGATGTTCATGTCACCCAGAAAGATATGAACCTCGTCCTCGGCACGGGCGCGTTTGGACAGCTCGCGTGCCACCACGCCGATCTCGTCCTCGCGCAGCGGACGGCCCTGCTCTTGCGTGAAAACAATATGGGCGTTGCAAAGGGTAAAGCGGAACCACCCCGCCTGAAACGCCGCGAAAAATGGCGTGCGCCCCACCTGCTCGTCACCGGGCAAGGCGCCCTTGGGCAGGACCAGTTCACCGATCAGATTGCGAAAGCGCACCCGGTTGCGGTTATAGACAAAGGCCATGCGTTCGTGATTGCCCCGTCCGGCACCAGAGCTGTCGTTGATGAAGTAATCCCAATTCGGGCCCAGCAACTTCATCAGCCGCGCCATCGCCTCGGTCGATTTGACCTCTTGAATGGCGCAGATGTCAAAATGGTCGATGATCTCGGCAATGTAGTGAAAACTTTCGTTCAGGCGTGGGCGACCGCCATCGAAATGGCGGATGTTCCAGCTTCCGATAATCAGCGAATTTGGCTGCCGGCGCGCGGTGATCTGCCCGTTCAGCAATGCCCGCAGACGCAAAAGGCGGTCGGCGATCCAACCGGATTGACCGGGTTTGGTGCGCCCACGGGGGTAGTCGTATTTAAGAGATTGATAGAATGCCATGTGCTTTTCCTGAAAATAACGAGGGTAAATAAGCACAGGATAGCAGATTTTCCCGCTATAAGGGAGCTTTCATACAGCAGGCGACCTTGGCCCACGCCCGGCACTGGTCTTCCGAGGCGAAGCAGCGGTCAGTTGAACTGTTCCGAAATCAGCCGTTCTTCCAACCCATGGCCCGGGTCGAACAGGATGTGGTGTACGATACTGGGTTCGGACCGGATGATAACCGTGCGCACATCCCGCACCGACCGGCTGTCGGCATCGGCCATCACGGGGCGTTTTTCAGGTTCCAGCACGTCAAATTGCACTTCGGCGGTTTTGGGCAACAACGCCCCGCGCCAGCGACGGGGACGAAATGCGGCGACAGCGGTCAGCGCCAGAACATCGGCCCCGATGGGCAGGATCGGCCCGTGGGCGGAATAGTTGTAAGCCGTCGACCCCGCAGGCGTCGCCACAAGCGCACCGTCGCAACTGAGCGATTCCAGCCGCAGGCGGCCGTCGACCGTGATGCGCAGCTTGGCCGCTTGCGGACCAGCACGCAGCAATGACACCTCATTGATGGCCAGCGCGCGGTGCACGGTGCCATCGCCGCAGGTGGCGGTCATGGCCAGCGGGTTCACCTCGGCCTGTTCGGCAGCTTGCAGACGCTCGACCAGATCGCTTTCGGCATATTCGTTCATCAAAAACCCGATGGTGCCCCGGTTCATACCGTAGACCGGCGCGGGCAGATGCTGGGTGGAATGCAGCGTGTGCAGCATGAACCCGTCCCCGCCCAGCGCCACGATCACATCGGCACCGTCCTGTGGCACATCGCCATAGCGTTTCACCAACACCGCATGAGCAGCTTGGGCGACAGGCGCCGCACTGGCAGCAAAGGCTATTTTCAGCGACATCAGGGTTTCCTATCTGCACGAAGCTGCCCGATTTGAAACATATTATTCCTCAAGTCACCAGCACAGCCGCAATCTTTGGACTTTACGTCGTATTACCCGCTTTGCCCGCACGTCGGTTTCCGCTAGGAAACGGCGCAACATATCACGTCACGCATGGAGAATTGCACATGTCCGCCAACACATCCGGCTTTTTCACCCAAAGCCTTGCCGACCGCGACCCGGAACTTTTCGCAGCCGTTACAGATGAACTGGGCCGCCAGCGCGACGAGATCGAGCTGATTGCCTCTGAAAACATCGTGTCGGCCGCCGTGCTGGAAGCCCAGGGCACCGTGCTGACCAACAAATACGCCGAAGGTTATCCGGGCCGTCGCTATTACGGTGGCTGCCAGTATGTGGACGTCGCCGAAAATCTGGCCATCGACCGGGCCAAGCAACTGTTCAACTGCGATTTCGTCAACGTTCAGCCGAACTCGGGCAGCCAGGCGAACCAGGGCGTGTTTCAAGCGCTGCTGACACCCGGTGCCACCATTCTGGGCATGAGCCTGGATGCTGGTGGCCACCTGACCCACGGTGCGGCCCCCAACCAGTCGGGCAAATGGTTCAACGCCGTGCAATACGGTGTGAAACGCGACACGCTGAACATCGACTATGACCAGATGGAAGCGCTGGCGCTTGAGCACAAACCGGCGATGATCATCGCGGGCGGCTCGGCCATTCCACGTCAGATCGACTTTGCCCGTATCCGCGAGATTGCCGACAAGGTCGGCGCTTATGTGCTGGCCGACGTGGCCCACTTTGCCGGTCTGATCGCGGCGGGCGAATACCCTTCGCCCTTCCCGCATGTGCACGTGGCCACCACCACCACGCACAAAACCCTGCGCGGCCCGCGCGGCGGCATGATCATGACCAACGACGAAGCTTTGGCCAAGAAAATCAACAGCGCGATCTTCCCGGGCATTCAGGGTGGCCCGCTGATGCATGTGATCGCAGCCAAGGCCGTCGCCTTTGGCGAGGCACTGGACCCGTCGTTCAAGACCTACCAGCAGCAGGTCATCAAGAACGCCCAAGCCTTGGCCGACCAGTTGATGAAAGGCGGCCTTGATACCGTCACCGGCGGCACCGACACCCACGTGATGCTGGTCGACCTGCGCCCCAAGGGCGTCAAGGGCAACGCCACCGAAAAGGCACTGGGCCGCGCGCACATCACCTGCAACAAGAACGGCGTGCCGTTCGATGACGAAAAGCCGACAATCACCAGCGGCATCCGTCTGGGCAGCCCGGCCGGCACCACGCGCGGCTTTGGCGAGGCCGAGTTCCGCAAGATCGGTGACTGGATCATTCAGGTTGTCGACGGGCTGGCCGCCAACGGTGAAGACGGCAACGCCGAGGTCGAGGCCGCGGTGCGCGCCGAGGTTGCCGAGCTGTGCGCGCGCTTTCCGCTTTACCCCAACCTGTAAGTTTCCGAATTAAATCAACGGCACCCGCTGCGTTTCGCTGCGGGTGCCGGTCATTGTAAGATCAACAGTTTCTCTTTGAAGTTCGCCTGCGTTTGGTCCATTGTCTGGCCAAGCCTTAGACCCGAACGGAGGCTGAAGCATGGTAAAGAAACGCGCCAAGGATGATATCGGCCCGGCGACGAACGGGCTTGCGCTGCCGGATGAAAAGACGCTGCCCTACCCCCTGCGGGTGCAGGCGGTGTATATTCATGTCGGCGATTACGTGGAGCCCGCGACGCATCCGATCTATACGTTGATGGACAGCGCCGGCGCGCAACACACCTACAGCTTTGACCTGCCCGGACAGGTGACCCGCATCTCGGTCCGCCCCGGTCAGATTTTCACCCGGCGTGAGCGCGTGTTCGAATTCTGCTGTGACAGCATCGCACAAGAGTTTGCAGCGCTGGCCCCGCCGTCAAAGGTCAAACCGCTGAGCGCGCCACCCATCCAGCCGCGCGTTGCGACCACACCACGGCCACGCCCGCAGCCGAATGCTGCGCAGATCAGGACCGCCATAGCCAGACCACAGCGGCGCAACCGTGCGTTGGTGGCCGTCGCCGTGCTGATCGGTGCCGTGGCGTTGCTGTCTCAGGTCAGCGCGTCTGACAACGATGAACAAATTGCGGAACAACCGGTGGACAAGGCCCCGAACGCCACTGTCGTCGTTTCGGAATAGGCGGCGCAATTGCGACGGGTCACAAATGGCCCGACCACACCAGCCAGACCACGAACAGCGCCACAACCACGATCAGGTTGAACACGATCACCCCCGCCACACCCAGCAATTTCCCACGCCGCACATCGGCACGGTCAATCGTTTTCAGGTGCGCCAGCACATCCGTCTCGGCGCGGGCCACCGCTGCCAAATCAATGGTCCGCCGCAGCTTGGGATGGCCGTCGATGGCCTGTGCGCGCGCAACAACATCAGCCTGCTTGCGCACCTGTTTGGGAAGCCGCCGCCCCGCCTTGCGCACCGCTGCGGCAAAGGTTCGCGCCCTTACGCCCAGCGCTGTGTCCAATGCGTCGCGCAACCGTTCGGTGCGGGCGTCGAGTGTCATCTGCGTAGCCATGGCGACAGGCCTAGCGCACATGAACGAAACGCGCTAGCCCTAACGCCATGCTGAATTATATCGACCACCCGTCTGACGCCTCTGGCACCCCGCTCTTGATTGCTCATGGCCTGTTTGGCTCGGGGCGCAACTGGGGGGTGATCGCAAAACGCCTGTCCGACCAGCGGCGGGTCATTGCCGTGGACATGCGCAATCACGGGCAAAGTCCGCGCGAAAAATCCAACAGTTACACGGATATGGCAGCCGATCTGGCCAAGGTCATCGGCCATATCGGTGGGCCGATGGATGTGCTGGGCCATTCCATGGGCGGTAAGGCGGCGATGACGCTGGCGCTGACACAGCCCGATCTGGTGCGCCGGCTGGTTGTCGCCGATATTGCACCTGTGTCCTACACACATTCGCAGGCCGAATTCATCACCGCCATGCGCGGTGTGGACCTGAGCGCGGTCACCCGCCGGTCGGATGCGGCCGAGCAACTGGCCGCTTTGGGGGTCGAACCTGCCTTGCAGTCGTTCTTTACCCAGTCGCTGGATGTGGCGGGCAAGCGCTGGCTGCTTAATCTGGATGCGCTCGAGGCAAACATGACCGACATCCTGTCCTTCCCCGACGTCGACGGGCCGTTTGACGGGCCGACGCTGTTCCTGACGGGCGGCAATTCGCATTATGTCACCGCCGAACACCGTCCGCGCATGAAAACGCTGTTCCCGCAATCCCATTTCGCCAAAATCCCGGACACGGGCCACTGGCTGCACGCCGAAAAGCCGCGCGACTTCGAGGCCGCGGTGCGAACGTTTCTGACGATGGATTTTGACGGCGCCTAGGGCGGATCAGGCGGACTGCTCTTCGCTGTGAAACAGATCAAGTGAGGGCGTGCCGTTTCCGATCACATCGCCAAAGGTGCGGTCCTGCATCGCCGAAATTGGGTAGGCAAACGTGTCGATCCCCGCGTCAATGGCCGACGCCGCCCCTTCGGGCGTGTCCTCGATGGCCAGCGCGTCTTCGGCCTCGACATTCAGGGCGCGCAGGGCATCGCGGTAAATTGCGGTTTCAGGCTTTGGCCGTGCCGCCTTGGACCCATCCCCGATATAGTCGAACACCGACGGGTCCAGATCACGGCCCAGCGCGCGCAGGATCAGACCCACCTGGCGCTTGTCCTCGGTGCTGACAAGCGCGATCTTGATCTCGCAACGGCGGGCTTCGGCGATCAGGTCTGCAATGCCACGCCGCAAACGCGCGCCGTCCTCCAATGCCTTGCCGAAAGCATCAATCTTGGAATCGTATAGTGCGGTGGCATCGACCTTTTGATCCAGACTGTCGGCATAATGCTGAATACGGGCGCGGCCACCGATCACACGCGACAGGTCGGCGTAAACCTCGGGGCTCCAGCCCCAATCCAGATCATGGGTGGCAAAGGCCGCGTTAAATGCGCAGCGTTGCAACTCAAACGTGTCGGTCAGAACTCCGATGGATCCCAAAAGCAGCGCAGAATAGCCCAAAACAGATTCCCCCAAGAGTTCGGTTGATAACGCAACAGTGGGCCTGTGGTTCCGGCTGTCAGTCCTGCGCAGGCAAAGATTTTTGTGAATCCGCCTGAATGATGGGCCACAAGCGGGGTGACGGGCCTTGCGCCCGACGCCTTGTTGCCTATAACGCAGGACAATTTGGGCGCAGGGGGTGCCCGAAAACGTAAGGGGTCGCGCCATGCCAAAAAGAACCGATATCAAGTCCATCATGATCATCGGAGCTGGCCCAATCGTGATCGGGCAAGCTTGCGAATTCGACTACTCGGGCGCACAGGCCTGCAAGGCCCTGCGCGAAGAGGGATACCGGATCATTCTGGTCAACTCGAACCCTGCGACAATCATGACCGATCCGGGCATGGCCGATGCGACCTATATCGAGCCGATCACCCCCGAAATGGTCGCCAAGATCATCGAAAAGGAACGCCCCGACGCGCTGCTGCCGACCATGGGCGGACAGACCGGCCTGAACACCTCGCTGGCGCTGGAAGAAATGGGCGTGCTGGCGAAATACAACGTCGAGATGATCGGCGCCAAGCGCGAGGCCATCGAAATGGCCGAAGACCGCAAACTGTTCCGCGAGGCGATGGACCGTCTGGGCATCGAGAACCCCAAAGCCACCATCGTCACCGCCCCCAAAGGGCCGGACGGCAAGAAAGACCTTGCCGCAGGTGTGGCGCTGGCGTTTGAAACACTGGATTACGTCGGCCTGCCCGCCATCATCCGCCCCGCCTTTACCATGGGCGGCACAGGCGGTGGCGTGGCGTACAACCGCGAAGATTACGAACACTACTGCCGCACCGGCATGGATGCGTCGCCCGTGGGTCAGATCCTGGTGGATGAAAGCCTGCTGGGCTGGAAAGAATACGAGATGGAAGTGGTCCGCGACACCGCCGACAACGCCATCATCGTCTGTTCCATCGAAAACATCGACCCGATGGGCGTGCACACCGGCGACAGCATCACCGTGGCCCCGGCCCTGACGCTGACCGACAAAGAATACCAGATCATGCGCAACCATTCGATCGCCGTCCTGCGCGAGATCGGCGTGGAAACCGGCGGGTCAAACGTGCAATGGGCGGTGAACCCCGCCGATGGCCGCATGGTCGTGATCGAAATGAACCCCCGCGTGTCGCGGTCGTCGGCGCTGGCGTCCAAGGCGACGGGTTTCCCGATTGCCAAGATCGCGGCGAAACTGGCCGTGGGCTATACGCTGGACGAGCTGGACAACGACATCACCAAGGTGACACCGGCCAGCTTTGAGCCGACGATTGACTATGTCGTCACCAAGATCCCGCGCTTTGCGTTCGAGAAATTCCCGGGCTCCGAGCCGAACCTGACCACCGCGATGAAATCCGTGGGCGAGGCGATGGCCATTGGCCGCACCATCCACGAATCGATGCAAAAGGCGCTGGCGTCGTTGGAAACCGGTCTGACCGGCTTTGACGAAATCGCCATTCCGGGCGCACCCGACCGTGCCGCCATCACCAAGGCGCTGGCGCAACAGACACCCGACCGCATCCGTGTAATCGCCCAAGCCATGCGCCACGGCATCAGCGATGTGGACATCCACGGCATCACCATGTTCGATCCGTGGTTCCTGGCCCGTATCCGCGAGATCATCGACACCGAGGAAGAGGTCCGCGCCAACGGTCTGCCCGAGGATGAAAAAGGCCTGCGCCACCTCAAGATGATGGGCTTTACCGATGCGCGTCTGGGCACGCTGACCGGCCTGACCGAAGATCAGGTGCGCACCGCACGCCGTGCTGCGGGCGTTGTCGCCGTGTTCAAACGCATCGACACCTGCGCCGCCGAGTTCGAGGCGCAAACCCCTTATATGTATTCAACCTATGAATCGCCCGTCTTTGGCGAGGTCGAATGCGAAGCCCGCCCGTCCGACCGCAAAAAGGTCGTGATCCTGGGCGGCGGTCCCAACCGCATCGGTCAGGGCATCGAGTTTGACTATTGCTGCTGTCACGCTTGCTATGCGCTGACGGCATCGGGCTATGAAACCATCATGGTCAACTGCAACCCCGAAACCGTGTCGACCGACTATGACACCTCGGACCGGCTATATTTTGAACCGCTGACGTTCGAGCATGTCATGGAAATCCTGCGGGTCGAACAGGACAACGGCACGTTGCACGGTGTGATCGTGCAATTCGGCGGCCAGACCCCGCTGAAAATCGCCGCCGCCTTGCACGCCGAAGGCATTCCGATCCTTGGCACCACACCCGACGCCATCGACCTGGCCGAAGACCGCGAGCGGTTCCAGCAACTGGTCAACGGCCTTGGCCTGAAACAGCCGCACAACGGCATCGCCCATTCCGACGCCGAAGCGATGGAAATCGCCAAGGACATCGGTTTCCCGCTGGTGATCCGCCCGTCTTACGTGTTGGGTGGCCGCGCGATGGAAATCGTGCGGGATCAGGCCCAGCTTGAGCGTTATATCAAAGAGGCCGTCGTGGTATCGGGCGACAGCCCCGTATTGCTGGACAGCTACCTGTCCGGCGCGGTTGAACTGGACGTCGACGCAATCTGTGACGGCACCAACGTGCACGTCGCAGGCATCATGCAGCACATCGAAGAGGCGGGCGTACACTCGGGCGACAGCGCCTGTTCGCTGCCCCCCTATTCGCTGTCCGACGAGATCATCGAACAGGTCAAAGTGCAGACCCATGCGCTGGCGCTGGCCCTGCATGTGGTCGGCCTGATGAACATCCAGTTCGCGGTCAAGGACGGCGAAATTTACCTGATCGAGGTCAACCCCCGTGCCTCGCGCACCGTGCCCTTCGTGGCCAAGGCGACCGACAGCGCGATTGCGTCCATCGCCGCACGCGTCATGGCGGGCGAGCCGCTGACAAACTTCCCGATGCGCGCGCCTTATGACGCGTCCGCCAAATATTCGGACGTACTGCCGCTGGGCGATCCGATGACATTGGCCGACCCCAACATGCCGTGGTATTCGGTGAAAGAGGCAGTGCTGCCCTTCGCCCGCTTCCCCGGTGTCGATACGATCCTGGGGCCGGAAATGCGCTCGACCGGCGAGGTCATGGGCTGGGACCGCGATTTCCCCCGTGCCTTCCTCAAGGCGCAGATGGGCGCAGGCAACCCGTTGCCGCGCGAAGGTTGCGTGTTCGTGTCGATCAAGGATGACGACAAGACGGGCGACATGCTGGAAGCGGCAAAAATCCTGCTGGAACTGGGCTTTACCCTTGTGGGCACGAACGGCACGGCCAAATGGCTGACCGAAAATGGCCACACCTGCGGGACCGTCAACAAGGTCTACGAAGGCCGCCCCGACGTCACCGACCTGATGAAAAACGGCGGCGTGCAGATGGTCATGAACTCGACCGAGGGCACGCAGGCGGTCGAAGACAGCAAGTCGATCCGCTCGATCGCGCTTTATGACAAGATCCCCTATTTCACCACCGCAGCGGCGTCCTATGCCGCCGCTCTGGCGATCAAGGCACAGGCCGCCGACGATGTGGGTGTGAAGCCGCTGCAAGGGTAGACAGCGGGCAAGGCATTCGGGCAGGTTGGGGGCCAATGCGTCCAACCTGACGGGGTCTGTCATGCGTCTTTTTGTGGTCTTCTTGCTGATGATCGGCCTTGCCGCCTGTGACCTGCCGTTTGTTCCGCTGATCTAGCAACTGTATCTTCAACTTACTGGAACGGCCCTTGCAAGTGTGGATCTTCGTCCACATTTGTTAGCCAGTGCGGCCAGCATGGCGCCCTGCACCCGAAGCCCGAGGACACCCCCTTGCATCTGCCCCTAATTCCCCCCGCCACTGTGCCGTTCGGGGGCACCATCTGATGATGGACACGTTTCTGGATTTCTCGAAAATTATCATCGCCGACCTGATCCTGTCGGGTGACAATGCACTGGTCATCGGGATGGCCGCAGCCTGTCTGGCCCCTGAACTGCGCAAACGCGCAATCCTGTACGGCATGATGATTGCCGCCATTCTGCGTATCATCTTTGCCGTGGTGGCAACGGAACTTCTGGCCGTCCCGGGGCTGTTGTTTGTCGGATCGCTGTTGCTGTTCTGGGTGTGCTGGCGGCTGTACCAGGAAATCCGCGAACAAACCGATGCGCGCGCCGAAGCGGCGTTGGCCAAGGCAGACGATGCGGGTGCTGGCTACACCGGACCGCCCCGCCGCACGCTGCTGTCGGCGCTGATCTCGATCACGCTGGCGGATGTGTCGATGTCGCTGGACAACGTGCTGGCCGTGGCTGCGATTGCCCAAGGCAACGCCGAAATGCTGATCTTTGGCCTGGGGCTGGCGATCCTGCTGATGGCCTTTGCCGCGACCCTGATCATGAAGCTGCTGACGCGCTTTCCCGTCATCTCGTGGCTGGGTCTTGTCGTGCTGCTGTATGTGGCAGGCGAGATGCTGTTGCGCGGGTTTTTCGACGCTGATCTGGGCGTGGGGCCGATGCTGGGTCTGGTCAACGGCTGGGCCATGGGGGGCCACTGACCCGCCCTGTCATTGGATTTCTGAAAACGGCACAGTGATCTTTGCAAAGCCGACCGTGCAGGGGTGACGACGCGCCCGTCGCTGCATTAGCGTTCCGTCAACATGATGATGGAGCGCGCACTTTGCCCCGCGAATATCTGAAAAAAGCAACCAAATCCGCACGGACCGACGCGGCGGATGTCTCACAAACCGTCTCGGCGATGCTGTCCGACATCGAACAGGGTGGCGAAGACGCGGCCCGCCGCTATGCCACCCAGCTTGACGGCTACGATGGCCCCATAGTGCTAAGCGCCGACGCCATCGCAGAAGCCTGCGCGCGCGTGCCCCAAGGTTTGCGCGACGACATCACCTTTGCCCGCGATAACGTCCGCAGCTTTGCCGAGATGCAAAAGCAGTCCGTGCAAGACACCCACACCGAAGTCGTCCCCGGCCTGATCGCAGGTCAAAAAGCCATCCCCTGCAATGCCGCAGGCTGCTACATCCCCGGCGGGCGCTATTCGCATGTGGCCTCGGCCATCATGACCGTCACCACCGCCAAGGTCGCCGGTGTCCGCCACATCACAGCCTGCTCTCCGCCACGCCCCGATGTTGGCCTGCCGCCTGCAATCATCTTTGCCGCCCATCTGTGCGGGGCCGACAGTATTCTGGCGATGGGTGGCGTTCAGGGGATCGCCGCGATGACATTCGGGCTGTTCGGCCTGCCCCGCGCCGATATTCTGGCAGGCCCCGGCAACCAATACGTCGCCGAAGCCAAGCGCATCCTGTATGGCCGTGTCGGCATCGACATGGTGGCCGGGCCAACCGACAGCCTGATCCTGGCCGACGCCACCGCAGACCCGCACATCGTGGCCACCGATCTGGTCAGCCAGGCCGAGCATGGCTACAACTCGCCCGTCTGGCTGGTCACCGACAACCGCGCGCTGGCGCAGGACGTCGCCCGCCGCGTGCCCGCCCTGATCGCAACCCTGCCTGCCCTGAATCGCGAAAACGCCGAAGCCGCATGGCGCGACTATGCCGAGATCATCCTGTGCGACGACCGCGAGGACATGGCCGCCTGTTCTGATGCCTACGCCCCCGAACACCTGACGGTACAGGCCGCAGACCTGGATTGGTGGCTCGACCGGCTGACCTGCTACGGTTCGCTGTTTCTGGGCGAGGAAACAACCGTGTCCTATGGCGATAAGGCCACGGGCACCAACCACGTCTTGCCGACATCGGGTGCGGCGAAATACACTGGCGGCCTGAGCGTCCACAAATACATGAAGGTCGTCACATGGCAGCGCGCCACCCGGGCAGGTTCAAAATCAGTGGCCGCCGCCACCGCCCGCATCAGCCGCGTCGAAGGCATGGAGGGCCACGCCCGCAGTGCCGATGTGCGTCTGGCCAAGTATTTCCCGGACGAACACTTTGACCTTGCGGCGCAAACCTGACCGAACAGAAAGAACCCCATGACCATATCAGAACAGATCGTCGGCGATTTGGTGGCCAATGACATCAGCTTTGTCACCACTGTGCCGTGCAAACAACTGGGCGGCGTGATCGAAGCGGTCGAAGCCCACCCGGACATCATGCACGTCCCCGCGAACAAGGAAGACGAAGGCATGGGCCTGTGCGCGGGCGCATGGATGGGCGGCAAACGCCCGATGATCATCATGCAGAACACCGCCATCGGCGTCACGATCAACACACTGGTCACGTTGACTCAATTCTACCGGATGCCCCTGCCGATGCTGATCTCGTATCGCGGAGAGCTGAAAGAGCCCGTCGCCTGTCAGGCCGAAATGGCCGTCCACACCAAGGCACTGCTGGCGCAGTTGAACATTCCCACCTACCACTTTCACAAACAGTCGGACGCCGACGAACTGGACGCGATCCTGAAATACACCTTCATGTGCAACAAACCCGTCGCCATCCTGACCGACGCGACCTTCTGGGGAGGCTACTGATGAACCGTTCCGACATCCTGCGCGACATCGCCCCCGTGATCCGCGACCATCTGGTGGTATGCAACATCGGCCTGCCCAGCCAGGAACTGCACATGATCGACGACCAGCCCACCAACTTTTACATGCTGGGCACCATGGGGCTGGCCTCGTCCATCGGGTTGGGGCTGGCACTGGCGCAACCCAAACAGGTCATCGCCATCGACGGCGACGGGTCCGTTCTGACCAACCTTGGCACCCTGCCCACCATCGCCAACAACGTGGCCGACAACTACATCCTGCTGATCATCGACAACGGCAGCTACGGCTCAACCGGCGACCAGCCGACCTATGCGGGCAAGAAAACCTCGCTGACCGCCGTGGCCCGTGCCTGCGGCTGCGACACCGTGGTCGAAGTGGCCGCCAGGGACACCGCACAGGCGCTGACGGACGCGCTGGCGTCCAGACGCATGACCGTGATCGTCGCCAAATGCGACAGCGGCAACATCAAGGTGCCGGTGATCACCAAAGACCCCGTGGTGATCCGCGACCGGTTCATGACCGCCGTCCAGTCCTGAAAATCGGGGCGGTGACCCGCCGCCCCACCTTGACCTTCTGGCGCTAACACGGCTTGATATAGATCGCTGAAAAAAGGGGCAGATCATGTACACACCGGCGATCACAGGCACAGGTGTCTTCACACCCTCCGAGACGATCACGAACGCAGAACTGGTGACGGCCTTCAACGCCTATGCCGATCTGTACAATGCCGAACATGCCGACGGGATCGCCGCAGGCACGGTCGAGGCCAAGGACCACTCGTCCGAAGATTTCATCTTCAAGGCATCGGGCATCGAACAACGTTACGTGATGGTCAAAGATGGCATTCTGGACCCCACCGTGATGTACCCCAAAATGCGTCAGCGCAGCGATGACGAGCCGTCGATCATGGCCGAAATGGCGATCAAGGCCGCGCACATCGCACTGGATAACGCAGGCAAAACCGCCGCCGACGTGGGTGCTGTTATCTGCGCCGCCTCGAATCTTGAGCGCGCCTACCCCGCCGTCGCCATTGAAATTCAGGACCTGCTGGGCATTCAGGGCTTTGCTTTCGACATGAACGTCGCCTGCTCGTCCGCCACTTTTGGCATTCAGGCCGCCGCCGACATGATCCGTTCCGGATCGATCCGCTCGGCGCTGGTGATCAACCCCGAAATTTGTTCGGCCCACATCGAATGGCGCGACCGCGACTGCCACTTTATCTTTGGCGACGTGGCCACCGCCACCCTGCTGGAACGGGAAGAAGACGCAACAGGCACCTATTTCGCGGTCAAATCCACCCGCTGCGCCACCAGCTTTTCCAACAACATCCGCAACAACAACGGCTTTCTGCGCCGCTCGCGCCCCGACGGCATGAAAGACCGCCGCGACATGCAGTTCATGCAGAACGGCCGCAAGGTGTTCAAGGAAGTGGTCCCGATGGTATCGCAACACATCATGGACCATATGGCCGACGAAAATCTGGGCGCCACGGACATCAAACGCCTGTGGCTGCATCAGGCCAACAAAAGCATGAACGATTTTATCGGCAAAAAGGTTCTGGGCCGCACGCCCGAACCGCACGAGCAGCCCAACATCCTGCAAGACTACGCCAATACGTCATCGGCGGGGTCGATCATCACCTTCGCCAAACATTCCGCCGACCTCAAGGATGGCGATCACGGCCTGATCTGCTCTTTCGGCGCGGGCTATTCCGTTGGCAGCGTGCTGGTCGAAAAACACGGCTAAACCGGCTTCTTTTGGCCAAAAATATCCCGGGGGGCCAGGGGGCAGCGCCCCCAATTCGGCTTCACCAAGCCAGACCCGCTATTTCTGCGAGACCCGCTTGTGCACCGCTTCGACCGTCTCCACACGTTCCGAATAGCGGTCCACCAGATAATCGGCCCGCCCGCGCACCAGCCAGGTAAATTTCACCAGCTCTTCCATCACATCAACGATGCGGCGGTAAAACGGCCCCTCGGGCAGACGCCCGTCCTGAAACTCAAGCCACGCCTTGGGAATGGACGACTGGTTGGGAATGGTCACCATCCGCATCCAGCGCCCCAGAATGCGCATCTGGTTGACCGCGTTAAAAGACTGAGACCCGCCCGACACCTGCATCACAGCCAGCGTCTTGCCTTGGGTCGGCCGAATGCCGCCCTGCATCGACAGCGGCAGCCAGTCGATTTGTGTCTTCATCAGCCCGGTCATGGCCCCGTGACGTTCGGGCGACGACCACACCATGCCTTCGGCCCAGACGGCCAGTTCCCGCAGCTCCACGACCTTGGGATGCTCCTCGGACGTATCGTCCACCAGCGGCAGGCCAGCAGGGTCGAACATCCGCGTCTCGCAGCCCAGATGGCGCAGCACACGCGCCGATTCCTCGGCGGCGCGCCGTGAATAGCTGACGTCGCGCAGTGAGCCGTACAGCAGCAGGATGCGTGGCGGGTGGCGCGGATCATTCGCCGCGGCCAGCGCGTCCACATCAATGTCGGGCAATGCGTCTGTCAGAAGCGCGCCAATATCCTCAGGCACTTTCTTCTTCCAGATGCAGTTTCATGTCGATCAGCACGCGCTGCAACAGCGACGTCTCGCGCAGCAGGCGCTTGGCTTCGTTGACGGTGATGATCCCGTCTTCGATCGACTGCTGGTATTCACTCATCAGCATGGCAAAGCGTTGGCTTAGCGCGATCACATCCGCATTGACGCCACCCGTCGAAGGCGCGTTCTGGCGGCGGTCTTCGAACCCCAGGCTGCCACCCTGCAATTCTGCCAGCGCCGTGGTGACGAAAGGAAAGGACGCTTCTTTCTCCAGCAGCACCACCGCATCAATCGGCATGAACCGGTCGGCATGTTCCGGGTTGTCGGAATAATACCGCCCCAAGGTCGCCTTGGATTTGCCTGTCAAAGCGCAGGCAGGCTCGATGCCCACGTCCTTGACCAACGCTTCGGTGTGCTTTTTCAAGTAGCTGCCAATACCTGCCATACATCCCCACTCGGCTCTCACAAGGCTTCCCCGCAAGTCAGGTGGGAAAGCATCCAGTCTTTTCCCATTAAATCAACAGCGTGGAAATGTCATTTCTTTATCGTCCCTAGAGTTTCGGGATTTTTCGAGTGTCCTGTCCACCCCGCGACGGGAATGTGTCAGGCTCGTTGTGCTTTCGCCGCATGGGAATGGCGGGTCGGAGTGTTCGGCAGTCGGCGTAACGGGCCTCTTCTAAACGCCTCTGCGGGCGCTCTTCTCCCGCATCCGCCGCGACAGAAAACCGGCATTCGGCGCGGCACGCAGCCTTGCCTGCCCACGTGCCTTGGCGTACCTCTTGCCCTCATGGCAAAGCTCTATTTTCACTACTCGACCATGAACGCAGGCAAGTCCACGGTGCTGTTGCAGGCCGCGCACAACTACCGCGAGCGGGGGATGCAGTGTTACCTGCTGACCGCGCAATTCGACAACCGCGCAGGCCAGGGCCGCATCGCCAGCCGCATCGGAATCGGGCAGGATGCCGACACCTTCGGCCCGGACGAAGACCTGTTCGCCAAGATCCAGACCCATCTGGCCACCGCCCAGATTGCCTGCATATTCATCGACGAGGCGCAGTTTCTAAGCGATGCGCAGGTCTGGCAACTGGCCCGCGCGGTTGATGATCTGAAGGTTCCGATCATGTGCTACGGGCTGCGGGTCGATTTTCAGGGCAAGCTGTTTCCCGGCTCGGCCACCCTTTTGGCGCTGGCCGACGAAATGCGCGAGGTGCGTACCATCTGCCATTGCGGGAAAAAGGCGTCGATGGTCGTGCGGCAGGATGCACAGGGCAACGTCGTCAAGGATGGCGCACAGGTGCAGATCGGCGGCAATGAAACCTACGTCAGCCTGTGCCGCCGTCACTGGCGCAAGGCAACCGGCGATACCGCATGACCCACCACGCCCCCATGACTGTCTGGTGGGACCGGCTGGACATCAGCGGCACCGACGTCTGCCGCATCACGCAAGAAGGCAACGGTTGGGTGCTGGACGGCACCGCGATCTTTGCAGACCCCGAAACATCCTGTCTGCGCTACCGGATCGATTGCGCGCCCGACTGGTCGACGACGCAGGCGACTGTATCCGGCTGGGTCGGCGGCGGTGACAAACATCTGCGCGTCATCCGCGGCCCAGACGGTTGGACCTGCAACGGCGTGCCGGTGGCCAAGGCAGGCGGCCCGCTGGATATCGATCTGGGCTTTACCCCCGCCAGCAACACCAATGCCATCCGGCGTCTGGACCTGCGCATCGGGGACAGCGCCGAAACCACGGCCTTGTGGCTGGACACTGACGACTGGAACCTGAAACCGCTGCACCAGATTTACACTCGCACGGGACCGAACAGCTATGATTACGCATCGCCGGTTCACAACTATCTTGCAACACTGATTACCAATGATTTCGGCGTTGTCCTGACCTACCCCGACCTCTGGCAAGCACGCTAAACGGCGTTCGGCGCGTCCTGCCCGTCGATCAGCACCGCCCGCAGGTTGCGCAGCGCCATCAGCCCCATATCGGTGCGCACATCCAGCGCCGCCGTGCCCAGATGCGGCAGCAGCACCACATTGTCCAAGGCCACCAGCGCCGCAGGCACCTGCGGTTCGCGCGCATAGACATCCAAGCCCGCACCGCCGATGGTCCCGTTTTGCAGGGCGGCGATCAGGGCATCCTCGTCCACGACGTCACCGCGCGAGATGTTGACCAGATGCGCATGAGGCTGCATCGCGTCCATCACTGCCGCATCAATCAGGTTTCGCGTCTCATTCCCACCGGGCACCGCCAGCACCAGCACATCCACCGCCCCCGCCAGCGCGTGCAGGTCGTCATAGGGCGTCGTGTCAAAGTCCAGATGCTTGGGCGAGCGGGTGAAATAGGCGACCGTCATGCCAAAGCCGAAATGACAGCGCCGCGCAATCGCCTGCCCGATGCGGCCCATGCCAACAATGCCAACCGTCTTGCCCGTCAGGTGCATCCCCAACATCTGCGTCGGGTGCCAGCCTTCCCACTGCCCGGAGCGTACCAGGCGTTCAGCTTCGCCTGCGCGCCGCGCGCTCATCAGCATCAGCGTCATGGCGGTGTCCGCAGTGGCGTCGGTCACCGCGCCCGGCGTGTTGCTGACGATCAGCCCCTTGACCCGCGCCGCCGCCACGTCAATGTGGTTATAGCCCACGCCAAAGTTGGCCAGCATCACCGCGCGTGGCGTGGCTTGCGCAAAAACCTCGGCACTGAACTGGTCACCCAAGGTTGGCAGGATGGCGTCGTAGCCTTCCAGTGCCTGAACCATCTCCGCCTGTGACAGCGGCGCGTTGCTGTCGCGCATGGTGACGTCGAAATGCTTGCGCGCTTCGGCTTCGACTTCGGCAGGCATCGGGCGCGAGATGAAAACCGTTTTCAATGCATCCGCCCCCCGTCCGGCACCGCCTGATCGGGGCGCAGCAACACGATCTCGCCCGCGTCATCGGGCAGGCCCAGCACCAGCACCTCGGACATGAACGGTCCGATCTGGCGCGGCGGAAAATTCACCACCGCAACCACCTGTTTGCCCACCAGCATATCGGGTGTGTAATGCGCGGTGACCTGTGCGCTGGTCTTGCGCTCGCCAATATCTTCGCCAAAGTCGATCCACATCTTGATCGCAGGCTTGCGCGCCTCGGGGAAGGGTTCAGCCCGCAGCACGGTGCCGACGCGAATGTCGACCTTCAGAAAGGTGTCAAAGTCCAGATTATCAGCCATCGGCCAGCTCCTTTGCACGGCGTGTTGCGGCGGCCACTGCGCGGGGCAGCAAGGCCGGAAAGCCGTTTTCTTCGTCCATCAGCACCTCAAGCGCCGCCTGCGTGGTGCCATTGGGCGAGGTTACGTTGATGCGCAATTGGGTGGGGTCTTCGTCCGCATCCTCGGCCAATGCGCCGGCACCGGCCACGGTGGCTTTGGCCAGTTGCATCGCCAGCTCGGGCGACAGCCCCTGGGCCACGCCCCCTGCCGCCAGCGTTTCGATCATGTGGAACACATAGGCAGGGCCCGATCCGCTGACCCCCGTCACCGCGTCGATCTGCGCTTCGTTTTCCAGCCGTACGACCTGACCCACGGCGCTCAACAATTCCTCGGCCACGTCCAGCGCGCCGGCCCCTGCCGCGTTGGCGACAATGGCGGTGATCCCACGACCCACGGCAGCAGGCGTGTTCGGCATCGCCCGCACCACGGGGGTGCCTGCGCCCAATGTCTTTTCAAAATAGGAAATCGGCGTGCCCGCCGCGACGCTTACGAACGTCGTCTCGCCGCCACCCATATGCGCCATGTTGGGCACCGCGTCGCCCATCATCTGCGGCTTGACCGCCACCAGAACGATGGCCGGATGCACGGGCAGGTCGGCGTTGATGTGCACGCCGCTGGATTTCAGCCAGTCCGATGGATGCGGGTCCTGCACCCAGACCGACGTGGCAGGCAGACCGCGTTTCAGCCAGCCTGCCAGCATCGCCGACCCCATCTTGCCACAGCCCAGCAGCACAAGGCCGCGCTGTGCGATCACGTCATTTGTCATGGTTTGCCCTTCCCCGATATGGTTCAGGGCAAAGGTTTACGCGCGGCCATAGGCCTCTGCAATGGCGACATCCAACGCTTCTTTGGGCGTGCGATCGCCCCATGTCAGCAGTTGCAGCGCAGGATAGTAGCGCTCGGCGCTCATCACGGCGGCGTTGATCATGGTGTCGACCTGTTCGGGGCCTGCGATCTGACCGCCGGCCAGAACCAGACCATAGCGGTAGACCATCAGCTTTTGCTCTTCCCAAAAGGTAAAGGCACCGGCCCAGCACTGGTCGTTGATCAGGTTCAGCAGGGCATAAAGATCAGCCAGCTTGTCAGCGGGCGGTTCCATTTCAAAGGTACAGACCAGACGCAGGGTTTCGTCATAACCCGACCACGCCAACGTCAGCGAATAGGTCCGCCACTGACCTTCGACAGCCATTGCGATCTGGTCGTCTGCGATGCGGTCGAAATCCCAGTCGTGATGCGCCGCGATGTTCTCGACAATATCAATCGGGTGAATTTCGTCTTCCAGGTAATGCTCGGAAAGGGCCATGTCGCCACCTCTTTTTCTCGCTCTAGCGACGGGGCCTTGCCGCGCCCCCAAGCGCTAGGTGCCTGCTCTGGGTATCGGGGGATGTTCCCCTAACCTCTACCAAATATGGTGCAGGCGGGGCGGCTCTGTGGCAACCCTTTATTTGGGGATAACTTCAATAAGTTGTGGAAAAGGTTCCAAGGCGCACAAAATGGACGCCTGACGGAAGATCTGAGCGGACTTCGTTAACGACAAAGACCGCCCGCAACCTCTGACAGGTCGGGGGCGGTCTCTTTAACAGTGTACCGCAATCAACCGCTGGCGGGCCGTCTTGCGAATATGGTCAGACCTGCGCAAACGTCGGAACGGCTGTCACGCCTGGCTCCAGCCGCGACTTACTTGCTTTCCAGCGCGTCCAGACGGGCCTTCAGCGTCTCGTTCTCTTCGCGGGCCTTCTGCGCCATCGCGCGCACCGCGTCGAATTCCTCGCGGGTGACAAAGTCGCTGTCCGCCAACCAGCGGTCCATCAGCGACTTCATCGCGGTTTCGGCTTCGTCTTTCGCCCCCTGCGCCACGCCCATGGCGTTGGTCATCAGTTGCGAAATATCATCAAAAATCTTGCCACGCGCCTGCATGTGCATTCTCCTGTAACTGGCTTGTTATCTATATGGGGCGGTATGCCCGCGCCCGCAAGGTTGACTTCCCCCGCGCCGCACATGCATGTCGCACCCATGACCGGTTTGATCCCCTTTCCCGACATCTCGCCCGACATCTTTTCGGTGTCGCTTTTTGGTATGACCATCGCCCTGCGCTGGTACGCACTGGCCTATATCGTGGGCATCCTTGCCGGCTGGCGGCTGGTGGTCAGCGCGGTCAAACGCCCGACGCTGTGGCGCAACGATACGCCGCCGATGACCACCACCCAGATCGAGGATCTGCTGACCTGGATCATCATCGGCGTGATTCTGGGCGGGCGGCTGGGCTATGTCCTGTTTTACCAACCGGCGTATTATCTGGCCAATCCGATGCAGATACTGGCGATCTGGCAAGGCGGCATGTCTTTTCACGGCGGGCTGTTGGGCGTTATCACGGCAGCCTTTGTCTTTACATGGCGGCACGACATCCCGAAAACCTCTGCCGCCGATGCCATCGCGCTGGGTGTCCCGCCGGGGCTGTTGCTGGGGCGCATCGCCAATTTCATCAACGCCGAACTGTGGGGCCGTCCGACCGACCTGCCGTGGGGTGTCGCCTTTCCCGGGGACGCCGCGCAATATTGCCCGGATGTAGCGGGCCTGTGCGCGCGCCATCCCAGCCAGCTATATGAGGCCCTGCTTGAGGGGCTGATTCTGGGCGCTGTCCTGCTGATCCTTGTTTGGAAACGCGGCGCGCTGAAACATCCCGGACGGGTCGCGGGTACGTTCTTTGCAGGTTATGGCCTGTCGCGGTTTCTGGTCGAATTTGTCCGCCAGCCCGACGCGCAGTTCATTTCCCCTGGCAACCCGCTGGGGCTGGCGTGGCACGTGGGCGGCTGGGGGCTGACCATGGGACAGATCCTGTCGCTGCCGATGATCGTGCTGGGCCTGTGGCTGATCCTGCGCGCCCGCCCGCGTGCGGAAACCACCACCACCGCCACCCCATGAGCCTGCTGCGGATATTGACCGACCGGATCGCGGCCTCAGGTCCGATCACTCTGGCCGACTATATGTCCGAGGCTCTGCTGCACCCGACCCACGGATATTACACCACCCGCGATCCGCTGGGCACAGCGGGTGATTTCACCACAGCCCCCGAAATCAGCCAGATGTTCGGCGAGTTGATCGGCCTGTCACTGGCGCAAAGCTGGCTGGATCAGGGCGCGCCTGCGGCGATCACGCTGGCCGAACTGGGGCCGGGGCGCGGGACGCTGATGGCCGACATCCTGCGCGCCACGGCCCGCGTGCCGGGGTTCCACGCGGCCTTGCAGGTCACGCTGATCGAAGCCTCGCCCACCCTGCGCGACATTCAGGCCACAACGTTGCAGGCCCATGCGCCGCAGTGGCTGGACAGTGTTCACGCCCTGCCAGACCGCCCGCTGTATCTGGTTGCCAATGAATTCTTCGACGCCCTGCCCGTGCACCAATACCAACGCGACGGCGACCGCTGGCGCGAGCGGATGGTGGGGGCCGAGGGCACCGGTTTGCACATGGGCCTTGGCCCTGCAACGCCGCAACCCGCGCTGGCGCATCGGCTGGAAGACACCAAGCAAGACGACATCGTCGAGGTCAGCCCCGCCACCGGCCCGATCATCGACACCATCAGCACCCGCATCCGCGACCACGGCGGCGCGGCGCTGATCATCGACTATGGTGACTGGCGGTCGCTGGGCGACACATTGCAGGCGTTGCAAGCCCATCAGGCCACCGACCCGCTGGCCGATCCCGGCACGGCCGACCTGACCACCCATGTGGATTTCGAGGCGCTGACGCAGGCCGCCAACTGCCCTTTCACCCGCGTTACCCCCCAGGGCGTTTTTCTGGAACGTCTGGGCATCACGCAAAGGGCACAGGCACTGGCACAAACCCTGCGCGACGGCCCGCTTCAGGATCACATTGCCGCACATCGCCGGTTGACGCACCCCGCAGAAATGGGAAACCTGTTCAAAGTGCTGGGCCTCTATCCGCAGGGGGCCACGCCGCCACCAGGTCTGGAACCATGACGCTCAAGCCACTGACACATGAAACACTGGACCCGCTGCAACACGGGTTCTTCACCCGCGCGGGCGGGGCATCGTCCGGCGTGTTTGCCGGGCTGAACTGCGGCAGCGGCAGCACCGACCAATCCGAAATCGTGGCGATCAACCGTGGCCGTGTGGCGGCGCAACTGGACGTGCCCGCCGATCATCTGGTCAGCGTGCATCAGGTCCATTCAACCAAGGTTATTCCCGTCACCGCCCCGCTGGCCAACAAACCCAAGGCCGACGCGCTGGTCACCGCCACGCCGGGTCTGGCGCTGTCCGTACTGTCGGCGGATTGCCAGCCGGTGCTGTTTGCCGACCACAAGGCGCAGGTTATCGGCGCCGCCCACGCAGGTTGGCGCGGCACACTGGACGGCGTGCTGGAAGCAACGGTGGACGCCATGGAAGCCCTGGGCGCGTCCGCCGACAACATCCACGTGGTGATCGGCCCGTCAATAAGCCAGCGCGCCTATGAAGTGGGGCCGGAATTCTTCGAGACCCACATGGCCGAAGACGACGCCAGCGCCCGCTATTTTGCCAACGGCACAGGCGACAGGATGATGTACGACCTGCCCGGCTATGGCCTGCACCGACTGCGCAGCCGTGGCGTTGCCTCCGCCGAATGGACGCGGCACTGCACCTATTCCGATCCGGCGCAGTTTTTCTCGTACCGCCGCTCGGTCCACGAACGGGCCGCCGATTATGGCCGCCTGATTGCAGCCATACGGCTGTAACCCATAAAAAACAGGAAACAATTGGGGCAGCGCCGCCTTAATTGTTCCAATTTCGCCGCAATGTTTCTTCAAATTGGCCGAAACCGGTCCCAAGCGTGCCTGAAACCCCTGTCAGAAATGATCTCAACAGCGGCACAGACGCCGCCCAGATGACAGAGCAAAGGGCACCGACATGAAAACCAACACACGCTTCATCAAATCCGTGGTCGCAACTGCCGCTGACGACAAGACAGTGATGCCCTGGGCCCGTGGCCCACGTCGCGCCGCTTTCATCGCCAAGCGCAAGGCCGACCTGGATCGCAAGGCGGCCTGACCCCCGCCTGACAGAATCGAATCTGCACCGCTGACGCCATCGCCCGATTCGGGCAAGAATGCGACAAATGTGGCGACAGATGGCCGCGAGATCATACAATCCGCTCCTTTCGGGGCGGATTGATCCGTTTCAGGGGGCAAATGTTCCCAAAACTTTGACAGTTAAACCAATATTCAGCGATTAGAGGTTCATCAGACACGTGAACCTCAGTTCATCTGTCGTCGTCGGTGGGGGCCGACATCAGATGTGACCGACCAGAACAAGGTTATTCGCATGAACACCACCATGGCCCTTGCCGGGCAACCGCGCCGCTTCCACGCCTATGCCGCCCATAACGCACAGGGCAGCAGCCTGCCGCCGAACCGAACCTATGAATTTGCCGCCCTGCGCGCCGATGGCACCCGTCTTGTGGCCCAAACCAAGGCCCCCGCGCTGCCGCTGATCGAATCGGCCTTTTCCGCCTTTGCCCGTGGCACGGTGTTGGAAGGACGTGATGGCCCCATCGCAATCGAGGATCTGCAACCGGGCGACTGGCTGCGCACCGCCAACGGCGACGCGGCGCAAGCTGTCTGGATCGGTTCGACCAACTTTGTCCCCGCAGACACCGGCAAGCGCACATCGCTGATCCGCATCATGGCCGACAGCTTTGGCCCGTCGCGCCCCGAAAGCTTTCTGACCGTGGGGCCATCTGCCCGTCTGCTGCAAACCCCGCACAATCTGCGCGGCAGCCTTGCCTCGGGGGCGCAAATGCTGACACCTGCGCGCGATTTCGTGGATGGCGTGAATGTCATCGAGGTGACCCCGCCCACGTCGGTGCGCCTGTTCCACATCTGCCTGACACGCCATGCTGCGATCTATGCGGGCGGAATGCCAATGGAAACCTTCCACCCCGGCGCGCAAGCGACCCGCAATGTCAGCCACGCGGTCCGCGATATGTTCCTGGCGATGTTCCCGCGCATTTCCCATGTGACCGATTTCGGTCCGCTCGCGCATCCGCGCGCGCCCGAGCAAGTCGACTCGGCGGCCTGAACCGAACCAACCGGCCCGCGCGGCAGCGCGCGGGTCAGGCGGTCTTGCTCAACCGGTCTTCCAGAACGTCAAAGGGCACGCCTGCTTCGTCCTTGGCCTGACGGATCACCAGCGACGTCTTGACGCTGGCCACGTTCGGTGTGGTCAGCAACTCGCCCGTCAGAAAGCTTTGAAAACCCGACAGATCGGGCGACACGCATTTCAAGATAAAATCAACTTCGCCGTTCAGCATGTGACACTCGCGCACCAGCGGCCACGCACGGCAGCGGTCTTCAAATGCGCTCAGGTCGCTTTCGGCCTGACTGGCCAGACCGACCATGGCAAAGACCTGCACTTCAAACCCCAGTACATGCGCGTCCACATCGGCGTGAAAGCCGCGAATGTACCCCGATTCTTCCAGCGTCCGCACCCGGCGCAAACAGGGCGGCGCAGAAATGCCCACCCGCTTGGCCAACTCGACGTTGGTCATGCGCCCGTCTGCCTGAAGTTCTGCGAGAATCTTGCGATCAATTGGATCAAGCCGCGTATTCGCCATTTTGCCCCCGGAATTTGCGGTTGTTATAACACTGGCCGCGTTGTGCGCAATATTGTTTCGCCCTGACGCAAGAATCTTGCGGCCATGACGACAAAAAACGCCTGTTAGCGCTGCATATCGGACATGCAATTGCGGGGTTCAATCACAAAGCGCGGGCGACTATATCCAAAGGGCTGCATAAACCAGTCATAACACCGCGACCGCGACCAAACGGGGCGCCACGTCAGACCAACCCAAGGGGATCATCATGGGCGAGACACGCAAAACCAAGGTTCTGATCATCGGATCGGGCCCCTCGGGCTACACCGCAGGCATCTACGCCAGCCGCGCCATGCTAGAGCCGATTCTGGTGCAAGGCATCGAACCCGGTGGCCAGTTGACCACCACGACCGAAGTTGAAAACTGGCCCGGCGACACCGAAGTTCAAGGTCCCGACTTGATGGTGCGCATGGAAGCCCACGCCAAGGCGATGGGCTGCGAGGTTATCGGCGACATCATCACATCGGTCGATTTCTCGAAACGTCCCTTTGTCGCACAATCCGACAGCGGCACCGTCTATGTGGCCGATGCGATCATTCTGGCCACCGGCGCGCGCGCCAAATGGCTTGGCATAGAATCGGAAGAGAAATTCAAAGGCTTCGGCGTATCGGCCTGCGCCACCTGCGACGGGTTCTTTTATCGCGGGCAGGAAATCGTTGTGATCGGCGGCGGCAACACCGCCGTGGAAGAGGCGCTGTTCCTGACCAACTTTGCCTCCAAGGTCACGCTGATCCACCGCCGCGACGAATTGCGCGCCGAGATGATCCTGCAAGACCGGCTGAAAAAGAACCCCAAAATCGAAACCCTGTGGTTCCACCAGCTTGAAGAAGTCTATGGCACCGACAGCCCGCTGGGCGTCGAGGGCGTGAAGGTCAAGAACGTGAACACCGGCGAAATCACCGACATCCCCGCCAAGGGCGTCTTTGTCGCCATCGGCCACGCACCGTCGAACGAATTGGTCAAGGACGTGTTGGAAACCCACATGGGCGGCTATGTGGTGACCAAACCCGACAGCACCGAAACATCGATTCCGGGCGTGTTTGCGGCGGGCGATCTGACCGACCACAAATACCGCCAGGCCGTGACCTCGGCGGGCATGGGCTGCATGGCAGCACTCGAAGCGGAACGCTGGCTGGCTGAAAATGCGGATACGGACTTGGAAAAAGACACGTCCCTGCCGCTGGGCTACGGCGCCGAGGTCAAAGAGGGCGCGTAAGCCGCAGGCTTAGCCCGCTCGCCAAACATCTGCTCCAACGCCCCACGGTAAAAGGCGGCGTTGGCGTGGATGTCCATTGTGGACGGGTGCGCGGCGTATTCGTTGCGGATAAAACCACTGTCGGTGCGCAGGGCCGGATCGTGCTGGATCAGCCGCAGCCGGTCGTCCTGTTTGGGCATCATCGACAATGTCGCCCGCAGCGCCGCCGCCTGATGAAAGCGATAGCTTCCACTGTCGACAAAGGCATCGCCCAGCCGCACCCGTGCTGCATGTTCCGGCAGATCGGGCGAGGCGACCCAGATCGCACGTTTGAAAATCGGGTCCATCAGCATTTGCAGCGCCCAGGCGATGCGCGGCTGCAAGGCGCCGCGGTAGAAATCCTCAAGAGCTGCATCATCGCGGCCCACCACGGGCAGTTGCGGTGTCACCTTCTTGCCATCGCGCAGGCCCGGCTGGCCGGTGGTCAGATCACCATGCGCGCGCAGCACCTGATCACCGATGAAATTCCGCCCCACCAGACACAGGGTCACCCGTCCGCGATGCATCGACAGGTCGATGTCCTGCATCCGGTTGCGGTATTCGGGCCGGAACACGATTTTCTCATACCCGCTGCGCCGCCGCAGACGTGGCCAGCGTCCGCCGCTCTGTATCGCCGTGGTCCAGTTGATCGGCACGAACCAATGCGCCGCCGGGTCCAGATCGGGGGCGGCCGCCTGCACCGCTTCCTTGAAGCTGGCCAGATGGCTGTTGCCCGCAAACAGGATCGGATCCTGGGGCGTTGCCCCGATGTTCAGCCGTGGCGCGCCCAACACCGGCTGCGTCTGCGGTTTGACTTTGGGTGCAAAGGCATCCAGCAGCGCCTCTTCACAGCCGTCATCGACCAGCGCCTTGTCAGCGGCGGTGGTTTCCAGAAAACCGCTGCCCCCTGCCCCATGGTGATGGAAAAACACGCCCATCACGGCCCGCACGCCGTCTTCGGTGACGGTGCGCAGGTTGGCGTCATAGAACCGTGACCGGGCGGCGGGGTTGGTGATGATCTCGTAGGACGGGAAATAATCGACAAATTCGTGCCGCGCGGCGCAGTCGCCTGCCACGGCCCGCAGGACGGACTTGGAATAGATCGTCGCGGGCAACACATGCCCGTCGGTTGCCGTGGCGGTCAGCGGCACGGGCGACACCGTCAGCAACACCCGAAACGCGCGCCCGCCGCGAATATCGCGGATCATTTCAAGGCTGTCTTCCAGCGCGGCCATCGTGTCGGCATAGCCAAAGTTGCGAAAGGCATATGTATCGGGGTCGAACGTGCCACCCACCGCGCCGGGTGCAATGGGATAAACGGTGCCGTGCTGGCGATGCTCCCACGCCTCGGTCAGCCCTAGGGTGAACACGAACAGGTCCAGTCCCTCGATCATCTCGCGCACCGCTGTCAGATGCTGCGCGCGCGCCTCAAGCGCTTGGGCTGCCGTGTCAAAACCCTGCGCCGGAATGCGCGGGCGCAGGGCGTCAATCACACGGTCGTCGCGTTTCCAGATGATGCCCTTGGGCGGCTTGCCCCGCTGCACCTCTTGCAACAGTTGCGCCAATTGCGGGGCGGTATAGATGTTGCCGTACCGCGCCGAAAACTGGCCATAGCCGCCCTGTTCCGCCTGCTGCGGCGTTAGCCCCTCGGGCGCGGGTTCGGCATCAATCACGTCAAAGCCGTTTTGCGTCAGAAACCGCGCCAGATGCCGTGCAAAGCAACTGCCCGCCGTGGCCACGCGCATGTCGGGCTGAACCTGCCATTTGGGCGTGTGAATATCGCTCATCGCAACCGGATCACGGGTCTCGACGCCGGTTTTCCAAAAGCCACGCGGCGCAGTCTTGTCATAGGGATTGGTCATCCGGGCTCCACCTGTGGCTGTCATCGGCTTTTTCGCACAGGCCCTGTCACCTGTCGAGCGGGGTCACCCCGCATCGGCCCGTTGACGCCGGTCCTGCCCGCAGGCCATTGTGCGCACAATCAAGGAGCAGTGCATGTCCGATCTGTGGCGCGGCAACTGGGCAACCCGTGCCCGCATCATCAGTGGTCTTGCGCTGATGCTCTATGCGTTGCTGCATTTCCTGAACATCGGGCTGGGCCTGTTTTCGCCCGTCTGGCTGGACAAGGGACAGGACCTGCGCCAGCTTGTGACCCGCAATGCGGTGGGCGAAGTGCTGCTTTACACCGCGCTGATCCTGCACGCGGGCCTTGCGCTGTGGCGCCTGATTGAACGGCGCAGCCTGCGCATGGCGCGCGCCGAGGCGGTGCAATATGCGTTCGGGTTTGCCATTCCGCTGCTGCTGCTGACCCACATCACCTATACCCGCGTCGCCCACGAGGTGTACGGCGTCCACGACGAAATGGGCTATCTGATGTATCTGATCTGGGGCACGCGATCGGCGCTGACCCAAACCGTGCTGCTGTTGATCGTCTGGACCCACGGCTGCATCGGCCTGCACCTGTGGCTGCGCGGGCGCGGCTGGTGGCGGCGCAATACGCATCTGCTGACCGGACTGGCGGTGTTGGTGCCCGCCTTTGCGCTGGCCGGTTTCGTGACGGAAAGCCGCCGGTTGCAACTGGTCGCCCGGGACGAGGACACGCGGCTGGACATGCTGGATGATTATAACTTTCCCGGCCCCACGCAGTTTGACGGGCTGATCCAGATCGACGCGACGCTGTATTGGGGGTTTGTCGTGGTGCTGGCCACGGCGCTGGCGATCCATTTCGCGCTGCGGCTGAACGCGCGGCGTTCCAGCGTGCGCATCACCTATACCGGCGGGCCGACAATCACCGCAGCGCGCGGTCAGACCCTGCTGGAAATGTCGCGCACTGCCGGCGTGCCGCATACCGCGCTGTGTGGGGGCAAGGGGCGGTGCACCACCTGCCGCGTGATGATCGAAGACGGCGCCGACGACCTGCCACCCCCATCAGAGGCCGAGGCGCGCAGCCTGCGGGCCGTGGGGGCAGCCCCCGGCACGCGGCTGGCCTGTCAGATCCGGCCCAGTCAACCGATGACGGTTCACCGTGTCTTTGCCAGCGGCACGCAGACGGCGCGCGGATCGGCCACCCAAGGGCAGGAACGCCCCCTTGCCATCCTGTTTCTGGATATGCGCGGCTTTACCGCCCGCACGGCGGGGCAACTGCCCTACGATGTGGTGTTCCTGCTGAACCGCTTCTTCGACGCGGTGGTGCCTGCGGTCACCGCATCGGGCGGCAAGATCGACAAATATCTAGGCGACGGCTTTCTGGCGCTGTTTGAAACCCCCGACACCGCGTCGTCAGCACAGGCGGGGCTGGCGGCGGCGGCCGGGATCGGGCGCGCGCTGAATGCGTTTAATGCGGGACTGGAAGCCGAAGGCGCACCACCCGTGGGCATCGGAATCGGGCTGCATCTGGGCAACGTGGTGCTGGGCGAAATCGGTGCCGCCGGCCACGCGCCCCGCACGCTGATCGGTGACGCCGTCAACGCCGCCAGCCGCCTGGAAGCGCAGACCAAACCGATGAAAGTCGAACTGCTGATCAGCGCCGCGGTTCTGGACGCCGCCGGACTGGACCGCCCCGACGGCCTGGTGCCGCTGGAACTGCGCGGCGTCGACGGTGTCATTGACGCCCTGCCCGTCCCAAAGGCCGCCGATGCGCCCCAAAAGCCACAGTCGTGACCCCTGCGCCATGACATCAGCACAATCCCGTCATGCACCATTCTGCGAAACGGGTCGAAATCGGGCAAAATGGCCCAAAAATGCCGTTTCAGGGGGGAATTTATGCCGAAATTTGCGCATATGAGATATCGCAGACGCTCTACATCTGGACGCCCCGCGCCCAGCCCGCTATTGCGCCTCAAGTGTTGCCCGCAGGGCTGCTTCCACCCGTTGAACGAAAGAAATCTTCATGCCGATGCAGAATAATCTCGCCCCGATTCCAGAACTCTATGTTTCCTACGATTCCGCTCAAAAACTTAAACTCGAAGCAGCCGAACTGGTCAGCCACGATCTGACCCCGCGCCAGATCTGCGATCTGGAATTGCTGATGAACGGCGGGTTCAACCCGCTCAAGGGCTTTTTGTCCGAAGAAGATTATAACGGCGTCGTGGACAACATGCGCCTAGCCGACGGCAGCCTGTGGCCCATGCCGATCACGCTGGACGTGGGCGAGAAATTTGCCGAAGCGCTGGAAATCGGGCAGGACATCGCCCTGCGCGACCAAGAAGGCGTGATTCTGGCAACCATGACCGTCACCGACCGTTGGGAGCCGAACAAGGCGAAAGAGGCCGAGAAGGTCTTTGGCGCCGACGACGACAAACACCCCGCCGTGAACTACCTGCACAACCAAGCGGGCAAGATCTATCTGGGTGGTCCGGTCACCGGCATCCAGCAACCCGTGCACTATGATTTCCGCGCCCGCCGCGACACGCCCAACGAATTGCGCAGCTATTTCCGCAAAATGGGCTGGCGCAAGGTTGTTGCGTTCCAAACCCGCAACCCGCTGCACCGCGCCCACCAGGAACTGACGTTCCGCGCCGCACGCGAGGCACAGGCCAACCTGCTGATCCACCCTGTTGTCGGCCTGACCAAACCGGGCGACGTCGACCACTTTACCCGCGTGCGCTGCTACGAGGCGGTTCTGGACAAATATCCGGCGGCCACCACGTCGATGTCGCTGCTGAACCTTGCCATGCGTATGGCAGGCCCGCGCGAGGCTGTGTGGCACGGTCTGATCCGCAAGAACCACGGCTGCACGCACTTTATCGTCGGTCGCGATCACGCAGGCCCCGGCTCGAACTCCAAAGGCGAAGATTTCTACGGCCCCTATGATGCGCAGGACCTGTTCCGCGAGCATCAGGAAGAAATGGGCATCGAAATGGTCGATTTCAAACACATGGTCTGGGTGCAGGAACGCGCCCAATACGAAGCCATGGATGAAATCGAAGACAAGGATGATGTGACCATCCTGAACATCTCGGGCACCGAACTGCGCCGCCGCCTGCAAGAAGGTCTGGAAATCCCCGAATGGTTCTCTTTCCCCGAAGTGGTCAAGGAACTGCGCCGCACCAAGCCGCCGCGTTCGAAACAGGGCTTTACCGTCTTTTTCACCGGCTTCTCGGGTTCGGGTAAATCCACCATCGCCAACGCGCTGATGGTCAAGCTGATGGAAATGGGCGGCCGCCCGGTGACGCTGCTGGACGGCGACCTGGTGCGCAAGAACCTCAGCTCGGAACTGGGGTTCTCGAAAGAGCACCGCGACCTGAACATCCGTCGCATCGGCTATGTCGCATCGGAAATCACCAAGAACGGCGGCATCGCCATCTGCGCGCCCATCGCGCCCTATGCCACAACACGTCGCGCCGTGCGTGAAGACATCGAAGCCTTTGGCGCCTTTGTCGAAGTGCACGTCGCGACCACCATCGAGGAATGCGAGCGCCGGGACCGCAAGGGCCTGTACAAACTGGCACGCGAAGGAAAGATCAAGGAATTCACCGGCATTTCCGACCCTTACGACGTGCCCGAGAACCCCGAAATCCGCCTGCAAACAGAGAACGTCGAGGTGGACAACTGCGCCCATCAGGTTCTGTTGAAACTGGAAAGCATGGGCCTGATCGCCGCCGAATAAGGCGCGATTGCTCTGACAGATCACAAGGCCCCGCTGTTCCCCGCGGGGCCTTTTTTGTGCGTCGTTCCAACCGTGCATATCCGCAAACGCGACAGCCGGAAAACCACACGCCTGGCATGTGTCTTTGTCACCTTGGCCGCCGGCAAGCCTTGAAAGAAACAGCTTTTGCGTTTGTCGGGAACTTTCTGCTTAACCGGGGGTTGTAGATGTAGATAAATCCGTTGGTGTTTTATTCGTAACAAGTAATTTTTTTAGCCGTGTCTTCATCAGGCGACTTTCGTTCACACCGCGCCAACCTGCGCGCCTCCGATGCTCCACCGGATTAGCTAAGGAGCTTTATATGAGAAATCTTTTTCTGACCGCCGTTTTCGCGCTCGGGATTCCTGTGGCGGCCATTGCCCAAGACATCTTTTCGGTGATTGGGCCAGATGGCACGGTTGTCAAAACCTATTCCTTGGAACAGCTCGACGCGCTGGACCAGACAACCTATGTGACGAAGAATCCCTTCATTGATGGCACATCCGAATTTTCCGGCCCCTTGGCGCGTGTTGTCTTGGCCGATGCCGGTCAGGACATGCCATCGGACGCGCAAATCAGGGTAATGGCGATCAACGACTACAAGATCGACATGCCGCTTGGCGACATTCTGGACTTTGACGTGATGTTGGCGACCCGTCGTGACGGTGAAACCATGTCGCTGCGAGAAAAAGGACCGATCTGGATCATGTATCCGATCTCGGACCACGCGGAACTGGAAGACGAGGCCATCAACAGCCGACTGGTCTGGCAAACTAAAAGCATGCAGATTGTAGAGTGATCTGAATATGCTGCGTAAACTTAGGCTTCTTGTCCTTGGGTCCCTGTTTGTGCTGCTCGCCTTGATTGTGCTCAGCCTGACCTCGGTGCGCGAACGCGTTTCGGGGCTGGAGGGCGGGAATCCAACTGGGCCGATCTGGTTTGTGACCGGGATCGAATACGATCTGCTGCAACTTGAACTGGCGCTGAACGATTACACGCTTGGGCGCAGCGGTCCCGAAGATGTAAACCGTCGCTTCGACATCCTGTGGAGCAGGTTGGTCGTGATCCAGAAAGGCGAAACCGCAGACAAACTGGACCAATATCAGGTCGACAGGGCTGTCCTTGGGCGGCTGTTTACAGTGCTTCAAGCCAACGACAGTCTTATCGTCAACCTGCCGCAACAGATTGTGCCGAACTCGGATGTGCGCAGGTTTCTTGACGAAATCACCAGCTACAATTCCGACCTGCGCAACCTGTCGCTTGATGTGCTACAGGCCTCGTCGCGGTTGTCGAAAACCCGGCGCGAAGACCTTTCCGCGATAAGCACGCAGAATTCAATCCTAACGGGATTGGTTGTGGCGGCATTCGTGGTGCTGGGCGCCTTGCAAATTCTTGAGACCGCACAAACCAAAAGAGCGCTGAAAGAAAAAGAGCGGCTGTTGCAGGATGCAACGGCTGCAAATGTCGCCAAATCACAGTTCATTTCCGTGATGAACCACGAACTGCGCACGCCGTTGACCTCGATTCGCGGGGCGGTGACCCTGCTGAACGCCGGCGCGGCGGGTACATTTCCCGAAAAGGCCAAAAAGCTTTTGGATATGGTGCAAAAGAATTCAGAACAGCTTTCGCTGCTGATCGAAGATATCCTCGAGATCGAAAACCTGACGGCCGGGCGCATTGATCTGCGCACCGAAGTCGTGGACTTGGCAGCCTTGATCGCGGGCGAAATGTCCAATTTCCAAGCCTACGCCAAAGCTTCGGACATTACGGTGACGCTGACCAGCCAAGACGGCATAGCGCCGGTCAAGGTCGACACCAAACGTATGCGCCAGGTGCTATCGAACCTCGTTCATAACGCGGTCAAGTTCTCCAAACCGGGCAGCACGGTGGGCGTCGACCTGACGCAGACCGACGGCGGCGTGGTCATCGCCGTGTCTGACACGGGCATCGGAATTCCAGATGATACTTTGCCAAAAATCTTCGACTCGTTCTATCAGGTCGACTCGTCGGATTCGCGCAACAAGGGCGGCACGGGTCTGGGTCTGAGCATTGTCAAAAACCTTATCCAGGCAATGAACGGAACGGTGTCTGTCACATCACACCTTGGGCGCGGCACCACATTTTATGTGGTGCTGCCTGCGGCCTCTGGCGTGGCTCTGACATCCGACGTCCAGGCGGCCGAATAGCGCTATTCGGCGTCGCGCAGCATCTGCGCAGCGGCCACTTCGTAATCTGCCCACCGCGTCGCCTGCGATTTGGCCCGCAGCAACGCAGGTCGCATGGCGTCGTACAGATCCGCGTCCGCCTTCGCGATGGCGGCCAGTATCTCGTCCTGCGTGGTGCACACAATCATGCCATCGGGATCGAAATAGTCCGCGACATCCGGCGCGCCCCAATAGATCGGCACTGTTTCGCACAGCAACGCATCGACCAGCTTTTCGCTGAAATATCCTTGCGCGCGGATATTCTCGATCACCACCGAAAAGCGGAACGGTGCCAGACCTTCGTGCTTGTGTTCAAACGGCGCATAGCCGCGGCCCATCAGCGTCACACCGTCGGTCGCCTCGGCCACCGCATGACGCAGCTTGTGCCCCTCCAGATCGCGCCGGTTCGACGCGATCAACGACACGTCCTCGGTCTTGGACAGGTCCAGCGTGTCCCAGTCCGGCACCCACGTACGCGCCGCCGCCAGAAACCGCGCGTTGGGTGCCGCGTGCAACAGGGTGGCGTCATGTGTGAAAATCCGGTGATAGCGCCGGTGCGTCCAGCGCAACAGCCGCAGGTGGCGGGCATGAATGGCGCGCGGTTCAACCACCATGACGCTGACTTGGGCAGACACGCCAAAGGGACGCAGGTGCATCGACGTCTTGGGATAGACCAGCAGATGGTCATCCGGCCCAAGATCAGCCACCGTGCCACTGCTGAACGCGGCAGGGCGTCCCACCGGCCAGTGCAGCATGTTCAACGGCAGATCGGCCACCCGTTTGCCAATGCCGTTGCCATAGGGCAAAACTGCGATTGCGGCTTCAGCCATGCGGCAGGTTCGCTGTGCCCGACATCAGGACAAAGCCGTCGCCCGCCACCTCGACCCCGGTGATCGCATCACGCGGCCCCAGCACGCGCACTTGCGCCTGTCCGGGGCGGCCCAGCCCGTGCCCTTGTTCGGCGGTGAACTCTGGCGCATCAATCAGGCCCTGCGCCCATAGATAGGATGCCATCGCCCCGGTAGCCGAGCCTGTGAACGGGTCCTCGGGCGGGCTGGGCGGGGCCAGCAGCAATCGCGCGGCGGTGTCACCTGCGTCAGTAAACCCTTCCAGCGCACACCAGAACGGTTCCATCATATCCGTACCGCTGCCCATCTCGACCGACAGATCGGCCAGCGCCTTGGGGTTGAAAGACAGCCGCTCTAGCGTGGCGCGGTCCTTCAGAACCGTGATGACAAAGGGCAGGCCCGTGCTGACCAGTTGCGGCGGGCTGATAATGTCATCTGCCGTCACACCGCCCACCGCCGCCACCAGCGCCGTATCAACCTGCGCGCCGAACTGCGGCGCGATCTGTGTCATCGTGACCCGGCTGCCCTGCACCGTCACCGGCACCAACCCCGCGCCGGTTTCCAGCACAAGCGGCCCGTCCCCGATCAGCCCGCGCGCGCGCATCGCGGCCACCGTGGCAATTGTCGGATGACCCGCAAAGGGTATCTCGCGGCTGGCCAGAAAATAGCGCACCCGCACATCTGCCACATCCGAGGGGCCGGTGAATGTGCATTCGACCAAAGATGTCTCGCGCACATAAGCCATGCAAATATCATCGCTCAGCTCTGCGCCCTGATGCACCACGGCACAGCCGTTGCCTCCGAACGCGCGGTCGCAGAACGCATCCACCCAGTCAAAATCAAACGTCATGGCACCCCCACATAGGCCTTGGCCGCCCCGAAATCACGGCGCACCGCCTCGAACTCGGCTTCGAATCCGACCATAGTTGTCCCGAACGCCGCAAGAAAGGCCGCATCCTGATCCTTTGTCTCGCCAAGTTGGGCAAAATAGTCCAGCAGCGCCTGCGGCCCGTATCGCCCCGCCAACAGGAACGCCGCAAACCGCGCGACGCCGTAGGCCTGCCCGTCGCCCAGCGCGCCGGTGGCCCGCATCTGGTCCAGCGTCAGACGCGACCGCCGGGCCGAGGATTGCAGGTTGAACAGGGCCACCCCGTCCACCGCAACCCCGCCGGTGCGAAAGTGGTCTTCGAACACCTCTGCCGTGCCTTCAACCAGCCACGCAGGCCCCATCAGCCAGTCGTCGCCCAGACGTCGCGCGGGACGGTCCCGCGCCAGATCATATTGCAATTGATGGACATATTCATGCGCCAGAACCGCCCCGGCTGACACGCGCAAGACCTGACTGGCATCCTCCCCCGCGACGGGCGCAGGCCAGCACAACGCGATAAACGTGCGGTTGGCGGCACCGCCCACGCGGGTTTCAGGGCAAATCCGCCCGCCGTCCAGCGCCCTGCGACGCACGCGCCATCCGCCTGCCCTTTGCGCGGCCTGAACCTGCGCCAACAAGGTCGCAGCGTCGCCCGCCCCCACCAGCGCAAACCGCGAGGTCACCTCAACACCAAATGTTGTCAGAAAATACCGACGCACCTGCGTCTCTATCTGGCGCAACACCGCGCGCTCTTGCGCCGTGGTTGCGTGAACCGGCACATCGGCCCACAGGCTGCCGGCCCACAGGGCCAGCAGCAACGTTACGTATTCAGTGCACCGCTTGGGGTGCCAGATCATTCTGCCGCGCCAGCACAAAGGCCATCTTGCGATCAGCGACAAGCGCAATCTGCGTGCCCTGTGCATCGTGCACGGCGTAAAGATGCTCAAGCCCTTCGGCCTGCTCCTGCACCTCTTCTGGCAGGTCGCTTACATCAATCGTTTTGACGTAGACGATGTTGCTTTTGGGGTCTGTTTCAAATGGCGTTTCCATGTGGTTACCCTTTCCGAATGCGGATGGTCTGGACGACTGTTTCGGGTTTCGCCCGCGTCAGATCGACATGCAGCAGACCGTTTTCGATGATCGCCTCTCCTACCTCAACGCTGTCAGCCAGCACAAAGGTCCGTTGGAATTGTCGCGCGGCGATGCCACGGTGCAAAAACACCCGGCCCTCGTCGTCGTCGGATTGTCGCCCGCGGATCACCAACGTGCGATCCTCGACCGTGATTTGCAGGTCTTCCTCGGCAAAACCGGCCACCGCCAGCGTGATGCGATAGGAAAAATCGGAAGTTTGTTCGATATTGAAAGGCGGGTAGCCTTCGTTGCCGGATTTCGCCGTGCGTTCCAGCAGGCGCTCCAGTTGCTCAAACCCCAGCATATGCGGATGCGAGCCTAGCGTCATTTTCGTCATTGCGACACGTCCTTATCAGATCAAGCGACAGTCAGATGCGGCCCCGTTTGGCAACCGCCTGTTCAGAATATGGGAAGATTCCCGCCCCCAGACAAGAGGCCGGACAACTCCAAGGCCCCCGCATTGTCAAAAAAGCGACAATTCAAGCCACCCAATCGCGGCATTTGCAACGCCAAGACACTATGCGCAGCGGGCGTCATCGCCTATGTATACAACTCCTCAAGATCCGGGAATCACAGTCCATGAATGCGCCCTCTGACCTTTCGATGAAGAACGACGACGTGCTGCGCGTCGAACTGGAAGTGTTCCGGCGCGAACATCGTGATCTGGACGAGGCGATTTCCGCCATGACGCAGCGCGCCACATCCGACCCGCTGACCCTGCAACGGCTGAAAAAGCGCAAATTGCGCCTGAAAGACCTGATTTCCACAATCGAAGACCGTCTGACCCCCGACATCATCGCCTGAGCCTTGCTCCGCCGCGTCATGTCCGTATAACTCCCCGACAAAACAGCAATACACGAGGGCGCAGGATGACAGACCAATCCCCCAAAGTCGGCATTATCATGGGCAGCCAGTCCGACTGGCCCACCATGCGCGAAGCCGCGCAAATGCTGGAGGATCTGGGCGTGGCGTTTGAAACCCGCATCGTGTCCGCCCATCGCACCCCCGACCGGCTGTGGGACTATGGCAAGACGGCTGTGGATCGCGGTTTGCAGGTGATCATCGCGGGCGCAGGGGGTGCTGCGCATTTGCCCGGTATGATGGCCTCGAAAACCCGCGTGCCGGTGATCGGCGTGCCGGTGCTGACCAAGGCACTGTCGGGTGTCGATTCGCTTTATTCCATCCTGCAAATGCCGCGCGGCTTTCCCGTGGCCACCATGGCCATCGGTGCCGCAGGGGCTGCCAACGCGGGCCTGATGGCGGCGGGTATCCTTGCCTTGAACGACCCTGCCCTGGCACAGCGTCTGGACCAATGGCGCGCCGACCTGTCTGCCTCGATCCCGGAAGAGCCCAGCGATGATTAACCCACTTCCTACCGGCGCCACCATCGGCATTCTCGGCGGTGGCCAGTTGGGCCGTATGTTGTCGGTTGCCGCCGCCCGTCTGGGCTTTAAAACCCACATTTATGAACCCGGCGCCAACCCGCCCGCCGCCGATGTGGCCCACGCCTGCACCACGGCGGCCTATGACGACACCGCCGCCCTGACCGCCTTTGCGCAGTCGGTCGATGTTATCACCTATGAATTCGAAAACATCCCGACCGAAGCACTCGACATCCTCGAGGCGATCAAACCGATCCATCCCAACCGCGAGGCATTGCGGATCAGTCAGGACCGCCTGACCGAAAAGGATTTCCTGAAAGGTCTGGGCCTGAACACAGCGCCCTACGCCGACATCCCCGACGCCGCGGCACTGGACGCCGCCCTTGGCACCATCGGCACGCCGTCGATCCTGAAAACCCGGCGTTTCGGCTATGACGGCAAGGGACAGGCCCGCCTGAAATCCGACGCCGACGCGGCCCAGGCCATCGCCGACATGGCCGGTGCCCCCGCCCTGCTGGAAGGGTTCGTTGACTTCACCATCGAGGTGTCCGTCATCGCCGCCCGCAGCGCTTCGGGCGATGTCGCCTGCTACGACCCCGGCGAAAACGTGCATCGCGACGGCATCCTGCACACCACCACCGTCCCGGCGGCGCTGCCCGCCAGCGCGCGCACCGATGCTGTGCTGCTGGCTGCACGTATCCTGAACGCGCTGGATTACGTGGGCGTTATGGGGGTCGAGCTGTTCGTCACGCCCACCGGCCTGATCGTCAACGAAATCGCCCCGCGCGTGCACAATTCAGGCCACTGGACCCAGAACGGCTGTGCCGTGGACCAGTTCGAACAGCACATCCGCGCCGTCGCCGGCTGGCCCCTGGGCGACGGCCAGCGCCACAGCGACGTGGTGATGGAAAACCTGATCGGCCACGACATGGACCGCGTCCCCGAACTGGCCGCCGCCGCCGACACCGCACTGCATCTTTATGGCAAGGCCGACACCAAACCGGGCCGCAAAATGGGCCACGTCAACCGCATCACGCGCTGACTGCTTTCTTTTGGCTTAAAAAATCCCCCCCGGAGGGCCGCTGTCATCCCGGCGCCCCCGTTCGGGATCACGCCACCAACCGCGCCGCAAGATCACCCGACAGACAGCTGACGCGCCCGCCGCTGACCGTCATCGCCACGCGGTCAGCGCCGTCCAGCACCACCAGATCGGCCCGCTTGCCTGCCTGCAACACACCCCGATCGTCCAGCCCCAGCGCCCGCGCCGGCCCCGCCGACACCAGCGACCAGGCCGTAGCAAAATCCATCACCCCCGACCGCGCCAGCATCAAAGCCGCGCGGCGCGGGCTGGGATAGTGGTAATCCGACGCCACCGCATCAGCCATGCCCATCGACACCACGTCCAGCGCCGACACATTGCCCTTGTGCGATCCGCCCCGCACCAGATTGGGCGCGCCCAGAATAACCACATCCCCCGCCGCATGCGCCGCCTCGGCGGCCTCCAGCGTTTCGGGGAATTCCGACACCTTCACCCCGCGTGCCCGCCATGCGGCGCGGGCCGCGGCGGTCTGGTCGTCGTGGCTGCCCATTTGCACGCCCATGTCCGACAGTTCAGCGCACAGCGCATCCAAAGCGGCAGGCACCTCGGCGCGCCGCGCGTGCAGGTCCAGCAGCATCTGGAAATGAACCTCGGGATTGCGCTGCGCCTTCAGCGCCTGCCCCACCAGACGCGGCGGCTTGCGCCCCTCGGCCAGACGCGCGTGCGGCAGGTGATCGTTGAACACCACATAGGACACGCCCCAATTGGCAATCCGTGCAGGCAGGCCTGCGTAGTCGTCCAGCAGATGCGTCTCGAACCGCAGCTGCGGGCGCAGGTCGGTGACCAGCCCGCCCGCCGTGTCGCGGATCGCCGTGAACACCTGATCGGCGAATTCCATCCCGCGCAGGCCGCCTTCCCAGCTTACGAATTGCGCCAGAACGCCGGTGGTGATGCCATTGGCGGCCAGCTCTGCCTCGGCGGCGATCAGCCCTTCGGCCATCTGCTTCATCGCGCCGCGACGCGGCGCCAGATGCCGCTCGAACCCGTCGCCGTGCACATCGACGATACCGGGCAGCACGCGAAACCCGCTCAGGTCGACAGACCGGCCAACGGGCGCATCCGCAATCAGCCCCTCGGCCAAGCTTAGCCCGTCGCGGTGAAAGCCTTGCGGGCCCAAAACCTCGGCCCCCGTAATATCAATTGTCAGCATTGCGCTTTGATCCCCAGAACCCGCCGCGCGCCACGCAATCGCCGCTGGGGCAATCCAACTGTTCCAGCACCGCATCCAGCCACGAGATACTGTCCTCGAACGTGCCGGTGCGCAGGAAATGCACGGTCTGCGAGATCACGCGCGGGTTGTTCATGATAAATGTGTGGGTGACCGGCAACACGACATGCGCCGTCATGCCCTGAACGCGGGTCGATGCCACGCTGACCTTGCCATCATCCGGCCCCGGCAACAGGGTCGAGAAATAGGCGTTCAGCGACTGGTCCCCCGCGATCACCCCCAGCGGAAAGTCCACAGGCGGCAGGCTGCGCGGCAGGCTGTCGGGGCCGGTGCCCATCTGCGCCCCCGCCGGTCCGTTCATCCACTCGAACGCCGCCAGGTCGCCCAGCTTGTCCACGACTTCGCTGCCCTGGTTGGGTGGGGCCAGCATGACCACCCGGCCCAGGTTCGGCAGATCGTGATCACGCAGCCATTCGCGCACCAGTATCCCGCCCATCGAATGGGTGACAAAGTCGACGGTCTGGTCGCCACATTCCTCCAGCGCGGCAGGCATCACACCTTCGGACAACGACCCGACGCGCGCCTGCGTCGACGGATAGCCCGGGCGCACAACCTGAAACCCGTCCGCCTCCAGCGCCGCTTCCATCAGGGCAAACGACGTCTCGGTGCGTGCCAGCCCGTGCAACAAGATCACGCAATCCGCCCGCGCGGGCGCGGACAGCAGCAACAGCAACAGCAAGGGCAGGATCGACATGCAAACTCTCATGCAGTGTGAGATAGTGCCAATGCGCGCGTTATGGAATGGCCCATAGCCGTTTGTTCACGGAAACCTGCTTATGTCCAATCCGCGCCCACCCCGCATCGCCGCCCGCGCGGTGATCGTCCATGACGGGCGGTTGTTGCTGGTCAACGCCTTTGCCGGCAACCGCAGCCCGCTGATGTGCGCCCCCGGCGGCGGGGTCGAGGCGCATAGCAGCCTGCCCGCCAATCTGGCCCGCGAGGTGCACGAGGAAACCGGCCTGCGCGTGACCGTGGGCGCGCCTTGTCTGGTCAACGAATTCCACGACCGCAACCGCGACTTTCATCAGGTCGAGGTGTTCTTTCGCTGCACGCTGGACGGCAGCGCCGACACCCCCGACAGTTGGAAAGACCCCGAAGCGGTGGTGACCAAACGCCGCTGGGTGACGCAGGCGGAACTGGCGCAGGTGCCGCACAAACCCTCAAGCCTCGGGACCGTGGCCTTTGGGCGGGACGGGATCAGCTATGATCCGCTGGAACCCTTGGTGTGGTGACCGCCCAGCCGATACCGCCCAGCACCATCACGGCGGCAATCCCCAGCACCACGCTGACGGGTTCGCCCAGAAACAAGACGCCCGCGACAATCGCAATCACAGGCACGCTCAGCTGCACCACCGCCGCCGTGGCCTGCGCCAGCCGCGGCAGCACCGCATACCACAGCGCATAGCCCAGCCCCGAGGTCACAGCCCCCGACACCACCGCCAGACCGATACCAAAGGCGCCCGCGTGCATCTCCGGTCCGATCAGGAACAGCGCCAGCACCGGCAGGCACAGCAAGAAATTCGCCGCCGTCGCAGGCAGCGGATCAGGTTCGGTGCGGCCGGAAATCGTGTAGGCCGCCCAGCCCAGCCCGGCCATCACCATCATCACCGCCCCCACCGGATCGGTGTGATTGCCCGGCCCGGACCCCGGCCACAGCACCAGCAACAATCCGGCAAAGGCCACGCCCGCACCCGCCATCTGCCGCAGCGACGGGGCCGCGCCACGCAACGCGGCCCAGCCAAACATCGTGATCTGCACCACACCAAACAGGATCAGCGCGCCCACGCCTGCATCCAGCACCACGTAAGACAGCGAAAACCCCGCCATATAAGCGGCCAGCGAAACCGCCCCCACCACCCGCGCGCGCCGGAACAACGGCAGCGGCGTGCCCCGCACACTCAGCACCATGCACAGGGTCACAATTCCGGCCACCACCCGGATCAACGCAAAGCTGGCAGGATCAATGCTGCCGCTGCCAACGGCGGCACGGTTCAACACGGAATTGGCGGCAAAGGCCACCATCGTCAGCGCGGTCAAAAGGAAAAGCTTCATAAACTCAGCCCGACGTTGCAAAGGCTTTGGGATACTGCAACGCAGACACCGGCACATCCGTCCCCGGCCCCGCGATCATCGTATGCGCCAGCGGATAGGGCGATGTCAGTCCCTGCGCCCGCGCCTGCGAGAATCCGGCACGTTCATAAAATGCCACCTGCCCCAGCACCACAACATAGGTCTGGCTCAGCCGCGCCCATTCGCTCAACATGCCCATCATCCGCCGCCCGAGCCCGCGGCCTTGACGGTCGGGCGACACGGCAACCGGCGCCAGACACAGCCAGCCCTTGGGCGCGACCATATGGGACAGCGCGTAATAGCCCGCGATCCGCCCGTCCCAGGTGGCCACGCTTTCCCCTGCCATCGCGCCGGTCTTGCGCAGCGCGCGCACCAATTCAGCCTCGGCCGCCCCATCAAAGGCGCTGCGCAACAGCGCCTCCACCTCATCCTCTTCGCCCCGCCGCAATTCGCGGGAAAAATCCGGTCCGATCAGCATAGCATGCCCTCCGTCTGGCACATGAAAAAAGGGGCCGCCCGCAGGCAGCCCCTTCTTATAGATGAAAGCGTTCGGTGAGGAACGGCAGATTACATCATGCCGCCCATGCCGCCCATGCCACCCATATCGGGCATGCCGCCGCCGCCGTTGTCTTTCGACGGCTTGTCGGCAACCATGGCTTCGGTGGTGATCAGCAGTGCTGCAACCGATGCCGCGTCTTGCAGTGCAGTGCGCACCACTTTGGCAGGGTCGATCACGCCGAACTTGAACATGTCGCCATATTCTTCGGTCTGCGCGTTGAAACCGAATGTCAGGTCGCTGCTTTCACGGATCTTGCCCGCAACAACTGCGCCATCAACGCCCGCGTTCTCAGCGATCTGACGCAGCGGTGCTTCGACAGCCTTGCGCACGATGCTGATACCAACGTCCTGGTCGTTGTTGTCGCCTTTGAACCCTTCCAGCACTTTGCCGGCTTGGACCAAAGCAACACCACCACCCACAACGATACCTTCCTGAACAGCGGCGCGTGTCGCGTTCAGAGCATCGTCAACGCGGTCTTTGCGTTCTTTGACTTCGATTTCCGACATGCCGCCCACGCGGATCACGGCAACACCGCCTGCCAGTTTGGCAACGCGTTCTTGCAGCTTTTCACGGTCGTAGTCGGATGTGGTTTCTTCGATCTGGTTACGGATCTGGGCAACGCGTGCTTCGATCTCGGCCTTTTCGCCAGCGCCATCAACGATTGTTGTTTCGTCTTTGGTGATGGTGACCTTCTTGGCCGAACCCAGCATGTCCATGGTGACGGACTCAAGCTTCATGCCCAGATCTTCCGAGATCACTTGACCGCCGGTCAGGATTGCAAGGTCTTGCAGCATCGCTTTGCGGCGATCGCCGAAACCGGGTGCTTTGACCGCAGCAATTTTCAGGCCGCCGCGCAGTTTGTTGACAACCAGTGTCGCCAGCGCTTCGCCTTCAACGTCTTCCGAGATGATCAGCAGCGGTTTTTGCGACTGGATCACTTGCTCCAGCAGCGGAACCATCGGCTGAAGGCTCGACAGTTTTTTCTCGTGCAGCAGGATGATCACGTCTTCCAGCTCGACAGTCATCTTGTCGGCGTTGGTGACGAAATAGGGGCTCAGGTAGCCACGGTCGAACTGCATACCTTCGACAACAACGGTTTCTGTTTCCAGACCCTTGTTTTCTTCGACGGTGATCACACCCTCGTTGCCGACTTTTTGCATCGCGTCAGCAATCTGACGACCGATTTCTTTTTCGCCGTTGGCCGAGATGGTGCCGACCTGGGCAACTTCGTCGCTGTCGGTCACGTCACGTGCCGCGGCGCGGATCGCTTCAACGACTTTGGCGGTTGCCATGTCGATGCCGCGCTTCAGGTCCATCGGGTTCATGCCGGCGGC